>JACCDG010169702.1_pt1 | contig 49071 bp, 46 predicted proteins | sample 7442471 | NCBI WGS metagenome assembly JACCDG01 (sample SAMN15323444, study PRJNA562643) | freshwater metagenome | isolation source: river surface water | place: USA:Blue River Watershed | collected 2017-08-17 | reverse complement strand
GCCGGGGCGGGCCTGCTTGCGCCGTTCGCGTTTGATCGGGGTGTCCTCGGACATGAATTTTAATGACTGACTGGTTAGTAATGTACCGGCCCCAGCATAGCCGAGTCAAGTGAAGACGGGGTAAAGCAGGGGCCGTTTCGCGGATCGCGGCCCCAGCGCGTGCCTCACTGGCCAGACGAGACGGTCGTGATGGGGGGGTGGGGGGTGAGGGGTGGGTGCCCAACGCGGCCTGGGCCGCCAGGTGCTAGCCCCGGATGGCTGCCACTCGCAGCGCCAGCCACTCTCGCAGCACGTGATAGCTCCGCTCCAGGCCAGGGGGAGAGGGCAGCGCGTCCATCAGCGGTGAATTGATCGGGCCTGGCATTCGGGTAGGGGCGGGCAAGACCTCAAGTCCAACGGCTCGGAATTCGGCCGCCGCCCGGGGCAGGTGCCAACTGTCGGAGACGAGGGCGATGCGGCGCACGCCGTCCTTGCGCAGGAGGGCGGCCATCATCCGGGCGTTCTCGGCGGTGTCGCGCGAGCGGTCGTCGACCCAGCGGATCGTCGCGCCCAGGTCCTGCCTGGCCGAGGTCACCACGGCCTCGGCCTCGGTGGCGGTGCCGCGCCCGGCCCAGCCGACGCCGCCGGCGAAGCCCAGGGGCAGGTTGGCCAGGCGCGCCAGCCGCACGCCGTAGCGCAGGCGGGCGAAAGTGGCGCTCGAGGGCTGGGCCTGCCCGTATTCCGGCGCTTCGGGCAGGACGCTGCTTCCCAGCACCACCACCGCCTGCGTGCCAGCCTGGCGCAGCTCGGGCAGTCCCACGGGCGCAGGCAGGGGCAGCAGGCGTTTGGCCAGCGCGTTCGACACCGCCGGCGTGGCCAGCAGCCAGAGGGTCACCAGGGACAGGCCGGCCACCCAGACTGCCAGGCGCGAGCGCCGTGCGAACAGCAGGCCCAGCACTGCGAGCAGCAGCGGTCCGGCCGGCGGCAGGACGAGGGTCGAGAGCAGGGGCTTGAACTGGCCGAGGTCCATGGTGCAGCGATGGTAGCCGTCCCGGGCACCGGGCCATGTCGCCGGCTTCGGGTGAGCGGCCAGCGCCCCGGCTACAGTGCGGCCCATGGAAAACAATCACGAAGTTATCGCCCTGGGTGGCGGCTGCTTCTGGTGCACCGAGGCGGTCTATGTGCAGGTGCGCGGCGTGCTGGACGTCGAGTCCGGCTACAGCAACGGCCAGGCAGCCCGCCCCAGCTACGAGGACGTGTGCACCGGCCGCACCGGCTGCTGCGAGGTCGTTCGCCTGACCTACGACCCGGCCCAGGTGAGCCTGCGCCAGCTGCTGGAGATCTTCTTCCTCGTGCACGACCCCACCCAGTTGAACCGGCAGGGGCATGACGTGGGCACGCAGTACCGCAGCGGCATCTACTTCACGAGCGTGGCGCAGAAGGCGGTGGCCGACGACCTCATTCGTGAGCTCTCGCAGGACAAGGCCTTTGGCGCGCCCCTCGTCACCGAGGTGGTCCCGCTCGAAAACTACTGGCCCGCCGAGGACTACCACCAGGACTTCTTCGCGCGCAACCCGACCCAGGGCTACTGCCTGGCCGTGGCCGCGCCCAAGGTCGCCAAGTTCCGCAAGACCTTCGCCTCCCTGGTCAAGGGGGGAGCGGCTTGAACGGGTCCGCGCTCGAATCCCTGCTGCCCGTTGTCTTCCTGATCGCCACCGGGGTCCTGGTCGGCCGCCTGCGCTGGGTGGGCCCCGCCACCGCGCGGGAGCTGTCCAACCTGGTGTTCATGCTGCTCACGCCGGCGCTGCTGTTTCGCACCATGAGCCGGGTGCAGCCGCAGGACCTGGACTTCACCCCGGTGGGGGCCTACTTCATCGGCCTGGGCGTGGTCTTCGCCGGCACCTTGCTGGTCAACGGCTTCAACCGGCGCGCCAGCGTGCTGGCCCTGGCGGCGTGCTTCTCCAACACCATCATGATCGGCATCCCGCTGATCGGCCTGGCCTATGGCGAGCAGGGCCTGGTCACCTTGTTCACCCTGTACACGGTGCACACGGTGAGCCTTCTGACCTGCGCCACGCTGGTGATGGAGCTCTCCATCCAGAAGGAAGCGCGCGAGGCCCATGCAGCCACCGGCGGCCCCGCGCTCTGGCGCTCGGTGCTGGACGCGCTGCGCAAGTCCATCCTCCACCCGGTGCCGCTACCCATCCTGGCCGGCATGGCCTGGGGCCAGACCGGCTGGAGCCTGCCCGCGGTGGTCGACAAGCCCCTGGCCCTCCTGGGCGCGGCGATGGGGCCGATGGCCCTTCTGCTGGTGGGCGTGACCCTCTCGCAGGTCCGCATCAGCGAGCACCTGCGCGGCGCGATGGCGCTGGTGGGCGCCAAGAACTTCGCCCTGCCCGCGCTGGTCGCGGCCGGTGGCTGGGCCCTGGGCCTCACCGGCCTGCCGCTGTGGGTGGTGGTGACGGTGGCGGCGCTGCCGGCCGGCGCCAACTCTTTTCTTTTCTCCCAGCGTTACCAGGTCGCCGAGGACACGGTGACGACCACGGTGGGCCTGTCGACCCTGCTGGCGCTGCTCACCGTGCCGGTGGCGATGCTGCTGGTGCGGGGGCTCTGAGGCCTGTCAGCGCAAAGGAAGGACCCGGGCGCCAGGCCCGATCCGCTGCGGCCTGCGCCATGAGAGGATGCGCCGGGCCGCCCACTGGCCCGGGTGGCAAGGCCCGTGGGGCCTCGCAGGGAGTTCGTCTGTGGATTGCTGCTCTTGAAAAAGGGAGCGACACATGCGTTACCCCAAGTCCTGGAAGAGTTACTTCGATCAACTCGGCCAGCTCATTGCCCGGGGAATGATCGTCACGGACCGTGATCGCGCGCTCGACCACCTGGAGCGCATCGGCTACTACCGGCTCAGTGGCTACTGGTATCCGTTCCGTACGCGCAGCGGGCCGCTGTGCCTGCTGGATTCGCATGGCAGGAAGCCGGAGAAAGTCCGGGAGGAGCGAATCGCACTGGACTGTTTCCGAGGCGGGACGACCTTCCAGAACGCGGTGGATCTGTATGTGTTCGACAAGCAGTTGCGTCTGCTGGTAATGGACGCGCTCGAACGCATCGAGGTGGCGTTACGAGTGGATGCCTCGCACACGCTGGGCGCGCTGGATCGATTTGCCTACCTTCGGGCCGACCTATTCCACGACGAATTCAGCGTCAAGCTGGACCAGAATGCCGGCCTCACGCGGCACCAGGATTGGCTGGCCAAGCACGCGCAGCTGATTGGCCGCTCCAAAGAAGAATTCGTGCGGCACAACCGGACCCGGTACGGCTTGCCTCTGGCGATCTGGGTGGCCTGCGAAGTGTGGGACTTCGGCACACTCTCCACCCTGTTTGGCGGTATGCGCGAAGCGGAGCAGGATGCCATCGCCCGCCAGTACGGCGTGGGCAATGGGCGCGTGTTCGCGACGTGGCTTCGCAGCCTGAATTACCTGCGTAATGTGTGCGCGCATCACGCTCGCCTGTGGAACCGCAACATCGTCGATCAGCCCAGGTTGCCCGGTGCCTCCGAAGTGGGGTGGGTGGCTTCGCTCGAGACCGACACGCGCGCCCGGGCACGCTGCTTCGTGTTGCTCAAGATCACAAGACACCTGCTGGGTGTGATCAATCCCCGGTCCGGATGGCCTGATCGGATGAAGGCGCATCTGCAGGCCTTTCCTGACCTGGGCCATCTCGGGCTGAACCTGTCGGGCTTGGGCGCACCCGGCGGTTGGGACAGTGAGTGGTGAGCGCGCAATAAAAAACCCCTCAGCGGCTTCCCTGCCTGAGCAGGGTCACCGAGAGGGGCCGTGTTGCCGCCAATTCTAGGTTGCCAGGGACGGACCGTCAACGCCTGGGAGTTGCTGCGAACGCTGCGCCGGCGGGGCGCTTTTCCGGCCGTGACCCCGCCTCAGGGCGCCAGCCGCTCGCGTCGCCAGCCTTCCCCTTCGGGGCTGTACTGCAGCCGGTCATGCAGCCGGCTCTTGCGGCCCTGCCAGAACTCCCAGCGCTCCGGCACCAGGCGGTAGCCGCCCCAGTGCGGCGGGCGCGGGGGCTGCAGCAGGAACTGCGCGCCGTACTTCGCGGCGTTGGCCACCAGCACCGAGCGCCCGGCGATGACCTGGCTTTGCGGGCTGGCCCAGGCGCCGATGCGCGAGTCGAGCGGGCGGCTGTGGAAGTAGGCGTCGCTCTCCTCCTCGCTCACCTTCTCCACCCGGCCCTCGATGCGCACCACGCGCTCGAGTTCGACCCAGTGGAACTGCAAGGCGGCGAAGGGATTGCCCGCCAGCTGCCGGCCCTTGCGGCTGTCGTAGTTGGTGTACCAGACGATGCCGCGGGCGTCGTAGCCCTTGACCAGGACGACCCGGGTGCTGGGGCGCAGGTCGCTGCCCACGGTGGCCAGGGTCATGGCATTGGGCTCGGGCACCTCGGCGGCGATGGCTTCGGTGAGCCACTGGTCGAACTGGCGCAGCGGTTCGGCCTGGCTGGCGTCCTCGCTCAGCTCGGCGCGCTCGTAGCTTTTGCGCAGGTCGGCGATCGAAGAAGAGGTGGTGCTCATGGCCTCCAATTGTGGCACCCGACGCAGGCATAGCCCGGGGCCCGGCACGGCCGGCGCCTCGCCGCCAGGGGCCGTGCGGCCCGGCGTGTCGTTCGTAACCTGTTCGTAACTGCGCCCCCGCCAGAGGCAGGCGATGGGGGTAGGATGACCCGATTCCCCTCTCACAGAGACGCCGGTGGCCGCGAGGCCCGGCGGCACAGCGATGTCCCTTCACCCCGTGGTGGCCGAAGTCACCGACCGCATCCGCCAGCGAAGCCGCGCCGGGCGCGAGGCCTACCTGGCCCAGATCGACCGCCTGGCCGGCCGCGAGCGCGGCGCCGACCGCTTGGGCTGCGCCAACGTGGCCCATGCCTTCGCGGCCCTGCCCGTGAACGACAAGTTCAAGGTGGTCGCCGAGCGCGCGCCCAACATCGGCATCGTCAGCGCCTACAACGACATGCTCTCGGCCCACTCGCCCTATGCCGGCTACCCCGCCGTCATCAAGGACGAGGCGCGCCGCCACGGCGCCACCGCGCAGGTGGCCGGCGGCGTGCCGGCCATGTGCGACGGCGTGACCCAGGGCCTGCCGGGCATGGAGCTCTCGCTCTTCTCACGCGACGTCATCGCCCAGGGCGCCGCCATCGGCCTCACCCACGACGTGTTCGACGCCGCGCTCATGCTCGGTATCTGCGACAAGATCGTCCCGGGCCTGTTGATCGGCGCGCTGCACTTCGGCCACCTGCCGGTGGTCTTCGTGCCCGGCGGCCCCATGTCCTCGGGCCTGTCCAACAGCGAGAAGGCCAGGGTGCGCGAGCAGGCCGCGCGCGGCGAGGTGGGCCGCGCCGCGCTGCTCGAGGCCGAGCAGAAGGCCTACCACGGCCTGGGCACCTGCACCTTTTACGGCACCGCCAACAGCAACCAGATGCTGATGGAGGCGATGGGCCTGCATGTGCCCGGTGCCGCTTTCATCCCGCCGGGCGACGCCCTGCGCGAGCAGCTCACGCGTGAGGCGGTGCGCACCGTCCTCTCCAACCTGCACGGCGGCCCGCGCTTCAGGCCCATCGGCCGCATGGTCGACGAGCGCTGCATCGTGAACGCCATGCTCGCCCTTCTGGCCACCGGCGGCTCCACCAACCACCTGATTCACTGGGTGGCGGTGGCGCGCTCGGCCGGCCTCACCATCGACTGGAACGACTTCGAGCGCCTGTCCTCGGTGGTGCCGCTCCTGGCGCGGGTCTATCCGAACGGCAACGCCGACGTGAACCAGTTCCAGGCCGCCGGCGGCCCCGGCTACGTCATTCGCGAGCTGATGGACGCCGGCCTGATGCATGCCGACGTGGCAACCGTGCGCGAGGCCGGGCTGCGCGAATTCACCCGCATTCCGCAGCCGCCCGAAGCCGGGGCCGAGCCCACTGCCTCGATTCGCTGGGCCGACAGCGGCGCCAGCGGCGACGCCTCGGTGCTGCGCCCCGCGTCCGCGCCCTTCTCGCCCACCGGCGGCCTCAAGCTGCTCCAGGGCAACCTGGGCCGCGCCGTGATCAAGGTCTCGGCGGTGCCGGAAGACCGCCACGTCATCGAGGCGCCTGCGCGCGTGTTCGACAGCCAGGAGGCGCTGCTCGCGGCCTTCGGCAGCGGCGAGCTCGAACGCGCCTGCCAGGCCAGCGCCGACGCCGCCAGCGGGTCGCCCGGCGGCCTGGTCTGCGTGGTGCGCTGGCAGGGCCCGCGTGCCAACGGCATGCCCGAACTGCACAAGCTCACCCCGCCGCTGGCGGTGCTGCAAGGCAAGGGCTACCGCGTCGCCCTGGTCACCGACGGCCGCATGAGCGGCGCCTCGGGCAAGGTGCCCGCCGCCATCCACGTCTCGCCCGAGGCCCAGGCCGGCGGCCCGCTGGCCCGCCTGCGCGATGGCGACGTGGTGCGCATGGACGGCGTGGCCGGCACCCTGGAGGCCCGGGTGCCCGAGGCCGAGTGGGCCGCGCGCCCGCTGGCCACCATCTCCCCCGAGCAGCACGCTGCCAACCAGGTCGGCCTCGGCCGCGACCTGTTCGCCAATTTCCGCCGCCACGCCCTCACCGCCGAAGAAGGAGCCTGCACATGGCTTTGACCCCCTTGCCCGCCACCCTGACCGCGCAGCTCGTGATGGGCGACGCGCCGGTCATTCCGGTCATCGTGGTGCAGGACGCGGCCCAGGCCGTGCCCCTGGCGCGGGCCCTGGTGGCCGGCGGCATCCGCATGCTGGAGGTGACCCTGCGTACCGCCGCCGCCTTGGATGCCATCCGCGCCATCGCGCAGGAGGTGCCGGAGGCGGTGGCCGGCGCGGGCACGGTGCGAAGCGCCGAAGACGCGAAGGCCGCCGCCGCCGCGGGCGCGCGCTTCGCGGTCAGCCCGGGCTTCACCGTGTCGGTGGGCCGCGCCTGCCGCGACCTGGGCCTGCCGCTGCTGCCCGGCGTCGCCACCGGCAGCGAGATCATGATGGCGCAGGAGGAGGGCTACGACGCCCTCAAGTTCTTCCCGGCGATGCAGGCCGGCGGCCCCGCCATGCTCAAGGCCTGGGGCGGCCCTTTCTTCGACGTGACGTTCTGCCCCACCGGCGGCGTCTCGCCGCAGAACGCGGGCGAGTTCCTCGCCCTGCCCAACGTGGCCTGCGTGGGCGGTTCCTGGCTCACGCCGCCGGAGGCCATGGCCGCGGGCGACTGGGGCCGCATCACCGCCCTGGCGCGCGAGGCGGCCGGCTTGCCGCGCGCCGGCGTCTGAAAGTCGGACCCCAGGCGTCCAGCCACCCGGGCGGGGCGCGGCCCTCCTTGCGCCAATGAAAAGGCCGCCCGGAGGCGGCCTTCCGCGCGAAAGGTGCTCGCTTACTTGACCAGCATCACCGGCACGGAGGACTCGGACACCACCTTCTGCGCCACGCTGCCCATGACGGCGGTGCCCAGCAGGCCGTGGCCGTGGGTGCCCATGACGATCATGTGGGCCTTGGTCTTCTTGGCCGTCTTCAGCAGCTGCTCGTGGGCATGGCCCACCGACCACTCGCAGCGGTAGCGGATGTCGTGCTTGTCCAGGAACTTGCGGATCGGGCCCAGCACCTTCTCGGCCTCCTCGCTCTGGTAGTCGCGCACGATGTCGGCGCCGACCGCCGAGCGCACCCGGGGCGGCAGGGGCAGCTGGACGTTGACCACGATCACTTCATCATCAGGGCCGGCCAGGCTTTCATGGGTGACGAGGAAGGCCAGCGCCTTCTTGGTGAACTTGCTGCCGTCGGCGGCCAGGACGATCTTCATGGGGTCTCCTTGGGTCGATGTGAAAAGGGTAACGACCTTGATTGTGCCTTCATGGCGGATGCCCGTGGCGTGAGGCAGGTCAAGGCGCAGCGATCCGTTGCGGTTAATCTTGCCGCCGATGTCCGACGCGAGCGCCGCCGCCACCGACCTGAACCTCTCCGCCTCCGCAGCGGCCGTCCTGCTGGACGACCCGGCCGAGTGGCGCGCCTTCGGCCGTCCGCTGAACGGCGCCGGCGGTGCGGGCGCCTTGAACACGGACACGGTCTGGGAGTCCTACCTGGCCATCGAGGGCATGCACTGCGCCGCCTGCACGCTGGCGGTCGAGGGCGCGCTGCAGGGCCTGCCCGGCGTGCGCGCGGTGCAGGTCAACGGCGGCGCTGCCACCGCCCGCATCGAATGGTGCCCAGAGGTCCCAGGCGCCTCGCGACCTTCGGACTGGCTGGTCTCCTTGAGGCGCGCGGGCTACGGCGCCCTGCCCGCCGGCGACCTGCTGGACGCCGAGCCGCGCCGGCGCGAGCAGCGCAAGCTCCTGTGGCGGTGGCTGGTGGCCGGCTTCGGAATGATGCAGGCGATGATGTACTCGTACCCCCTGTACATCGCCGCACCGGGCGAGATCCCGTCCGACCAGGAGGCCCTGCTCCGGTGGGGCGCCTGGATGATGACCGTGCCGGTCATGCTCTTTTCCTGCTGGCCCTTTTTCGCCACCGCGCTGCGTGACCTGACCCACCGCCGCCTGGGCATGGACGTGCCGGTGGCCCTGGGCCTGGCCATTGCCTTCCTGGCCAGCACCGCCGCCACCTTCGACCCGTCGGGCCCCTGGGGCCGCGAGGTCTGGTACGACTCGGTCACCATGTTCGTCTTCTTCCTGCTCTCGGGCCGCCTGCTCGAGGCGCGCCTGCGTGACCGCACCGCCGGCGCGCTCGAGGCCCTGGCCCGCGCGCTGCCCGCCAGCGTGCTGCGCCTGGACCCGGCCACCGGCGAATTCCTGCGGGTGCCCGCCCGCCGGCTCGCGGTGGGCGACCTCGTGCGGGTGCTGCCCGGCGAGGCGGTGCCGGCCGACGGCCGCATCGAGACGGGCGAGAGCCGCTTCGACGAGGCCCTCCTCACCGGCGAGTCCGAGCCCCTGGCGCGCGGACCGGGCGACGCCCTGGTCGCCGGCAGCCACAACCTGCAGGCCGCGATCACGCTGCGCGTCGAGCGCCTGGGCGCCGACACCCGGCATGCGGCCATCGTGGCCCTCATGGAGCGGGCCTCGGTGGACAAGCCGCGTCTGGCGCGCCTGGCCGACCGCATCGCCACGCCTTTCCTCATCGGGGTGGTGCTGGCCGCGGCCGGCGCCGCCGCCTGGTGGTGGTCGGCCGGGCCGGCCCACGCGCTGTCTGTGGCCGTGGCGGTGCTGGTCGTGACCTGCCCCTGCGCGCTGTCGCTCGCCACGCCCGCGGCGACGCTGGCCGCCGCCGGCGCCCTGGCCCGCCGCGGCGTGCTGGTGCGCCAGCTGCAGGCGCTGGAGGCCGGCGCGGGCGTCGACACCCTGGTGTTCGACAAGACCGGCACGCTCACGCAGGACCGCATGGCGGTCGCCGCGATCCGCTGCCGGGACGGGCTCTCGCCGCAGTCGGCCCTGGACCTCGCCTGCGCACTCGCGGCAGGCTCGCTGCACCCCGTTTCGCGGGCGATCGTGGCCGCGGCCGGGGACCCTGAGGCGCGGGCCCGCCTCGCCCTGCCCTCGGCCGACTCCGCCGACCCTGGCGTCCCCCCTGCTGCCGACGCCCTCACCGAGCGCCCCGGCCAGGGTGTCGAGGGCCAGCTGGGCGGACGCCGGCTGCGCCTGGGTTCCGCCGCCTTCTGCGCCGCGCCGGCCAGGCCGGGCGACGGCGCCGACGATTCCGGTCGCCCCCAGGTGCATCTCGCCGACGAGACGGGCTGGCTCGCCAGCTTCGACCTCGACGAGTCCCTGCGGCCCGACGCCCTGGAGGCCCTGGCCCGCCTGCGCGCCCAGGGGCTGGAGCTGCGCCTGCTCTCGGGCGACCGGCCCGCCGCCGTCGCCCGCCTGGCCGGGCGCGCCGGCATCCGCTTCTGGCGCGGCGGTTGCACCCCCCAGGACAAGATGGCCGAGGTCCGGGCCCTGCAGCAGCAGGGCCGGCGGGTGGCCATGGTGGGCGACGGCATGAATGACGGCCCGGTGCTGGCGCTGGCCGACCTGTCGGTGGCGATGGGGGAGGGCGTGCCCCTGGCCCAGGCCCGCGCCGACGTGGTGGTGCAGGGCGGCCGGCTGATGCCGGTGGCCGACCTGCTGGCCCAGGCCCGGCGCACCCAGCGCGTGGTGCGCCGCAACCTCGCCTGGGCCGCCTTCTACAATGCCGCGAGCGTCCCCCTGGCGGTCGCCGGCCTCATGCCGGCCTGGCTGGCGGGCCTGGGCATGGCGGCCAGCTCGCTGGTGGTGGTGGCGCATTCGGCCACCCTGGCACGGCCCCAGCCTCCGTCCCAGCCCCTGCCCGCCGGTCCCGGCCCTGAAATCCGCTCCGGCGGCAAGGACTCAGCCGCTTGTTGAGCCGCTTGACCGCTGATTGAGCTGCTTTTTGCCAAGAATTCCCGAATTGCCCACGACCGGCCCCTTGCCATGGACATCCTCTACCTCCTGATCCCGCTGTCCGTCGTCCTGGCGCTGGCGATCCTGGGCGGCCTGGCCTGGGCGATCTGGCGCGGCCAGTTCGAATCGCTCGACGCCGAGGGCGAGCGCATTCTTCACCACGATTGACTTGAATCAAGAGCCCGGATGGGCTCGGGAATGACACTGTCCGGGTTATTACCCACGGTGCATTTCCATGACAACGGACTCCCTCGCCCCCGCCGCCCGTTACCACGACACGGTCGTCCGCCAGTTCTCGCTGATGGCCGTCGTCTGGGGCGTGGTCGGCATGCTGGTCGGCGTGATCATCGCCGCGCAGCTGGCCTGGCCGGAGCTGAACTTCGGCATTCCCTGGCTGTCCTATGGCCGCCTGCGCCCCCTGCACACCAACGCGGTGATCTTCGCCTTCGGCGGCAGTGCGCTCTTCGCCACCAGCTACTGGGTGGTGCAGCGCACCTCCCAGGTGCCTCTGTTCGCGCCCAAGCTGGCCGCCTTCACCTTCTGGGGCTGGCAGCTGGTCATCCTGGCGGCGGCCATCACCCTTCCCCTCGGCTACACCAGCGGCAAGGAGTACGCCGAACTGGAGTGGCCGATCGACATCCTGATCGCCCTCGTCTGGGTGGCCTACGCGGTGGTCTTCTTCGGCACCGTGGGCACGCGCAAGGTGCGCCACATCTACGTGGCCAACTGGTTCTACGGCGCCTTCATCATTGCCGTGGCCCTGCTGCACATCGTCAACAGCGCCGCCATGCCTTCGGGCCTGCTCAAGTCCTATTCGGCCTACGCCGGCGTGCAGGACGCGATGGTGCAGTGGTGGTACGGCCACAATGCGGTGGGCTTTTTCCTCACCGCCGGCTTCCTGGGCATGATGTATTACTTCATCCCCAAGCAGGCCGAGCGTCCCGTCTACAGCTACCGCCTGTCCATCGTCCACTTCTGGGCGCTGATCTTCACCTACATGTGGGCGGGCCCGCACCACCTGCACTACACCGCGCTGCCCGATTGGGCGCAGTCGGTCGGCATGGTCTTCTCCCTGATCCTGCTGGCGCCCTCCTGGGGCGGCATGATCAACGGCGTCATGACCCTCTCGGGCGCCTGGCACAAGCTGCGTGACGACCCCGTCCTGCGCTTCCTGATCGTGTCCCTGTCCTTCTACGGCATGAGCACCTTCGAGGGCCCGATGATGTCCATCAAGACCGTCAACGCGCTCTCCCACTACACCGACTGGACCGTCGGCCACGTGCACTCCGGCGCGCTGGGCTGGGTGGGCCTGGTGTCCATGGGTTCGCTGTACTACCTGATCCCGCGCCTGTTCGGCCAGAAGAAGATGTACAGCATCAAGGCCATCGAGCTGCACTTCTGGATCTCCACCATCGGCATCGTCCTGTACATCGCCGCCATGTGGATCGCCGGCGTGATGCAGGGCCTGATGTGGCGCGCCATCAACGCCGACGGCACCCTGACCTACACCTTCGTGGAGTCGGTCAAGGCGACCTATCCCTTCTACGTGATCCGCGTCACCGGCGGCCTGCTGTATCTGGTGGGCATGCTGGTCATGGCCTGGAACGTCTGGATGACGGTGGCCAATGGCCGCGCCGTCCGCGTCAACGTGCCGGCCCCGGCCCACGCCTGAAACCGGAAGGACCTGAAATGAGCAACACCCCCCAGAAATCCGGTTTCTCCCACGAGAAGATCGAGACCAGCAATTTCCTGATGATCGTCCTGATCCTGCTGGTGGTCGCCATCGGCGGCCTGGTCGAGATCGTTCCGCTGTTCTTCCAGAAGTCCACCACCGAGGCGGTGCAGGGCGTCAAGCCCTACGAACCGCTGCAACTGGCCGGCCGTGACATCTACCTGCGCGAGGGCTGCTACAACTGCCACTCGCAGATGATCCGCCCCTTCCGCGCCGAGACCCTGCGCTACGGCCACTACTCGGTGGCCGGAGAATTCGTCTACGACCACCCCTTCCAGTGGGGCTCCAAGCGCACCGGTCCCGACCTGCACCGCGTGGGCGGCAAGTACAGCGACGAGTGGCACCGCATCCACCTGGTCAACCCGCGCGACGTGGTGCCCGAGTCCAACATGCCCGCCTACCCCTGGCTGGCGAAGAACCCGGCCGACACCAGCACCATCCAGGCCAACATGAAGGCCCTGCGCACCGTGGGTGTGCCCTACACCGACGAGCAGATCGCCCAGGCGCCCGCGGCGCTCAAGGACAAGACCGAGCTCGACGCGGTGGTGGCCTACCTCCAGGGCATGGGCCTCGCGCTCAAGTAAGAAGGAGCCGGAACATGGACATCACCACCATGCGCATCGTGGCCACCCTGGTCTCGATGGTCACCTTCATCGCCATTGCGGCCTGGGCCCTGTCCCGCCGCAACCGCGCCCGCTTCGACGAGGCCGCCGCGATTCCCTTCCAACAAGACTGAGAAAGCCGCACCATGAGCGACTTCACGAGCAATTTCTGGTCGGTCTTCGTGGCCGGCGTCACCCTGGTGGGCATCATCGCCTGCCTGGTGCTGCTGTGGGTGACCTCCCGCACCAAGGTCGCCGCCGACAGCGACAACACCACCGGTCACGTCTGGGACGAAGACCTGCGCGAGATGAACAACCCGCTGCCCCGCTGGTGGATGTGGCTGTTCGTCATCACCATCGTCTTCTCGCTGCTGTACCTGGTGGCCTATCCCGGCCTGGGCACCTACGAGGGCAAGCTGGGCTGGACCTCCGCCGCCCGCTACGACAAGGAGGTGGCCGACGCCAACAAGGACCTGGCGCCCCTGTACGCGCAGTTCGAGGGCAAACCCGCCCAGGAACTGGCCGGCGACGCCAAGGCCATGGCCATCGGCGAGCGCCTGTTCATGAACAACTGCTCGCAGTGCCACGGCTCCGACGCCCGCGGCTCCAAGGGCTTCCCGAACCTCGCCGACGGTGACTGGCTGCACGGCGGCGCGCCCGAAAAGATCGCCGAGACCCTGGTCAAGGGCCGCAACGGCAACATGCCCGCCCTGGCCGCCGCCGTCGGCAGCCCGGACGACGTCAAGAACGTGGCCCACTACGTCCTGAGCCTGTCCAACGCCCCCCACGACTCGGTGCGCGCCCAACTGGGCAAGTCCAAGTTCGGCGCCTGCGCCGCCTGCCACGGCATGGACGGCAAGGGCAACCAGAGCCTGGGCGCCCCCAACCTGACCGACGACATCTGGCTGCACGGCTTCGGCGAGCAGGCCATCGTCAACATGGTGAACAACGGCAAGGTCAACATGATGCCCGCCCAGGAGGGCAAGCTGACCCCCGCCCAGATCCAGGTGCTGACCGCCTACGTCTGGGGCCTGTCCAACAAGGCGCCCGCCAAGCCTTGACCTAGGACAAACCCGAGGGCGGCGCCCTGGGGCATCATCTGCGGGGTGAAAGTCATCCCCATCATCCCCCAGGATCCGAAGGACGAGAGCAACTACCAGTCGCTCTACGAGTCGGCCCAGAAGATCTACCCCCGCGCGGTCACCGGCCGCTTCGTGAACTGGCGCTGGGTCTTCGTCTGGCTCACCCAGATCGTCTTCTACGGCCTGCCCTGGATCCAGTGGGGCGAGCGCCAGGCGGTGCTGTTCGACCTGGAGGCGCGGCGCTTCTACCTCTTTGGCCTGGTCCTGTATCCGCAGGACTTCATCTACCTCACCGGCCTCCTGGTGATCAGCGCGCTGTCGCTGTTCCTCTTCACCGCGGTGGCCGGGCGCCTGTGGTGCGGCTTCGCCTGCCCGCAGACGGTCTACACCGAAATCTTCCTGTGGATCGAGCGCAAGGTCGAGGGTGACCGGCCGGCCCGCATGAAGCTCGACGGCCAGCCCCTGTCGATGGAGAAGCTGGTCAAGAAGTGGTTCAAGCATTTCCTGTGGATCGGTTTCTCGGTCTGGACCGGGTTCACCTTCGTGGGCTACTTCTCGCCCATCACCGAGCTGGGCATGGCCTTCCTGCGGACGCAGATGGGGCCTTGGGAAATCTTCTGGGTGCTGTTCTACGGCTTCGCCACCTACGGCAACGCCGGCTGGATGCGCGAGCAGGTGTGCAAGTACATGTGCCCGTATGCCCGCTTCCAGAGCGCGATGTTCGACAAGGACACGCTGATCGTGAGCTACGACGCTGCCCGCGGCGAGCCCCGCGGGACCCGCGGCCGCAAGGACGATTTCAAGGCCAAGGGCCTGGGCTCGTGCATCGACTGCGAGCTGTGCGTGCAGGTCTGCCCCACCGGCATCGACATCCGCAAGGGCCTGCAGTACGAGTGCATCGGCTGCGCCGGCTGCATCGACGTCTGCGACACGGTGATGGACAAGATGAACTATCCGCGCGGGCTGATCAAGTTCACCACCCAGCACGCCCAGTCGCAGGGCTGGGACTCGCCGCGCATCCTGCGCCACATCCTGCGCCCGCGCGTCCTCGTCTACGGCACCCTGCTGGGCGCCGTCGTGCTGGCGCTGGGCATCAGCCTCGCCCTGCGCACGCCGTTCAAAGTCGACGTGGTCCGAGACCGCGCCGCCCTGGCCCGCATCGCCGCCGGTGGCAAGATCGAGAACGTCTACCGGCTGCAGGTCATGAACGCCACCGAGCAGGCCCAGACCTACCGTCTCGCCGCCGAGGGCCTGCCGGGCCTGTCCCTGGCCTCGGACGAGGCAGTGACCGTGGAAGCAGCCCAATCCCGCTGGGTCGCGGTGCGGCTGCAGGTGCCCTACGGGTCGGCCGAGCCAGGCTCGCACCCCATCCAGTTCCGCATCGCCGCAGAGGGCGGCGCCACCGTCACCGAGAAGTCGGTCTTCCTCATGCCCCGCTGAGCCCCGCTGACGCCAGCCGCCCCATCCTCCGAAAGGTCCCTGCCATGAACCCGTCCAACGCCCCGGACCGCCCCGCCGATGCCGAGCCTCAGCCCTGGTGGCGCCACGGCCATGTCTGGCTGGTGATCGGTGGCCCTGCCGTCGTCGTGGTTGCCAGCGTCGTGACCCTGGTGCTGGCGCTGCGACAGCCCGACCCGGTGCTGGCCGGTGACGCCTACCGCAAGGGCGTCCAGGTCGACCGGGCCCTCGCCCCGGCCGAGGAAGGGGAGGGCGCCCGGGCCCTGATGCCTGCGCTGCAGGGCCGCAACCATGCGGTTTCCCCTAGTCCTCCCGCCGCCGCGTCGGGCGCGCGCTGAGTTAATCTCCTGGTCAACACGACAAGTACATTGGAGACGCGCCCATGGGAAAAATCCTGATGGTGGTGGCCTGGCCCGCCTTCCTGGCCTCCTGCATCCTGGAGGCCCTGGTGTTCGCGCTGATCGATCCGCTCGACCTCACCTGGGGCCAGGCGCAGCTGGGCTGGTCACGGCAGGCGGTCTACACCCTGGCGTTCTTCGTGTTCTGGGGGGTGGTGGCCATGGCGGCCTCTCTCGCCCTCATCCTCTCCCGCACCGGCAGCGCCCCGGCGGGTGCGGCCGAGGCCCACTGAAGGCCCGCACAGGCCCGCCGGGAACCGGTCAGGCGGCGCGGGGACACCCCCGCACGCGGACCTCCCGCCGGGGCCAGCCCCTGCAGCCCGTCCCCGGAAGCGCCGGCGGCTTGTGCTGTAATTTGAGGGATTCCTTCCCTCGACCGTGCTTGAGCCCTCCCTGAATCCTGCCGATGCCGCCAGCCGACTGGCGGCCCTGCTCGATGCGGCCATGGACGCCATCCTGAGCGTCGACGAAGCCGGCCGCATCGTCATGTTCAACCGCGCCGCCGAGCAGACCTTCGGCTGGCGGGCCGACCAAATCCTGGGCCAGCCGCTCGAAGTCCTCATTCCCGAGCGCTATCGCGGCGTCCACGGCGCCCATATGCGCCAGTTCGCCGCCACCGGCGTCACCACCCGCCGCAAGGGCGGCCAGGGCGGCGGCGAGGACGTGGTGCTCTGGGGCCTGCGCGCCGACGGCAGCGAGTTCCCGATGGACGCGTCCATCTCCCAGATCGACACCCATGGCGGCAAGCTGTTCTCCGTCATCGCCCGCGACGTCACCGACCGGGTCAAGGCGCGCCAGGACCTGGCCCGCTTCGCCACCGAGGCCGCCGCCATCCGCGAGCAGGAAAAAAGCCGCGTCGCCCGCGAGCTGCACGACGAGCTCGCGCAGTCGCTCACCGCGCTCAAGATGGACGCCACCTGGGTGCGTCAGCAGCTGGCCGCCCAGGCGCCTGGCGCCACGCTCACCCCCAAGATCGAGGGCATGCTGGCCCTGCTGGACGACGGCGTGGCTGCCACCCGCCGCATCGCCGCCGACCTGCGGCCGCTGGTGCTCGACGACCTGGGCCTGGTGCCGGCCATCGAGTGGGTGGTGCAGAACTTCAGCCAGCGCCATGGCGTGCCCTGTCACCTGGACATCGACGAATCGCTTCACCTTGACGAGCCCTACGCCACCGCGGTGTTCCGCATCGTCCAGGAGTCGCTGGTCAACGTCGCCAAGCACGCCCGCGCGACCCAGGCCTGGGTCCGCGTCGCGCGGGAAGAGGGCCAATGCCCCGCGCCCGGCGGCAGCGGCCGCAGGGTCGACTGCATCGTGCTGCAGGTGCGCGACGACGGCGCCGGCTTCGATGCCGGCGCGGCCCGCAAGCCCCAGTCGCTGGGCCTGATCGGCCTGCGCGAGCGCGCCCAGCTGCTCGAGGGGCAGGTGCGCATCACCTCGGCCCTCGGCGCGGGCACCACGGTGGAGGCCAGGCTGCCGGTTCCGCCCTCTGCTCCCATCCCCGGAGGCGCCGCCGCATGATCCGCATCGTCCTGGCCGACGACCACGCCATCGTCCGCGAAGGCCTCAAGCACATCCTCGCGCATGTGCCCGACTTCGAGGTGGTGGGCGAAGCGGCCGACGGCCACGAGGTGCAGCGCCTGGTGCGCGAGCTGGCCTTCGACCTGCTCGTGCTGGACCTGTCCATGCCCGGGCGCAGCGGCATGGAGCTGGTCAAGTGGGTCCATGCCGAAAAGCCCAAGGTGCGCATTCTGGTCCTCAGCATGCACCACGAGACCCAGTACGCGGTGCGGGCCATCAAGTCCGGCGCCTCCGGCTACCTCACCAAGGAAAGCGCTCCGGGCGAACTGGAGCACGCGCTGCGCAAGATCGCCGCGGGCGGCGCCTATGTGAGCGCCGAAGTGGCCCAGGCCCTGGCCCTGGGCGCCATGCCCGACGCCGAGCGCCCGCCGCACCAGACCCTGTCCACCCGCGAGTTCGAGGTCTTCCAGCGCCTGGTGGCCGGCGAGTCGGTCACCGACATCGCCGGCACCCTGCACCTCTCGGTCAAGACGGTGAGCACCCACAAGTCCAACCTCATGGGCAAGCTGGGCTTGGCCAGCGCCCCGGACCTGGTGCGCTACGCCATCCGCCACGGGCTGGCGGACGTCGGGCGGCCCTGAACCCTTCAACCCTGCTCCATCCGGCGCACCCGGATGCCAGCCCCTGAGTCCAGGGGCGGTGGGCGGCACCCCATTGCCCGGTCCATTCGGTTTCGGCCTCCCTGGGTTTCGAAAAAGGGGGTGGAGATAAAAAGTCCTTTTAATTCATTGACTTGCGATCGCATTTCTCTTAGCATACAAAAAAGTATCTTAGGAGAATCGCGTGCCGGAATGGCGCTTCTACGGACGTACCGAGCCCCTTGACGAGTTGCGCCGTCTGCTCGAGGCCGGCCGCTGGTTCTTCTGCCGCATCGAGGGGCGCCGGCGCATCGGCAAGACCACCCTTTTGGGCGAACTCGCCCGGCAGGATGGCGACATGGGCCAGCGCCTCGTTTACATGCAGGTGCCCGATTCGGATGAGCGGGACGTGGCCTATACCTTTGCCCAGAGTCTGGCCCGCTGCGAACAGGAAGCGGTCCGGGGCCTGGCCGGCCCGGTGCGCGATTTCCCGATGATGGCTCAGGCCATCGGCAAGCTTTGCGAAGCCGGTTTCATCGTGGTGCTCGACGAGTTCCAGTACTTCACCCGCAGCAAGCTCCATCCCTTCAACTCCTTTCTACAGGCCGAGGTCGATCGACTGCGATCCGCGCAATTGCGCCGCGGTGGCCTGTTCGTCCTGGGCTCCTTGCAGTCAGAGATGAACGCCCTGCTCGACGACCGGGCAGCGCCCCTGTACGGGCGCGTCACTGCCCAGGTTCGCCTGGACCACTGGGACTTCGAGGACCTGCTGTCTGTCTTCGCTGGCCAGGGTATCGGCCAACCTTCGCAGTGGCTCACGTTGTGGACCTTCTTCGAAGGCGTGCCCAAGTTCTATCACGATGCATATGAGCAGGGCCTGTTCGGTGTGGGGCCAGCCGAGTTCGCGTCCGAGTTGCTTCGGCGCATGTTCGTCCGAAGCTCCAGTCCCTTGTCCGAAGAAGCCGACACCTGGTTCCTGCGCGAGCTGCGTGGCAAGGCCGTCTCGGTGTTGCATTACCTGGCCAGCCACCCGGGGTGCAACCATTCGGACATCGTCGCCGCACTCGCCGACGACGAGAAAGGTCCATTGGGAACGCATGTCGCGCGCCTGGTCGAGCGTTACCGGATGGTCGATCGGCTGCAGCCGGTGTTCTCGGACAGCAAGAGCCGCAACGCTCGCTACTACGTCGCGGACAACTTCCTCCAGGCCTGGCTGTCCGTGGCCAAGCCCGCGCGGGAAGAAGCGCGCCTAAGGCCGCTTGAGAAAGTCCTGCCGACGGCCCTGCGCCGCATGGAAACCCTGGAGGGCGCGGCCTTCGAAAAGCTGGTGCGGTCCCTCCACCTGGAGGCCTCCCGCAAGGGGCGCGGCGACTTCGATCTGTCCCGGCTTCAATTGGGCTACTGGAACCGTCCGCGTGACGCAGCAAAGGCGATCGAAATCGACCTGGTCGCGCTGGATGAGCCCAATCAGGTGGTCCGCTTTGGTTCGTGCAAGCGGGCGGCGACGGCGCATGATCTGCCGGGCTTAGAGCGGCATGTCCAGGCCTTTCTGCAGGCCGCGGGACACAAGCATTTGGCGCACTGGCGTCGGGAAATGGTGCTCTTCTCGCCGGTCTTCAGCCCTGAGGAGCGGGCGCATTACCAATCCAAGGGCTACGGGGTCCGCGACCTGTCCGACTACGCCGCCTTGATAGGGTCTGCGATACCTGCCGCCTAGGCATATTCCTAGGCCTCTTCCGGACGATTCCGAGGCCGAGTTTCAGGCTGGGCCGATGGCCGCCGAGCCCGGGCCCGGGCACAGTCGAGCCATGAACTCCAGCGCCAGCCCCCGCGTGTTTCTCGCCGACGATTCCGGCGCGATCCGCGCCCGCGTCGCGGCCCTGCTGGACGCGCACCACCTGCCGGTGATCGGGGAGGGCACCAGCCCCGAAGCCTGCATCGCCGGCATCCTGGCCAGCAGGCCCGAGGTGGTGGTGCTCGACGTCCAGCTCGAGGGCGGCACCGGCCTGCAGGTGCTGCAGGCAGTGCGCGCCGCCAACCCCGGCATCGCCTTCGTCGTCTTCAGCAACAACGCCGGCCCTGCCTACCGCAAGCGCTACCTCGGAGAGGGCGCCGCCGGCTTCCTCGACAAGAGCGTCGACTTCGAGCAATTGCCCGCCGCCATCCAGGCCGCCGCCCCGCACTGAGCCCTTCCTTCGACCGTGCCCCGTCCCTACCGACCTGAAGATTCCAAGGACCCTGCCATGACCGAACTCGCCACCGCCCCCGTCCGCGTCGTCGCCCGCGCCGCCGCCCGCGACACCGCAGGCAAGGGTCTCGCCAGGGCTGCCCAGCAGCCGACCGCCCTGCCCACCCTGTGCTCCAACTGCCACCTCAAGGACCTGTGCCTGCCCTGCGGCCTGGAGGAGCCCGACCTCGAGCGCCTGGACGACCTGCACTTCGGCCGTCGCCGGGTCAAGGCGGGCGAGACGCTTTATCACGCCGGCGAGCGCTTCCAGTTCGTGTACGCGGTGCGCTCGGGCACCTTCAAGTCCAGCCTGGCCCTGGCCGACGGCCGCGAGCAGGTCTCGGGCTTCCACATGGCCGGCGAGCTGATGGGGCTGGACGGCGTGGCCAACGGCCACCATGCCAGCGGCGCGACTGCGCTGGAGGACGCCGAGGTCTGCGCCATCCCGCACGCCCACCTCAACGACCTGGCCCGCACCAGCACCGAGATGCAGCTGGTCATGTCCCGCCTCATGAGCCGCGAGATCGTGCGCGAGCACAGCCTCATGATGCTCCTGGGCAGCATGAACGCCGAGGAGCGCCTGGCGGCCTTCCTGCTCAATCTCTCGCAGCGCCTCAAGGCCCGTGGCTACTCGCCGCACGAGTTCCACCTGCGCATGTCGCGCGCCGAGATCGGCAGCTACCTGGGCATGAAGCTGGAGACGGTCAGCCGCACCTTCTCGGCCTTCCAGCAGCAGCGCCTGCTCGAGGTGGACAAGCGCCACATCCGCATCATCGACCTGGAGGGGCTGACCCGGGCTTTCCAGCCCCAGGCCCACTGAGCGCAGGCCGGGGCCCTGTCGGGGCGCGCCTACAGTCCTTCGTTTGACCCGCGTCAACACAGGACCGGCGGCCACGGCCCAAGATGGCGCCCTGGGTGCCGTCTGCCCGGAATCCCCTCCACCGCTCTCCCATCACCGCGAGGTCTTCACCATGTTCAAGCGCATCCTCCTGGCCACTGACGGCTCCGCCGCCTCCGAACACGCCGCGACCCTGGCCCTGTCCCTGGCCCGCCAGAACGGCGCCACCGTGACCGCCCTGTACGTGGTGGACCCCTATCCCTTCCTGGGCGTGGGCGAGGTCAACCCCATGGGCTTCGACGCCTACATGGCCGCGGCCCGCGAGCAGGCCGCGCAGGCCCATTCGCAGATCCTGGGCAAGGCGGCCGAGGGCGGCGCGCCCGTCACCGTCCACACCCGGGTGGTGGAGGACGCGGCGGTGATGGAAGGCATCCTGGACACGATCAAGCAGGACCAATGCGACCTCGTCGTCATCGGCTCGCACGGCCGCACCGGCCTGTCCCGCCTGATGCTCGGGTCGGTCGCCGCCAAGGTGGTGTCCCACTCGCCGGTGCCGGTGCTGGTCACCCGCTGAACCCTGCCACCGATTTCCCGCTTCCATCCCTCGGCCTGCATGACCCCTCCGAGCGCCCCATGACCACCATCTCGCGCGAGCTGTTACAGCGTTTCGACGTCAACGGGCCTCGCTACACCTCCTACCCGACGGCGGACCGCTTCGTCGAGGCCTTCACCGCCGACGACTACGCCCACGCCCTGCGCCAGCGTGGCGCCCAGCCCTCGACCCTGCCGCTGTCGGTGTACGTGCACCTGCCGTTCTGCGCGTCGCTGTGCTACTACTGCGCCTGCAACAAGATCATCACGCGCCACCACTCGCGCGCCAGCGAGTACCTGGACCTGCTCCAGATCGAGCTGGACCTGCAGGTCGCCCAGCTCGGGCGCGGGCAGGCGGTCAGCCAGCTGCATCTGGGCGGCGGCACGCCCACCTTCCTCTCCGACGAGGAGCTGGCCCGCCTGATGGCCATGCTGCGCGGCGCCTTCACCCTGGCCCCGGGCGGCGAATACTCGATCGAGATCGACCCCCGCACCGTCGACGCCACCCGCCTGAAGGCGCTCTGGAAGCTCGGCTTCAACCGCCTGAGCTTTGGCGTGCAGGACTTCGACCCCGAGGTCCAGAAGGCGGTGCACCGCATCCAGCCTGCCGAACAGGTCTTTGCCCTGGTGGCGGCCGCGCGCGAGATCGGCTTCGAGTCGATCAACGTCGACCTGATCTACGGCCTGCCGCGCCAGACGACCGAGTCCTTCGCCCGCACGCTGGAACAGGTCGCCGAGCTGCGGCCCGACCGCATCGCCCTCTACGCCTATGCGCACCTGCCCGAGCGCTTCAAGCCGCAGCGGCGCATCATCAGCATCGAGCTGCCCGACGCCGGCAGCAAGGTGGGCATGCTGGCCAGCGCCCTGGCCGCCTTCGAGCAGGCCGGCTATGTGTACGTGGGCATGGACCACTTCGCCCTGCCCGAGGACTCGCTGGCGGTGGCCAAGCGCCAGGGCCGCCTGCACCGCAACTTCCAGGGCTACAGCACCCAGCCCGATTGCGACCTGATCGCCCTGGGCGTCTCGGCCATCGGCCGGGTCGGCCCGAGCTACAGCCAGAACGCCAAGGACCTGGACGAGTACCGCGACATGCTGCACCACGGCCAGCTGCCGGTGGTGCGGGGCCTGTCGGTCACCCGCGACGACCTGGCGCGCCGCGCCGTCATCATGGCGCTGATGTGCCAGGGCCAGGTGGTGTTCGAGGCGATCGAGCTGGCCTGGATGCTCGACTTCCGCCAGTACTTCTCGGCCGAGATGGTGCAGGTGTTGAAGCTCGCCGAGCAGGGCCTGGTGAAGGTGTCGGACACCGGCATCGAGGTCACCGCCGAGGGCTGGTACTTCGTGCGCGCGGTGGCCATGGTCTTCGACCGCTACCTGCAGGCCGACCGGCACCGCAGCAAGTTCTCGCGCATTCTCTGAGGCGCCTGACCGGCCGATGTCTGCCACGCTCGTTCTCACCGCCCTGGCCATGGGCCTGGCGGCCACGCCGCATTGCGCGGCGATGTGCGGCGCGGCCTGCGCGGGACTGACCGGCACCGGCCAGCGGCGAGCGAGCGGTGAGCCCGGTGAAACCGACTTGCCCCAGCGCGCGGCGCTGGCCGCCGCGCCCGCTGCGGCGCCGGGCGCCGGGTCGCCCACGCGCAGCGCCCTGACCGGCACCGTCATCATCCTGCGCGAGGTCGCGACCGACCGCCGCACCCTCGCCTTCCACGCCGGCCGCATCGCCGGCTACAGCCTGGCCGGCGCGCTGGCCGCCCTGGCCACGCAAGGCCTGGCCCTGCTCACCGCCCAGGGCGGCGCCCTGCGGCCGCTGTGGACCCTGTTCCACCTCTTGGTGCTGGCCTGGGGCCTGTCCCTGCTGGTACTGGCCCGCCAGCCCGACTGGGCGCAGCGCGCGGGCCTGCAGCTGTGGGCGCGCCTGCGGCCCTACGTGCAGCGCAGCGGCGGCCTGTTCGTGGCGGGGGCGCTCTGGGTCTTCATGCCCTGCGGCCTGCTCTGGTCCGCGCTGCTGGTGGCCTCGCTCACCGCCAGCCCCTGGGAAGGCGCGCTGGCGATGGTCGCCTTCGCCATGGCCAGCAGCCTGGGCCTGTTCCTGGTGCCGGCCCTGATGGCCCGCCTGCGCAGCGCGCAGCGCCCCGGCAAGGACTGGGGCACCCGCCTCGCCGGCGCGGTGCTGGTGGCCGCCGCCCTGGCCGCGCTGGGCATGGACCTGGGCCGGCAGATTCTCGACTACTGCCTCTGACCGGGGACCCTCAGTCGGCTTTCGGCAGCTTGGCCCCGACATCGGGCAGGCGCCAGAAGCTTCCCTCCCGGCGCCCCAGGAGCGCGAGCTCCTGCGGGGTATCGACGAGCCATACGACACCGCCGATGTGCGGCCCATGGTCCCTTCCGAGCAGGCGCCGTGACAGGGGCGGCGTGGCCAGTGGATCCTGGGTCATGACGAGCGCGCCCAGCACGTCGAGGACCTGCGCATCGTCGCCGACCCGCCGGGCATCCGTCGCGAAGGCTTCCAGGGACGGCGGGGCGCCACCCCCCAGCCTGGCCAGGATCGCCTCGCGAAGCGCGGGCCCGACACTGGGACGCAATTGTTCCTGGGCGAAAGCCCGGATCGCCAGCACGTCCTGCCACGCCTGGGGGGCCGTGTCGCGGGACGGCATGGTGCTGGGGTCCCTCGTCCGCTCCCAGAGCTGCACGATTTGTGCATCGGTCACCCAAAAGAATTGTCTGTCGGCGATGACGGCGATGTGGTCCAGGCGTTGCCGCATTGCGTTGGGCCTGGCGACGGCGTCTCGCGGCGCCGGTGGCAGTTCCAGGGTGCCCAGCACTGCCGACCAATGCGCGAGGCGCGCTGCATCGTTCTGGGTCCGGTAGATATTGCCCGCTGCCGTGGCCCGAAACGCCGCAGCGAAGTCCCAGTGCTCCTGGCCCGGCGCGAAGGGTGGCAGCGAGATCCAGTTGCAGAACCTGCGGAAAGTGGCGGGATCGTTGAACAGTCCGTCCCGCTTGATCAAGGTTGCCATCTGCTTGACCCGCACCACCCTGAGCTGATCGGCCGGTGTTGGCACCCCGCAGGTCGGGGTGGGGGTCGCGATCGCACCGAACACGATGTCGAGTTGGACCTCTTTGGGCAGGAATTGGACCAGCATTTCCCAGGCCCAAAGGTGTCGACGGAAGCCGGTCACGCTGGGCTTTTTCCCCCATCCCAGCTCGACGAAGGGCGTGGGATCCAGCAAGTCCCAGTGCACCCTGGCCCTGACCTCGTCAGGCAGGTAGGCATGGGCCACCTGCACGGGCACTTCGAGCATGGCTAGCCAACGTCGGCGGCCGCCGGTTCGCGAAACGGGCGCGCCCAGGCGCTCCATGTCGATCGCCTCGGCCCAGGACGCCCGGCGCTGGGCGGGCGTCATGTGCTCGTGGTGGGCCATGAGGTGAAGGCCGTAGAGTTCGCGCCTTTTCTCGAACTCACGGGTCGGGCAACCGGTGCCGGGCAGGGCGGACTCGGTTTTCGTGGACGCCAGGTCCCGGGCCCGGGCCTCGGCCGACATCAACCCGATCAGCACCTCCATCTGGGTCAGGCGCACCGCGCGCGCCTGGTCATGGGCCTCCTGCCCCTGCGACTTCGCAGGAAAGCTGCCGACCTCGAAGGCCTGTGACAGCGCGCTTCGACGCTCGGCCTCCGAGCATGTGCCGTACCAGGCCTGGAGCGCGGCCCTGCGTTCCGCCCGGGCGGTGTTCCAGGCCTCCGAGCGCCAGGGCACTTGCGGAAAGGTCGCCGGGTTGAGCGCGGCCAGCCCAGCGGCCCGAACCGCTTGCGGATTTTGCGGCGCCACGGCCGCCGTCGGCGCAGCGGGGAGGGGGTGGGCGCCTGAGGCCGGATGAACGCCAGGCGCTGCCGGTGCAGATGCAGATGCAGATGCAGGCAGTGAGGAGGCCAGGGGCGCTGCCGGGTCGCCGGTCCCGGGGGCATGCGGCATGGAGTGCGCCATCGCCCGGTCCTGCGCCATCCGCAGCCCGGGCTGCGTGGCCGACTTGCTCTCGCCATCGGGCCGGGCCGGCGAAGGCGACGCGGTCCGCGCGGTGCGTCGCCGGGTCGCGGGCGCTTGCTGCTGCCCCGCCGCGTCCGACGCGGCACCTGCCGCGCCTGCGTCTATCGGAGCGGCTGCTGCTGCGGGGGCCGGACGCTCATAGGGCGTGCTGCGGTGCTTCGCTTCGCCGACGCGCGCCCGGCGCCAGGCGCCAGGGGCACTGCCTTCACCGGTTTCACCGGTGGCCGTGGCGGGACCTCTTGCCGCCGCTGCAGCGCCCGGCGCGGGGGGCGCTGGGTCCGCAGCAGGCGGCTGGATCGGCGCCGTGCCGGCCGTGGACGGTCGGAGCGCGGCGGGTGAGGCTGCGCGGGGCGTTGCGCCGAAAGTGGCATTTCGGAAATAGGACATGGTGGACGGCGTTCCTGGAGTGGTGGGTGAAAGGGCCCCAGGCTCCGGCGGCTTCATGCGCACGCCATGCTTGCCGTGTCGCACCCTCCGCAGGCTGGAGGCCGCGCGAGGGTGTCACGAAGCCGCGCCGGCTTTGTCCCGGGCCGCTGACTTCCGGGACGGGTTCCGCCAGGATCGGCAGCGCGCGCGGTCGCAGGCGGAATGGCGGAGCAGGAAGGAAGCAGGGAGGCGGCCTTCTCGTCAAAACTCCCCGTCGTCCGGGTTCAAGACCCAGTCGGAACCCCGGCGCGAACGCGCGATCACGGCCGGATCACTGGAGCTAAGCAGTTGCACTGCGCGCCCGCTGTGTCCGTAGCGGCCGCCCAGAGGGCCCGTCACGCGGGCCTCGCCGGTCGCCATCGCAGGTCCCAGGATCCTGGCGGCCGTGGCCTGCAGGATTTGCTGGTGGGTCCCCGGCAAGTGGCCCCCGCCCAGGGGGCTTGGCGGGGTGGATGGATCCACCTCACCGGGGCCCGCCAGGGCGGCCTGGCGAAGCCCGGGGGAGATCATGCGGCGCAGCTGCCAAAGCGCCTCGGACCGGATGGCCAGGGCGTCCTCCCACACGCTCGGAGGCGAATCCGCGGGGGGCAAGGACGCCACGTCCATCGCCAGGTTCCAGAGCGTGTCTCCCGACTGCTGGCCAGCCACGATGCGCAGTTGGTCAGCCACTCGGACCAGCATGGCAATCTCGTCCAGCCTTTGCCTCATCGCGTTCGGCCTGGCGGCCGTGTCGCCAGGGGGCGCCGGCAGGGTCAGGGGGCCGAGCAGTCGCTGCCACTCGGCCGCCCGCTGGTCGGGGTCCAGCCGCATGTAGGTGATTTCCCAGACCCGGGCCCGAAGCGCAGCGGCGAACTCCCAGTGGTCCTGGCCCGGGGCGAAAGGCGGCAGCGTGATCCGGGACTGCAACGCGGCGCAGAGGTCCTGCTTGTTGGGCCCCCTGCTGAGGGGCTCGATCTGTGCGCAACGCCGGGCCCGGGCTCCTGCGGGCGACAGTGCCCCCATGAAGTGAGGCGTGCTGTTCCGGAGCAGGCCGATCACCAGTTCGATGCGCGCCTGGCTGGGCAAATTGTCGGTCACCGTCCGCCATTTCTCCAATCCCCAATAACGCGGCGAAGCCTGTGGCCCGGCGGCTCCGGGATGGGGGGACTCGATGACGAGTGCGGGGTCCAGAAGCTCGCCGAGGACCCCGGCCCTGGCGTCATCCTGCAGGTGCTCGAGGGCCACTTCGATGCGCAGCTTGCGGATCGCGTCCCAGCTGTTGAGGCTTGAGGACCGCGGGCGTTTGGCCTCCAGGTGATCCGGGTCGGTCGCTGCGTGAAAGGCCGAGCGCTGCTCGGCGGGTGTCATGTTCTCGTGGTGGGCGCCGAGACGCAGGCGGCACAGCGCGACGGCTTGCCGGAAGTCCCTCGGCTTGCAGCCGGAGCCGGGCAGGGCCCTGGCATGGTCGGTCGCCTCATCGAACTGATCGGCCCGTTCCTTTCGCGACATGAGTCCGATCAGTACGGACATCTGGGTCAGGCGGACGGCACGCGCCTGGTCGTGGGCCACCTGGCCTGCCGACGGCGCAGGAAAGGTGCGAGGGTCCAGGGCTTCATGCAGGAACTGGCGACGCTGCGCCGGGGAACACGTGCTCCACCAGGCCCGCAGCGCCGCGCTGCGCTCCGTCCGCGCGGCGCTCCAGGCGGCTGAGCCCCAGGCCGCTTGCGGAAACGTCGAGTGATCCAGGGCGGCGAGCGCCGCCGCCCGCAGGGTCGAGGCGGAGGGCGGGGCGGATGAAGAGGCGGAGGAGGCGGAGGCGGAGGAAGAGGAAGAGGAGGAAGAGGAAGAGGAGGGCGTCAAAGGGAGACCATCCGCCCGGTGATCATGCGGTGCGTCGGCCCACGCCGAGGGCTGCTCGGACTTGAGGTCGGCCCTGGTCCGGGTCCTGATTCCGCTCCTGCTGCCGATCGCCGTGCCGGGCTCGGAGCCAGTGTCCAACGGACGGTCATACGGTGTCCGCCGGTGGCCGGCCGCGCCGGCGCGTGCATGCCGCAGCGGACCGGTTGCACCGCCTGCGGAGGTCGAGGCGGGTGCCGGGCCGGGTGCGGGTGGGGCGGGGGTGTCCGCTGCGGGGTGTTCCCCACCGGCGGGGGGCGCGGCGCCAGGGACGACCAGGCGGGAGGGCGAGAGGGAAGGCGCGGGAGCGGATGGACGGGCGGGGAGCATGGCGGTTGGCTTCCTGGTGCGTGGACGGACGATGTGTCCTTGCCGCAGGGGGCCCCTGCGCGCGCGTATCCCACGCGCCGCGGCCTCTCCCGGACAAGGCCGCGCGAGGGTGGCACGAAGCCGCGCCGGCTCGGCCTCGGGCCGCTGACATCCGACCCGGGGCCCCACGCCCTCGCGGGATCGACGCCGCTCGTGAGGGGCGGCGCGACGCAACGAGGCTCAGGTTGCGCAGGGCGTCATCGCGTGGGCCAGCGCGGCACAGGGCTGGTGGGCGCCGCAGACTTGGTGTCACCAGCCGACGTTGCCCGCATGCCGCTCTCGCTGCTACTGCGACTACTGCCGCTGCCGCTGCCGCTGCTGCCGCCGCTCGCCGGGCTCGTACGGCTGAAACTGCGACCCGCCGCCGCCGCCGACGACGACGACGACGACGACGACGACGATGCGCGCTCCGCGGCTGGACCTGCCGCCGGGCCAGTCTCGTGCAGCTCGCGGGCGATGGCGTCGAGGTGGGCCACCGCCCTCTCCCCGGCCGGGTCCGTCACGATCGCTTCGCGAATGCGCCGCATCTGGTTCTCGAGCTCGGCCCGGGTGACGCCTCCGCTCGCAGTGAACAAGGGAGCCAGTGCCTTGGCCCGTGCCAGGAGCAGGACCAGGCGGTTGCGGTCGTGTCCCGCTTCGCCTGCGGCTCCATCCGCGGCCCAGTGCGTGACTTCCCTTTTCGCGGCTTCCTGGTCGGCGGGCGCAAGCTTGGGGTACGAATGAAGCGCGCCGGCCATGCAGGCCGCGATCTGGGCGTCCCAGCGCTCACAGCCGGGGGCGTGCTCCCTGATGAGTTCGGGATCCTGTGCCAGGGTCCAGTAGAGCATCGCCTGCGGGGCCGGGGTCGGTTCGACCAGGCTCTTCATCAACCCTCTGCGCAAGCCCAGGCCGTGGTCCCATCCATGAGCCGTCTCACGGCTCACGTATCGCTCCCGCGTGTCCACCGCGCGGCGCCAGACCCATTGCTGCTCCAGCGCGCTCATCCGGTCAAGGAGGGGTGCGATCGCCGCCCGGAAAAGGGGATCGATGTCGAGGTCGAAGGGTCGGTCCGGCGACGCGGGCCGGATCGGCATGCTGTCGATCACCCCTCGCAGCGCAGTCCCCAGGTTCGTGTTTTTCTCGTACGGGGCGGAAAGGATGGTCAAGTCCTTCTGGACGATGTGCAGCGCCTGCGCGCCCCGGGGCGAGGCCGGGAGCCTGTGCCAGGCCTGGCCAGCCCTGAGCGCCGCCGACACGAATGCAGCTCGCATGTCCTCCGAGAGACAGTCGCTGATCACGGAGAGCCTGATCCACCTCTGTTCCAGGTTTGCCACTCCCGCCGCCCCGTCGTCCAGCATGCTGACGGACTCGTCCAGCGCCAGCAGCCGTTGCACGACGTTGAACCGAGCCGTCTCAGACAGAAAGCCGAACAGGGTGTGGATCCGCGTCCTGTAGAGCCCGACGGCGGCTTCCCAGTGCCGCGGGCCGAGTCGGCCCGAAATGAGGGGATCCGGATTGAGCGCGTTGAACATGGCATCGGCCAGGGCCTGCTGGGGAAAGCGCAAGGCCAGGGCGTAGAGGCGGCAGCGTTCCAATTCGAGGCACCGCGCCGAGCCACTGCTCCGCCGGGCGGACTCTGGCAGCGTCGCATAGGAGAAGGCCCTGGCGAAGCTGGTCTGCAGCAGGCCATCCGTTGGCAGGAGCCCGTAGAGTGCGACGAGTTGCAGCCGGCGCTCCTCGAAGAGGGGGTGCGCGTTGAATTCGCTCGGCGAGAACGTGGCTGCGTCCACGACGGGAACGCCATAGGCCTGGAGTGCCTGGTCGCCTATGGCCTGGAATGCCTCGGGGCCGAGCCTCGAATAGTCGGTCGCGTACTGAACCACCCGGTCGATTTGCTCCTGGCTCCAGGGCAGGGGCCCCTCCTGCAGGGGCGCCGGCAATCCGGCCGCCTCGAACGCGGCGCGCAGGGAAGGCGCGGCAGGCGCCTCAGCCGCTGCGTGCGCTGCGGCAAAGGCAGCGGCCACCCCCGACGGCAGCCGGAGCCGAAGGACCAGGGGGCCTTGCGTGGGCTCCGCGGGTGCCTGTGCAGATTCGGGGGGCGGCGTGGCCGTGGCCGCTGTCCGCTCCGCCCCCGCGCCCGCGCCCGCTGCCGATGATGACGAGGACGAAGAGGACGAAGAGGACGAAGAGGACGTGGCCGCCGTGTCGCCTTGCGCGGAGGCGAGCCAGAGAGAAACGGCATCGTGCAGGGGCTCGGAAGACATCGCCGAGGTACCCGCCGGGTGAGGTCCCCGGGCGATCCGGGCTCCGAGTGCGGCCGGTGCCCCGGCCCCTGCGGGATCGGTCCTGCGCTCATAAGGGGTCCCTCGCGTGCGGGCGTCAGCGGCCCGGGCCAGGCGACGGCCGCTCGGCATGGCCGAGTAATCCAGGGTCGTGCGCGCCCCGCGCCGCCGGGCACCCGGTGGGTCCGCCGCGCGCTGGGCTGAGGAATCCGACCCCCACGCAGGGACGCCGGCCGCCGCGGCCGAACTCGACGAAGTCGAAGAAGTCGAAGAAGTCGAAGCGCCCGACGCACGCCAGGTCGAGCGCAAGGGAGATCGGGTGCCGTGCGAAGCGTCCGAGGCCCCGGGGAGCCCCGGGGCCTGCGGGGCGGGTTCTGTTCGAGCCGATTGCGGTCCAGTGGCACCGGCGCCGGGTGCAGCGGGCCGGGAGAGGGTGGGTGGGGTCCCTGCGCGGGAGCCTGTGGATGCGGGAAGCATGGGCGCGGATTCCTTGTGTGAGCCGTGAAGAAATCGCGGGAGGGTGTCACAGGGCCGCACACGATCTGGCGGCCCTGCCTGACATCACCTCGGGATCAGGTCGCAGGGCGGATGCCACAGGATGGATGCGCCTCGCCCAGGCGCGAGGCCTGCCTCAGGCCGGCAGGCTGGCGTGCAAGGCCCCGTCCACGCCCAGACCCAGGCCCCAGCCCGGTGCGCCGGCTGCGGGCGCCCGGTCCGTCGCCTCTCGCCCGCGCTGCAGGGCCGCCGCGTAAGCAGGCAGCGTGGCCGACGGGTCGTCGCCCAGGCCGCGCACCAGGCACACGCCATCGGCGCCGCACGCGGCCACCTGCTCCACCTGGGACGGCTCGAGGATGCCGCCGATCGCCACCACCGGCGCGCCGGCATGGCGGCACCACCAGGCCAGGTTGTCCAGGCCCTGCGGCACCCAGGGCATGTCCTTGGTGGTCGTGGCCCACACCGGGCCGCAGGCGATGTAGCGCAGGGGCAGGGCGCGGGCCCGGCACAACTCCCACACGCTGTGCGAGCTCACGCCCAGGGCCACGCCCCAGGCCACCAGGCGCGCGCGTCCTTCGTCGCCCAGCGCCTGCAGGTCCTCCTGCCCGAGGTGGATGGCGCGCGCGCCGAGTTCGGCGGCGAGTTGCGCATGGTCGTTGACGAAGAGTTCGGCGCCCGCGGCCTCGGCCGCGGCGATGCTGCGCGCGAGCTGATCGCGCAGGCTCGCTTCCCACTCCGCATCGGGCGTCGCGGGGCGCTTGATGCGCACCTGCACGGTCTTGATGCCGGCACCCAGCACCGCCTGCAGGCGCTCGGCGCTGTCGACGATGGCGTAGAGGTCCAGGCGGCGCGGGTTGTGGGTGGCGGCATTCGCCGAGTGGCTAGTGGTGGTGCCGTGGGCGTTCGCCGGGGCTGCCGCTTCCAGCGCGGGGAAGTCGGGCGCCTCGCCCCACGAGAGCCGGGGCAGCGAATTGATGGCGCCCGCGGCATCCGTGGCACTGGCCAGGGCCAGCAGCGCCGCGTCGGCATCGACGAAGCCGCGCGCGCGCTGCTCGGCGAAGGCGGCCTGCAGCGACGCGCCGTCCAGCGACACCGGCTTTTGCAGCAGCACCCAGCCCCGGGCAAAGGCGGTTTCCAGCCAGTGCAGCGGGCGGTCGGCGGTCACCACGCCGGCCACGCAGATCGCGTCTCCCGTGGCCTGGCGGCGCGCGGCGGCCCAGGCGGGAACGGCCTGCAGCGCCATGCCGTCGGGCGGCGAGAGCACGGCGAGACGGTGGCTGGAGGTGGGCAGGTGGTCGGTGGTCGAAAGGGACATCGTGAGCGTGTGTGAAGGGGTAGGGCTGCGTGCGCGGTCTCTGTGTGGCCAATGCGGCGTGTGGGGCGTGTATGCGGTGTGTCTGCCATCCGTTGCTGGGTCAGCCTCGTCGGCGCCGCGGGCAGGGTTTGCGTGGTGCGCAGGGCTTCAGCGCATGACCAGACCGCCATCGACCAGCAGCACCTGCCCGGTCATGAAGCCGCTCCAGGCGGAGGCGAGAAAGAGCACCGGCCCGGCCACGTCCTCCGGCCTTGCCAGGCGCCGCAGCGGCGTCGCGGCGGCGAGTTCGTCGCGGAAGCCGGCGCGCGTGCCCTCGCTGCCCCGGGTAGGGTGCACCAGGCCCGGCGCCACGCAGTTCACGCGCACGCCCTGCGGGCCCAGTTCCGCCGCGAGGTTGCGGGAGAGGCCCACCAGGGCCGATTTGGCGGTGGCGTAGTCGTGGTACGGCACCACCGGGTGCTCCACCAGGTTGGTGGCCACATTGACGACGGCCCCCACCGCGTGCCGGCGCAGATGGGGCAGGGCGGCCTGCGTCATCTGCAGCGCGCCGCCCACCGCGCCCTCGAACTGCGCCTGGTAGTCGGCGAGCGTCAGGGCCTCCAGCGGCCGGCGCTGCTCGGGGTTGAAGGTGTAGGGGCGGAAGGCGTTGTTCACCAGCACGTCGAGACGGCCGAATTCATGAACCAGCTCACCCACCATGCGCTGGCAGTCCGCCACGCGGGTGACGTCGCCGCGCAGGGCAATCGCGTCGCCGCCGCTTCCCTCACCCAGGCGACGGCAGGCGTCCACCGTCTGCGCCGCGGCGGCCTCGTCCTGCAGGTAGTTCACGCCGACGGCCGCGCCCTCGGCGGCGAAGGCCTGGGCGATGGCGGCGCCGATGCCGCGGCCCGCGCCGGTGACCAGGACCACTTTGCCTTTGAAATTCATGGGTGCGTCCTTGCTGCTGGAGTCCGTGTGGGTGAGGTGTGTCGCCGCCGATGCTTGTCGTGTGCTCAGCGCCCCGGCAGCAGGTCGGTCGCGACCACGTCCGCCATGCGCAGGTTCTTCTCGATCATGCCGAGCTTGCGGTACACGTCGGCCGCCTGCTGCAGCGAGCCGAGGTCGAGGGCGCCCAGGCCCTGGCGCTGGGTCAGCGCCGACTGGCTGGACGCGTTGCGCAGCCTGATCACTTCCAGGTTGAGGCCCGGGTCGCTGCCGTCGATGGCGCGCACCGCCGCCAGGCGCGCGGCCTCCTCGGGCTGGGCGATCATCCAGGCCGAGGCGTCGCGGTAGGCGCGAAGGAAGCGGCGCAGCAGCGGTTTCTTCTGCTGGTAGGTCTCCTCGCGCACCACGAACAGGTCGCTGGAGACGGGCAGGCTCTTGCCCACCTCGATCACGTTCACCTCGGGCAGGCCGCGGCGGCGGCCCACCGCCAGGCCGGTGTCGGTGGCGGCGGTGGCGTCCACCTGGCCCTGCATCAGCGGCGCGAAATTGAGCAGCCCGGTGACCACGATGGTCACGTCGCTCTCTTGCAGGCCCGCCTGGTGCAGCAGCACCAGCAGGTTCTGCCGCGTGCCCGAGGCCAGGCTGTAGACGCCGATGCGCTTGCCCTTGAGGTCGGCCGGCCTGGTGATGCCGCTGGACTTGAGCGCCACCACGTTGAACACGTTCTGCGGATAGATGTCATAGATGACGCGCAGCTTCTCGCCCTTGTCCAGGGCCGCGAAGAGCGAGCCCGGGTCGGTGAAGGCCACGTCGCCCTGGCCCGAGAGGATGTTGCGGATCGCGTCGCCGCCGCCCGCCCCGGGCAGGTACTCCAGCGCCAGGCCCTGGGCGCGGTAGAAGCCCTTGTCTTCGTCCACCAGCAGCGGCGTCACCTCGGAGATCGGCTTGCTCCAGCCGGCGACGACGATGCGGTCGCGCGTCTGCGCCAGGGCGCCCGAGCCCACGCCGGACAGGGCGGCGATGCCGCTGGCGCCCAGGGCGGCGAGCAGCGCGCGGCGGGTCAGCAGGAGGGAGGTGGATGCAGGCAGCGAGGGTTTCACGCGGGGCTCCGTTTCAGAGGTGAATCGATGGGACGTGGGCCAGGGACGGTCATGCGAGGTCGTGCCGCCGCAGCAGCGCCGCCTCGAACCACAGGGTCAGTTGGTAGGTGACGATGCCCAGGAGAGCGATGAGCGCGAGCACCGCGAACATGAGGGGCGTGTCCATGCTGCCCTGGGCGGCGATCACCAGCGCGCCCAGGCCGCGGCTCGCGCCGATGAATTCGCCCACCACTGCGCCCACCAGGGCCAGCATCACCGCCACCCGCAGGCCGGCCAGCACGCCGGGCAGGCCAGTGGGGAGCTTGAGCTGCCACAGCGTCTGCCAGCGCGAGGCGCCCAGCATGCGAAACAGCTCGAGCCGCTCGGGCGCGACCTGGCGCAGGCTGGTCGCAGTGGTCTCCAGCAGCGGGAAGAAGCAGATCAGCGCGGTGATCACCACCAGCGAGGTGTGGCCGAACCCGAACCAGAGGATGAAGAGCGGCATGAGCGCCAGCTTCGGAATGACCTGGCTCACCACCACCCAGGGCCAGAGCAGCCGGCGCAGCGTGGCCGATTCGGCCAGCGCCATGCCGCCCAGGAAGCCGATACCGCAGCCCAGGACCAGGCCCATGCCCAGGTTCCAGCTGGTGGCCAGGATGTGCGTGCGGAAGTAGCCGCTCGCCAGGCCTTTCCACAGCGCCGCGCCCACCGCCGAGGGCGGCGGCAGTACCAGGGCGGGCAGGCCCAGCGTGCGCGAGGCCAGCTCCCACAGGGCGAGGGCCAGGGCCAGCAGGGCGAGCGCGCCGAGGTGGCCGGAGAGGCGGCGCAGGCCGGCGTCGGTGCGGGGCGCGGCGCCGACGTCGGTGCGGATTCCCGTGTGGATGTCCGTGCAGGTGTCGATGCGCCTCGTCATGCGCTGGTTCCTTCTCGCAAGGCGTCGCGCAGGCATCCGCCCCACTGTGCGAAGCCGGCCGAGGCGCGCAAGGCGGCGTCGCGCGTGGCGGGCAGGCCCGGGCTGAAGTCATGCACCAGCCGGCCCCGGTCCATCACGTGGATGCGGTCCGCGAGGAACAGCGCCTCCTCGAGGTCGTGGGTCACGAACAGCACCGTGGTGCCCGCCTCGCGGCAGGCGCGCAGCAGGTCCTGCTGCAGCTCCTCGCGGGTGATGGCGTCCAGCGCGGCGAAGGGCTCGTCCAGCAGCAGCAGCCGCGGCGCGGTCATGAGCGCGCGGGCGATCGCCACCCGGCTTTGCTGCCCGCCCGAGAGCTGGCGCGGACGGCGCGCGTGCAGGCCGGACAGTCCCAGCCGCTCGAAGAGTGACAAGGCGCGTTCACGGTCCTGCGCCTTCGGCGGGCGCTGCAGCGACACGGGCAGCAGCACGTTGTCCAGTGCGCTGCGCCATTCGAGCAGGGTGGGGGCCTGGAAGACGAAGCCGATGTCGGCGCGGCGCTCGGCGGGCGGCTGGCCCTGCAGGCGCACCGTGCCGGCGCTGGGCGCGAGCAGGCCGGCCGCGAGCTTGAGCAGGCTGGTCTTGCCGCAGCCACTGCGTCCGAGCAGGCAATGGAACTCGCCCTCGACGATGCGCAGGCTCACGCCGTCGACGGCCGGGTGCGGCGAGGGCGCCGATCCAAAGTCCAGGCGCACCTGGTCGAGGACGAGGAAGTCCGCCGCTGCGGCGCCCGGGGCTTGCGCCGTGTCGGCAGGTTTCTGCGGCGTTGCCTCACCGCCCGGCCGGGCGGCGGTGAGCGCGGGGCGGTCGGACACCAGGCTCACGGTGCCTCCTCCTGCGCATAGGGCGCCAGGCGGTCGGCGACGCGTTCGGCGGCCATTTCCAGATCGACCATCCTCACCAGGCTGGCGAGGTTGAAGCTGCCGTCGTGGTGCCAGCCGGCTTCGGGTGCGGTCATGCGGCCCAGGGCGGTGACGCGGGTGATGCCGGCCTGCGCCAGCCGCTCGGCCAGCGGGTAGAGCGAGGCGGGCGCCACGGCCACGGCCGCGGTCTGCAGGAAGAGGGCGTGCGGCGCGAGCAGGGCCAGGGCCTCGTCCAGCGTGTCCACCGCCACCACCTGCACGCAACGCCAGCCGGCGCTCGGCGCCAGCGGCAGGGGTTGGTCGGCGTAGGCGACGAACCAGCTGGCGGGGGCGGAGACCTCAGTGGCGGATTCCTTGTGGGTGGAGATGGCCCGTTCCGTCTCGCCACGCGTTGCGCTGGAGGCAGCGCCCGCCCCGGCACTTCCATGGGCGCCTGCCGCCGCGCCCATGGAACCGCGCGTGTCTGCCAGCGTGGAGGCATCTCCCAGCAGCTCGTGCCCCGCCTCGCGCAGCGACCGCATCTCGGCCGCCTGCTGCCAGCTGCCCACGGCAGCCGTCTCGTCCAGGCCCAGGGGGCGACGAGGATGCTGGCGCGCCTGTGCCGCCAGTTCGGCGGCCAGGTGCTGGGCGAAGCTGCGCGGATCGACCAGACCGCCGCGTTCGACATAGACCACATGCGGCGAGTAGCAGCCTTGCTGCTCGTAGCGCGTCACGTCATGGGCCGCGGCGCGGGCAAGCGCCGGCCCGTGCCGCCGGTCCAGCACCTCGCGGCCCACCAGGGCCACGCCCAGCTTGTGGCCGTAAGGCAGGAAGCGGGTGGTCGCCGGCACCTGCGCCCGCACCTGGGTGATGGCCTCGTTGCCGCCGTAGGCCAGCACGCAGTCGGCCGCGCGGTAGAGGCTGGCGGCCGGCTCGTCCTCGCCGCCCTTCCACCAGACCACCGCGAGCGCATCGGCCAGCGGCGGGTGCACCTCGGCCAGCAGCTGCGCGAAGAGCGAGGCGAACACCGGCTCGGCGCTGGGCAATTTGCCGATGCCACCCGCCTTGACCAGCAGGCCGCAGGCCAGGCTCCACAGCGGCAGGCCCGGCACGTTGCCGGCCCAGGAATGGGCGAGCAGGTTGGGCCCGAGCGCGCGCACCGCGCCGCCCTTGGCCGCGGGCTGGAATTCGTCCAGCACCTTGGGGTTGGCGAAGTCTTCGGCCACGAAGCGGTGCAGCTGCGGCGCGCGGAACTGCTGCAGGTAGCCGGTGAGGGCCACCGTCACCATCTGCGCGTCGTAGCCGGTGACGCGGGGCAGCAGCTCGTCGGCCAATTGCCGCCACGGGTCCTGCGGGTCGAGCAGGCGGGCCACCGCGCGGTCGATGTGGCCGATGAGGGTGGACACCGGCAGCGGGCGCAGCACCTCGCGGGTGGCGCGGGCCACATGGTCCGCCAGGGCCTGCATCTGCGCCGCGTCGGGCGCGGGCACGGTGATGGTGAGGTCGCCGAAGGCCAGGGTGTGCGCAGAAACTTTTCCGGTGAACGCGGGGGGCAGGTGCCCAGCCCGCCATTGCGAGAGGCGTGTGTGTCCGCCGGCCAGGCGCTGCCCGGCACCCGCCGCACCGCCGGTCTGCGTCGGGTCTTGCACGCCGTGCTTCATCCCCGCACCCCCTGCAGGAACTCCTGCACCGCCAGCGAGCAGCCACGCGCCTGCGCGCCCTCGGCCCGGCCCAGGAGCTGGAAGCCGCCGTCCACCGCCACGCCCAGGTCCTCGGTGAGGATGGTGGTGGTCGAATTGAAGCTGGCCAGGTCGCAGTGCGCGAGCACGCCCACCTGGCCCTGCGGCACTTCGGCGCCGGTGAGCGGGTCCACCACCCGCGAGCGGATCCAGTGCATGCCGCGCTTGACCGAGGGCACGGTCTCGTTGCCGGCGTCGTAGAACTGCGAGGACAGCTCGGTCATGCCGTACATGTTGAGGCAGTGCGTGCGCGGCAGGCCCAGCGCCTGCGCCAGCTGGTCGTAGAAATCATCCAGCGCCAGCTCGCGCGACTGGCGCTTGTAGCCACCGGTGTCCAGCAGACGGCTGCCGGCGGGCAGCTTCACCCGACGCCCCTCGGCGGCCAGGGCGTCGAGCAGGTGCACGAAGGCGTAGCTGGCGCCGAGCAGGGCCACGGGTTCGCCGCCGGCTTCGGCTCGGGCGAGGAAGTCCATCAGCCCTGGCAGGTCCATGCCCTGCGTGCTGACGAAGTGCCCGCTGCCGGGTGCGCCGAACAGGCGCCGCGCCTGCGAGAGGTAGCGGCCCAGCGAGGAGTTGCCGAGTTCTTCCTCCGGCGGAAAAAGCAGGGCCATGGGCAGACGGGCCGGCCAGGACGGTGCTGCGCCCGCGCCTGTGTCGCCTCCCGGGTTCGCCCGCATGAAGAAGCGCTCGAACCCGCGCCGCATGGACAGGTCCCAAACCCCGATCGTGGGGTGGTGGTGCCGGCCCTTCACCTCGGCCCGGGTGGTGCCGCTGGTCATGAACACCCGCTCGCAGGCCTCGGGCGGCTCGCAGCTCAGGGTGAGTTCCTTGAAGGCGTTGATCGGCACCGCCGGAATCTCGTGCCAGTGCCGGATGCGGCGCGGCGTCACCCCGCGGCCCTGGCAGAAGCGGCGCAGCGGCGCGTTGTGGGTGTACTGGTGCTCGAACAGGCGCAGGGCCATGGCGTCGAACTCGGCGTCGGTGCAGCCGTCCTGCGCGAGGAAGTCCAGCAGCGCAGGCACCAGGGCGCGGGTGGCCTCGTTCATGACAAGGGGAAGGTCTGCATGGCCACCGGCTGCCAGCCGTGGTTCAGGGGGCCGCTGCCGGCGCCGGTGCGCACCGCGGCGCCCGCCTCCAGTGCGCCGCGCACATAGGCGCGGGCCTTCTGCACCGCCTCGGGCAGCGCCGCGCCGAGGGCCAGGTGCGAGGCGATCGCGCTCGAGAGCGTGCAGCCGGTGCCGTGGGTGTTGGCGCTGGCGATGCGCGGCGCCCGCATCCACAGGGGCTCGGCGCCCGCGGCCAGGAGCAGGTCGCTCACCGTGTCGCCCTGCAGGTGCCCGCCCTTGAGCAGCACCGCGCGTGCGCCCATGGCCAGCATCTGGCGCGCGGCGGCCTCCATGTCGGCCTCGCTGGCCAGGGGGTGGCCCACCAGCAGGGCGGCCTCGTCCAGGTTGGGGGTGATGAGGAGGGCGCGGGGGAACATCAGTTCGACCAGCACCTCGACCGCCTCGCGGTCGATCAGGGTGGCGCCGCTGGTGGCCACCATCACCGGGTCGAACACCACGCGGGCCAGGCCATGGCGGTCCAGCGCCGCGGCCACGCTGTGCACCGTGGCGGCCGAGTGGAGCATGCCGATCTTGACCGCGTCGACGCCGATGTCCTCCACCACCGCCGCGATCTGGGCCTCGAGCATGTCCAGCGGCACCGCATGGATGGCGCGCACGCCCATGGTGTTCTGGGCGGTGAGGGCGGTGAGCGCGCTCATGCCGAAGCAGCCCAGGGCGGCGAAGGTCTTGAGGTCGGCCTGGATGCCGGCGCCGCCGCCGCTGTCGGAGCCGGCGATGGTCAGCACCCGCGCATAGCGCAGGCGGCGTTCGATGGGCGAGGCAGCAGTGGTCAATTCGGCTCCTTCAGAGGCAGATGCGCCGCAGGGGACGCGATGCTCCGAAGGAGGCAGGCCCGCAAACCCTGGAAGCCCGGCCCCGGCGAACCGGGGAGGAGGGGGGAGCGCCGGCGGTCCGGAGGACGGGCCGCGGCAATCCCGGCGGGAGGCTCTTCTTACGCCGGTACGAACCGGTTCAAGTTCTCGGGTCTGGATCTCAGCACGGCCTGATGGACAGGTGTGCACCCCGGAGCGAAGGGCATTGTCGCACGGTCCGGACGGGCCGGTGGCCGGGCCTACAATGCGGGCACGCTCCGGGGTGCGGAGGCAGGCGCTGGTGTGAATCCTGGCGCCGCCCTCGCTGAGATGGCACCGCCAAACCCGTGAACTTGATCCGGTTCGTACCGGCGAAAGAAGAGATGTCTGCAGCCCCCCAGGCCCCTTCACGGCCCTCCCAACATATCGCCATTGCCGGCGCCGGCCTCCTGGGCCGCGTGCTGGCCTGGCAGCTCGCGCGCGCCGGCCATGCGGTCGAGGTGTTCGACACCGCCCCCGGCCCTGTGACGCGCGGCGCCACCGGCTGGACCGCCGCCGGCATGCTGTCCCCCGTCTCCGAGCTCGAGTGCGCCGACGAGAACGTCTACCGCCTCGGCCTGCGCTCGCTGCAGCTGTGGCCCGGCCTGGTCCAGGGCCTGCCCGAGGTGCCCGGCGTGCCCTTCGATGACACGAGCCTGCCTGCCGGCGCCGTCGCTTCATCCGTCCCGGTCGACCTGCGCGAACGCGGCTCCCTGCTGCTCGCCCACCGCGGCGATGAAGGCGCAGCTGCCCGCGTGGTGGACCTGCTCGCCGGCAAGGCCCCCGCGGGCCATGCGCCCCGCCGCATCGACCTGCAGGAGCTCGCCACCCTCGAGCCCGACATCCGCGGCCCGGCCCACGCCTGGCTGCTCGAGGGCGAGGGCCAGATCGACACCTGGCAGGCCATGGCCGCCCTGGCCCTGGGCGCCGAACAGGCCGGCGCCCGCTTCCACTGGGGCTGCGCCGTCGACCGCGCCGAGCCGGGGGCGCTGCACACCGCGCGCGGCATCGTGAAGGCCGACCGGGTGTTCGACGTCCGCGGCACCGGCGCCCGGCCCCAGCTGCCGGTGCGCGGCGTGCGCGGCGAGATCGTGCACCTGCATGCCCCGGGCCTGCGCCTCAACCGGCCGCTGCGCCTGCTGCACCCCCGCCACCGCGTCTACATCGTGCCGCGCGCCGGCGACCGGGTGATGGTGGGTGCCAGCGAGATCGAGAGCGAGGACCGCTCGCCCATTTCCCTGCGCACCAGCGTCGAGCTCATGGCCGCGGCCCACAGCGTGCTGCCCGCCCTGGCCGAGGCGCGCGTGGTCTTCACCGACACCAATCTGCGCCCCGCGCTCCCCGACAACCTGCCCACCCTGCACACCGAGGACGGCCTCACCCGGATCAACGGCCTGTTCCGCCATGGCTGGCTGATCGGCCCGGCCCTGGTCGAACAGGCGCTGGCGGCCGCCGGCCTGTTGACGGCCCCGCTCGCGCCATCTGGCCAGGCCACCCCGACCGGGGCCGCCGCCCCTGTCTCCGCTTCCCTTTCCGCACCCTTTGCCGCCCCCCACGCAGCCCCCCAGGAGGCGTCCACATGATTTCCATCTCCGTCAACGGCGAGTCCCGCGAGGTGGCTGAAGGCAGCAGCCTGGCCGACCTGGTCGCCTTGCTCGTCGACTCGCCCCAGGCCCTGGCCACCGCCGTCAACGGCGACTTCGTCGCCCGTGACGCCCGCGCCGCCCGGCTGCTGGAGGCCGGCGACCAGGTCTTCACCTTCCAGCCCATCACCGGAGGCTGAGCCCGCCGTCCTGCCTGGCCCTGCCGCCACCGCAGCCGCGCAGTCGCTGCAGCCCCAGACCCTTGGCTCCTCGCCCCTCGTCTGCCGACCCCTTCGAAGCCACGACCTTTATGACCGCCACCGCCACCTCCCCCTCGTCCTCGCCGCTCACGATCGGTGGCATCACCCTGCAAAGCCGCTTCTTCCTCGGCACCGCCGGCTACCCCTCGCCCGCGGTGCTGCAGCAGGCGGTGGCCGTCTCCGGGAGCCAGGTGGTGACGGTGGGCCTCAAGCGCCAGCTGGCCGGCGACGGCAAGCCCAATGACTTCATGGCCCTGGTGCGCGCCACCGGCGCCCATCTGCTGCCCAACACCGCCGGCTGCCGCACTGCCAGCGAGGCGGTCACCCTGGCCCGCATGGCCCGCGAGCTCTATGGCACGAACTGGATCAAGCTCGAGGTCGTGGGCGACGAGCACACCCTGCAGCCCGACCCCTACGAGCTGGTCGAGGCCGCGCGCACCCTGGTCAAGGACGGCTTCGAGGTCTTCCCCTACTGCATGGACGACCTGGTCTCCTGCCAGCGCCTGCTGGACGTGGGCTGCCGCATCCTCATGCCCTGGGGCGCGCCCATCGGCTCCGGCCAGGGCCTGCTCAACCCCACCGCCCTGCGCACCCTGCGGGCCCGCCTGCCGGACGTGCCGCTGGTGGTCGACGCCGGCATCGGCTCGCCCAAGGACGCGGTGCAGGCCATGGAGCTGGGCTACGACGCCGTGCTTCTGAACAGCGCGGTTTCGCAGGCCCGCGACCCGGTGGCCATGGCCCTGGCCTTCAAGCTCGCGGTGGAATCCGGCCGCCTGGCGTGGGAGGCCGGCATCATGGCCCGCCAGGACATGGCGGTGCCGAGCACGCCGGTGACGGGCCGGCCTTTTGTGCTCTGAGATTGGTTTTCTGCTGGGAGGGGGCGCAATAGCACCGCCGTCAGACCGTCGATTGGCACTTTCGCCGACACTTGCGCACCCGTGAACAAGTGATTACTGCGAGAGTCGCTCGCCTTAATTGGCAAGGACCCTGGAGGAGTAGCACGACATGACCAGGAAGACCCGGATTTCAGAACAGCCCGACTTCGACATGGCCGAGATGCTCCGGTCGGAGGAGGATGTGGCCATGTACCTGTCCCTCGTGCTCGAGGAGGGCGATGCCGCAGAGTTCACCCACGCCCTGGGCGTCGTGGCGCGGGTGCGCGGCATGAGTTCCGTCGCCGAGCGCTCGGGCCTCACCCGCGAAGCGCTCTACAAGGCGCTGCGGCCCTCGTCACAGCCGCGCTTTGACACCATTCACCGGGTCTGCCAGGCCCTGGGCGTGCGCCTGGTCGCGCTTCCCGAAGCGCCTCCGGGCTGAGAAATCCAGCCCGAGGCGGCGGCTCATTTCGCGAACAGCTTCCCGAGGTCCTTGAAGGCCTTGAACTCCAGCGCGTTGCCGGAGGGGTCCTTGAAGAACATGGTGGCCTGCTCGCCCACCTGGCCCTTGAAGCGCACATGGGGCTCGATACCGAAGGGCACCCCGGCCGCCCTCACCCGTTCGGCCAGTGCTTCCCAGGCTTCCATCGTGAGCACCACGCCGAAATGCGGCACCGGCACGCCATGGCCGTCGACCTTGCTCACTGCCGCCGCGCCCGCGGCGCCGGGGCACAGGTGGGCCACGATCTGGTGGCCGAACAGGTCAAAGTCGATCCAGTCGGGCGAGCTGCGCCCCTCGGCGCAGCCCAGCACGTCGCCATAGAAGCGGCGCGCCGCCTCAAGGTCGTGGACGGGAAAGGCCAGGTGGAAGGGCGTGAGGGTCGGGTTCATGGGGAGGCTCAGCCGTGAAACTCAGCTGTTCTTGCGCTCGATCAGCTCGATCTTGTAGCCGTCCGGGTCGGCCACGAAGGCGATGACCGTCGTGCCGCCCTTGACCGGGCCCGGCTCGCGGGTGATGGTCCCGCCGGCCGCGCGGATCTTCTCGCAGGCGCCGTAGACGTCCGGCAGGCCCAGGGCGATGTGGCCGTAGGCCGTGCCCAGCTCATAGGAATCGACCCCGTAGTTGTAGGTCAGTTCCAGCTCCGCGTGGTCGGGATTGGTCCCGTAGCCCACGAAGGCGAGCGTGTACTTCTGCTCGGGCCGGTCGGTGGTGCGCAGCAGGGTCATGCCCAGCACGCGGGTGTAGAAGTCGATGGAGCGCTGCAGGTCGCTGACGCGCAGCATGGTGTGGAGGAGGCGCATGGGGCGGATTATGGCGGGCTTGCCGGCGCGGCCTCTGGAACAGGTCGGAGTTGCGGGTTACCCAATCCCGGCCCGTCCATTTTCCGGACATTCGCCCAGGAGTCGCCCGCCATGCTGCCAGGCCAAACATCGACGCAAACAGGATCCGCTCGTTTCTCTGCTGCACAGGCCCTGCAGAGCCCCCCTTCCGCCGTGCCCTCTGCCAATGTCCAGAGTTTGGATCTTGATGTTCTGATCGTCTCGCTTGATCACTTCAACGAAGCGGTCAACAGGTCGACTGCAGATGCAAAGTCGACGGGTACAGGCGATTCCAAGCAGAAGAGCTCAGTGGCCGCTAGCCATCTGGCACGCAAGCAAGAATACGAAGCCGAATTGGATCGGCGCCTTGAGTCTGCGAAAACCAGGGCAGTGAACGGCGACCCGGCTGCGATCCGGGACTTGGTCACCATTGCCGCCGCCCATGATCTTGTGCAAGCGCAAGGCCAAGAAGCCCGAGAAACGATCCGAAACCTCACTTCTCCCATGCCGGGGCAATCTGCACCCGCATCGCCACAGAACCCTGCGCGTATCAAAGATGCCGTTGCTGCATTGGCCCAAGGTTATGGGCATGCATTGGGTCAGCGTGCGGCGGCCTGGGCAAAGGACGTGCTGGATCCGGGTCCCCTGAAGGGCCGCTTTTCAAAGGTGCTGAGCCAGATTGATTCGCACCTCATTGTCGAAAGTGAGCGCCGGACGGCGATCGAATCCCAACCTGCCACTGTTGCAGCCTACCAAAAAGGCAGGTTCTTTGAAGGTGACGAACTGGCTCCTGCCATGCGCTCGCTAGAGAGGGGCAGTTTCAAACTTTACGAGCACTCGGTCCAGGAGCTTGAGCACCGCCACTTTCCTTCGGCACCACTTTCCAAGCCTGGGGACATCGCGAATGCGTTGCTTGCGATTGCCACCGGTTCGGACCCCAAGCCCGCCGTGACTTTGTATTGCAAAAACAATCACTGGATCGCACTGATCGCGGTGCCTGCCAAGCGCGGCGAAGAAGGCGCCCAACCGACCCTGATCGTTTTCGACAGCAACGACAAGTTTCCCCGCACTGCCGGGGGGAAGGAAGAGGCGTCCTCCTCAGCTCAAGGTGTCGGTCGCGAGTTGGCTGAAGCTTTGAGAAAAGAAAAGTTCACCGTGCGGACGGCATTCGGCTCGCTCCAGGAGAAGGCCCCCAATGCATGCGGGCCGCTGTGCTTTGCCGCTGTCCAGCATGCATTCAAAGGAGGGGAGTCGTCGCCCCAGCCTTTGACCGCCGAAACTGTGGCTGGGCGTCTGCTCGGTTTCATCGATCAAGTCAAACCCATGCAGCAGGACCAGGTGGACCAGTTGGTCGGATCGGCACAGCATCAAATCCTTGATGCGAAGGCGAAATCCGATGGGAAGTCGTCACAGCCCGCCGCTTCACCGCTTGCTTCGTCGCTTGTCCAGTCGCCTGCCCTTCGGGCGATCTTGATCAAAAACCCGGCCTCGTCGCTCGCAGGGAGCTCGTCCGCAGATGCTTCTAATAGTCAGTCCGCTAGCACTCTCGCTCGGGCGGCGGGTGATGCCATCAAACCTCTCCCGGAGGGAGTGTTTGACACGGCAGCCAGCGCTGTTGATGAAGAGACACGGCTGTTGGCTGATGCGCTGACCAAGGCCCGAAGTGAGCTTCCTCCAGAGCCGGGCTCCGGCTTTCTTTCCAGCATCAAGCAAGGCGCAGAACGTCTGAGCGACAGCTTCATCCCGGAGTCACGCGCCAACCTGGCGAAACAAGCCCAACGTGAGGTGGAGCGGAACCGAGTTGATGGGATCAAAAGCCGGATCACCGCGCTGGAAGCCTTGCGGGCGGAAAACGGACGTCGGAGGGAATTGGCGAGCGCAGCCGATAAAGCGCTGCGTCGTTGGGACCAGGTGATCGATCCATCAAATCCGTTGCGCCTCGATCCTCCGGGTAGGGCTGCCAGATCCGCGAGGTTCGAGCGGGAATACACCGAAGCACTTGCGCGCCTGAACGTGGCAAACAATGAATATCGCCAGCTGCGACTGGATGTCCTTGAACTAGCCCCGCTCCCGGAGCCAGGATCAGCGGGGGCGGCCGTGGGGCAATTCAGGGACGCAGTGGATAGGAGATAGAAGCCGCTGGGGCCATCCGGCGTGGCGCCGCATGGCCCCGCAATCCGGCTGAATTATTTTCCCGGTAGATCAAACACCAGGCACGTCGTCGTCGCGTGCGCGTAGACCGTCCCGTCGGGTCCGAACAGCCGGCCCTCGGCAGTGGCCAGCTGGCGGCCGACATGCACCGCGCGGGCTTCAGCACGGACTCGGGAGACCTGGGGGCCGATGGCCTTGACCAGGTTCACGTTCAGTTGCGCCGTGGTGTAGCCGCGGCCCGCGGGCAACTTGCTGTGCACCGCGCAGGCCAGGGCTGAGTCGAGCAGGGTGGCGTACCAGCCCCCGTGCACCGTGCCCATCGGGTTGAGGAAGGCCTCGCCCGGCGTGCCCTGGAACACGGCATGGCCGTCGTTCACTTCCACCAGCAGGTAGTCCAGGGTCTTGGACATGTGGGCATAGGGCAGCTGGCCGTCCAGCATGGCGCGCAGCAGCGCCAGACCGCTCAGGGGCAGCACCTGCGCCGGCTGCGAGACGCCCGGGCCGGGGCCCTGCTGAAGGCGAGCCAGGATCTCCTGCTCGCGGTCCAGCCAGGCGCGCAAGGTGGCGTCGGCCATGGCCTCAGCGTCCCCAGTTGCGGCCACCGCCGCCACCACCACCACCACCGAAGCCGCGGTTGCGTTTGCCACGGCCGCCCATCACGTCCACGCTGGTGCGCAGCGGGTCGGGCTGGCCGTCATTGCTGCGGACCGGCGCGGCCTCGCGCTGCACGAAGGGGCTGCTGGGGTTGTGGGCGCCCATGCGGGGCTGGAAGTCGTCGTCGTCCAGGCGATGACGCGGAACGCCGCCGCCATTGCCACCATTGCCACCGTTGCCGCCACGATTGCCACCCTGGCCGCCGCGGTTGCCGCGGCCCTGGCCGCCCCGGTTGCCGTTGCCGCCAAAGCCGCCACCGCCGCCACCGGCGCGCTGGCCCTGCGGACGGTTCTGGCCCTGGCGGGGCGGGCGCTGGCCTTCGCCTTGGCCACCCTGGCCGCCTTCAGCGTTGCCCTGGCCATCACGTGCCTTCTGGCCACCCTGGCGGTTGCCGCCACCGTTGCCACCGCGGCCACCGCCGTTGCCGGCCTTGTTGTCGCGGATGCGCTGCATCATTTCGGAGCGGGCAGCCTTGGCGGCCGCGGCCATCACCTCGCGGGAGGGCGGCTTGCCGGCGCCGCCCCAGAGGGTCTGGCGGCCCATGGCGATGGGCTCGGCGCGCTCGCCTTCCTCGGGGCCGAAGCCCTCGACCGGCTCGACGGGGATCTGCTGCTTGGTGAAGCGCTCGATCTCCTGCATGAAGCCTTCCTCGTCCAGGCAGACCAGGCTCACCGCCTGGCCTTCGCGGCCGGCGCGGCCGGTGCGGCCGATGCGGTGGACGTAGTCCTCAGGGACGTTGGGGATCTCGTAGTTGACGACGTGCGGCAGATCCTCGATGTCGATGCCGCGGGCCGCGATGTCGGTGGCCACCAGGGCGCGGATCTCGCCCGACTTGAAGCCGGCCAGCGCCTGGGTGCGGGCGCCCTGGCTCTTGTTGCCGTGCAGCGCCATCGCGGTGATGCCGTTCTTCTCGAGGAATTCGGCCACATGGTTGGCGCCGAACTTGGTGCGCACGAAGACCAGCACCTGGCTCCAGTCATGCTTCTGGATGATGTGCGCCAGCAGGGCCTTCTTCTTGGTGCGGCCCACCGGGTGGACCACCTGGGTGATGCGCTGCACGGTGGTGTTGCGCGGGGTCACCTGAATGCTCTGCGGGTCCTTCAGCAGGCCATTGGCCAGGTCGCGGATCTCGTCGCTGAAGGTGGCGGAGAACAGCAGGCTCTGCTTGTCCTTGGGCAGCAGGGCCAGGATCTTCTTCACGTCATGGATGAAGCCCATGTCCAGCATGCGGTCGGCCTCGTCCAGGACGAGCACCTCGACGGTGGACAGGTCCAGGTGGCCCTGCTGGTGCAGGTCCAGCAGGCGGCCGGGGGTGGCCACCAGGATGTCGACGCCGCGCTTGATGCGGTCGATCTGGGGGTTCATGCCCACGCCGCCAAAGATCACGGTGGAGGTGAGCGGGAGGTGCTTGCCATAGGTGCGGACGGACTCTTCCACCTGGGCCGCGAGCTCGCGGGTCGGGGTGAGCACCAGGGCGGCGATGCCGTCCTTGCCGAACTTGTTGGTCTTGCCGTGGCCCTTGGAGAGCTTGTGCAGCAGGGGCAGGGTGAAGGCGGCGGTCTTGCCGGTGCCGGTCTGGGCGCCGGCGAGCAGGTCGCGGCCCTCGAGGACGGCGGGGATGGCCTGGGCCTGGATGGGGGTGGGGGTGTTGTAGCCCTGCTCGCGCACGGCCTGAAGGATGGCGGGAGCCAGGTTGAGTTCGTCGAAATTCATGCAAATGAGCGCCAATACCGTGGCGCGGGGGAATCGGCCTGAACGGCGCCTGGGGCGCCGAGCCAGTCAGAGGCTGATTCGAACTTTGAAAGGGTGGAGCCTGGGTGGGTCCGTGGGCTTCCCGGGAGGGAAGGGGACCTGCCACCGGGTCCCCGGCAGGGTGCCGGTGCACCGCCTACTGGTTGCGGGTGCGGAGGGATTGTCGCATGGAATGGCCTGCGGCAAGCCCGGGGCAGGGGTGACCCGTCCGGGCCGGGGCGCATGGCCCGATAATCGGGGCATGGCTCAATACGTCTTCACCATGAACCGCGTCGGCAAGATCGTGCCGCCGAAGCGGCAGATCCTCAAGGACATCTCCCTGTCCTTCTTCCCCGGCGCCAAGATCGGTGTGCTGGGCCTCAACGGCTCGGGCAAGTCGACCCTGCTCAAGATCATGGCCGGCATCGACAAGGAAATCGAGGGTGAAGCCACCCCGATGCCGGGCCTGAACATCGGCTACCTGCCCCAGGAGCCCAAGGTCAACCCCGACAACACGGTGCGCCAGGAGGTCGAGGAGGCCATGGGCGAGGTCAACGCCGCCAAGGCCCGCCTCGAGGAGGTCTACGCCGCCTACGCCGAGGAGAACGCCGACTTCGACGCCCTGGCCGCCGAACAGGCCAAGCTCGAGGCCATCATCTCCACCGCCGGCACCGATTCCGAGCACCAGCTCGAGATCGCCGCCGACGCCCTGCGCCTGCCGCCCTGGGACG
>JACCDG010523430.1_pt1 | contig 49099 bp, 38 predicted proteins | sample 7442471 | NCBI WGS metagenome assembly JACCDG01 (sample SAMN15323444, study PRJNA562643) | freshwater metagenome | isolation source: river surface water | place: USA:Blue River Watershed | collected 2017-08-17 | reverse complement strand
TTCTCCGCGGCACTGCGTTACTTGTCGCTCTGGCCGGATGCGGAGTTGGAGTCCCTCACCTCGGCCGCCATCGTCTACGCGAGTCAGAACGACCAGAGTCCGGCCGGCTTCCATTACGAGCAAGGCGGGGCCGATGTCGGTTACTCCACCGTCCATGACACCAACCTGCGCGTGGCGCGGCCGTTCCTGCTCAGCAAGCCGGTGATGCTCGCGGCAGTCGAAGCCGCGGATCGACGGTGGAACGAGTGGCTGTCCGCCAACCTCATCCCCTACTCGTTGTCCGGCGTGCCCGGCTACCTAGCCAATGCAGGCATCAATACGCGGACTTCCCAATCGACCCAGACCGCCGGGGTTCGGCCCTACGCTGAGAACGTCGTCGCCGCTCGCCCCTTCGCGTTCAACGAGGACGAATTCCGCGCCAGTCGCGTCCAACGCCGCGCCGATCTCGTTTCCCTGTTCGGCAAGTGGAGCCCTCTCTCGGTTCCAAACGAATACAGCTACATTCCATCCTTCGTCTACGAGGCGGTCCGTGAACTCAATCCGTGGCAGCCGACGTTCGCGCAGCGCGAGGCCGCCGTCGCCAGCCTTCCGTACTTCGCTGCCAGCCGCTTCAACCGCATCTTCCACGATCCCTGGCCGCTCACGGTTTCGACCTTCCGTCGCCCCCACTACTACGCGGTCTTCAACAGCGGAAGCCTGCGACTCGTCCGGCAAAACTACGGCCTCGGACTGCTCTGGAATCCCGTCTACGGCCCCGCTCTCCAAACAGTCGCAGGCACCTCGTGGTTCTGGGGAACCCGGCCGGCCGGCTCCTCCTCCTTTTACGAGGGCTCCGAGGTTCGCGCGCAGCTCGCCCTCGGGTCCGCCCCGATCGCACCCACCCCAGGAGTCACGACGCTTCCCGACGGCGACGTCAGCGCGCGCTACGCCCTGGGCAACGCGGGCACCAAGACGGTGCGCTTCGATGACGACGGTATCACAGTCACCATCGAGCACGCCGGCGCATTCGAGGAAGTCATACCTCTCCTGTACAATACCGATTCCACCCTCGACGCCTCGCCCCGGGAGGTAATCTACCGCCGTCCCAACGGGGGCGTGCTCGCCCTCACCGTCACCTCCGCGGCCGGAACCGTCACGCTGGGCTCTCCCGGCAACATTGTCCCGACCCTGCGCCGACGCCCTGCCGTCATCTCCGCCTCCGGCTCACTCACCTATCGCCTGCGTGTCGCCGCCAACGCCCAAGCCCTGCTGGGCTCCGGCACGTTGGTAAATCTCTCCACGCGCGGTCCGGTCGGAACCGGCGATGCCATCATGATCGCTGGCTTCGTCGTCGAAAACGACACGCGCCGCGTACTGATCCGCGCGGTCGGGCCCTCCCTCGGATCCTTCGGCGTGACCGGATTCCTGACCGATCCCGTCCTCACCGTCTATCGCTCCGGGACGACCAGCCCCATCGCCAGCAACGACAACTGGGGATCCGCCCCCGACCTCATCGCCGCGAGCGCCAACGCCGGCGCCTTCGCACTCGTCACCCAAAGCGCCGACGCAGCCCTGCTGACCACGCTCGCACCCGGCGCCTACACCGTCCACATCAGCGGCAAGAACAACGGCACCGGCGTTGCCCTGCTCGAGGTCTATCAGCCGTAGTCGGTCCGCCCACCCGCCACGACGCGCCGCGCCCGGTCGGTGAGCGGCGAGTCGCGATCCGTCGTGATGAAATATCATCGCGTCCGTGAAAATCTCAGCCAGTGCGACTTGCCTCTCCGCAGCGTGGAATTACCTGTTGTACCGTTGGCGAGCCCAAACCACAGGCGGCGCCGTCTGCTTCACCGACATGCTGTTCCCCTTCCCAGGTTCCCGGTCCTTGGCTTCATCGTTGTTGTTCCTCGTTGGCGGCCTGAGCGCTTCCGCCGCGCCGGAAAAACCGATCGATTTCAATCGCGACATCCGTCCGATCCTCTCGAACAACTGTTTCTGGTGCCATGGTCCGGACGAGGCGGAGCGCAAGGGCGGCAACAACGGGCTGCGGCTCGACACATTCGATGGAGCGCGCGAGGACCTCGGCGGGTACCAGGCACTCGCGCCGGGTAATCCAGACCAGAGCGAACTGCTGAAGCGCGTCCTCACCACAGACGACGACGACATCATGCCGCCGCGGAAGACCGGTAAGTCGGTCACGCCCGCCGAAGCCGATCTACTCCGCCGCTGGATCGCCCAAGGAGGCACCTACGCTCAGCATTGGGCCTACGAGGCCCCCAAGCGCCCCGAACCGGCGGCCGTGAAGCAGGCGGACTGGGCCCGCACGCCCATCGATCGTTTCATCCTTGCCCGACTCGAGGCCGCCCAGCTCAAGCCCCAACCGGAGGCGGATCGCCGCACTCTCGCCCGCCGCGTCGCCCTCGATCTGGTCGGCCTGCCACCGACCCCGGCGGAGGTGGATGCCTTCGTCGCCGACCCACGTCCCGACGCCTACGAGCGTTTCGTTGACACCCAGCTCGCCCGGCCTGCCTACGGTGAGCACTGGGCCCGCTCATGGCTGGACCTCGCGCGCTACGCCGATTCCCGGGGGTATGCCGACGATCAGCCGCGGTCGATCTGGCGCTACCGTGATTACGTGATCGATGCGTTCAACCGCAACCTGCCGTTCGACCAGTTCACGATCGAGCAGATGGCCGGGGATCTCCTGCCCAACCCAACGGCCGATCAGCTGTACGCCACCGGCTTCCATCGGAACACGATGAACAATACCGAGGGCGGCACGGACGATGAGGAATTCCGCACCGTCGCCGTCATCGATCGCGTCAACACGACCTTCTCCGTCTGGATGGGCTCCTCCATGGCGTGCGCCCAGTGCCACACGCACAAATACGACCCGTTCACGCTCGACGAATACTTCCAGCTTTACGCGATCCTGAATCAAACCACGGATGCCGATCGCGATGACGAGGCTCCGTTTGTGGAGTTCTACACCGCGGAGCAGGAGGGGCTGCGCGCCCAGTGGAAGCGCCAGATCCAAGAGGCGCACGCGCGCGTCGTCACTGCCGCGCCCGCTCATTCCGCTGCGGCGGACGCATGGGCCGCCGCCTTCCCCGCGAAGCCATCATGGCAGGCCGGCGCCCCCAAGGAACTCCTCTTCTCTTCCGGGACCAAGAATGCACGCGTCGACTCGGAAGCGCGGGTGTTCGTTCCCGCCGGAGCCGCCAAGGAGACCGTGGCCGTCGAGCTCGCGACGCCGCGCGATCAGCCGATCACCGCAATTCAAGTCGAAGCCCTGCCGCACGCCTCTCTGGCCGGCGGCGGAGCCGGCGGCGCCGAAGGCCACTTCGTCGTCACCCGCGCCAGGGTCGGAGTCAAGGGACCCGCCACCCGCGCAGCCCGCTACGTACGTGTCGAATTGCCGGGGCCCAACCGCACGCTTCCCCTCGCCGAGGTCGAGGTCTTCGGTGAAGGTCGGAATCTCGCCCGCGAAGGAAAGGCCTACCAAACGTCCGTGGCCGACGGCGCCGAGGCGAGCCGCGCCATCGATGGCAGGACCGACGGCGACTTCTCCCGCGGCTCCGTCGCCCTCACCGCCTCCAGCGATGATGCCTGGTGGGAGGTCGACCTTGGTGCGACGCGCAATGTCGAGCGCGTGGTGCTTTGGGGCCGCACGGGCGCCGAGTCGACGCCCGGCTGGATCCGTGTCCTCGTCCTCGACGAAGACCGGCGCCCGATCTGGGTGCAGATGGGCCGGGACGCGCCGCGCCCAAGCCGCGAGCATCGCATGAGTGACCCGGTCGACGTCCGCGTCGCCCGCGTGACGGCCAGCTACGCGGATCCGGAGTACGATGAGTCGTACATCATCACCGATGCCGACCCGAAGCGCCCCAACCCGCGGAAGCGCACTGCGACCAAGAAGGGATGGAGCAACGGCGGAGCGATCGACCAAGCTCACCAGCTCTATCTTGAGCCCGCCAAGCCCGTGGTCCTCGGTCCCGACGAGACACTCGTGGTCACGCTCGAACAGGGCGCGGAACTGCCAAAGACGACCCTGAATCATTTCCGGGTCGCCTACTCCACGGAAGCGCGCGTCGCAGACCAGATTCATACGCCCGCACCTGTGCTCGCCGCCCTCGCGATTCCCGCTGCCATGCGCACGGAGTCCCAGGCGCGCACGGTTCTGGACTACTACGCGCTGAAGATCGCGCCGGAGTTCGCTTCCGACCAGCAGCAGATCGCCCAGCTGGAGCGCTCGCTCCACGAGATGCCGGTGAACACCACGTTGGTCATGCGCGAACTTCCAGCCGGGAAGCAGCGCAAGACGCACGTGCAGCTGCGGGGCAATTTCCGCGAACTCGGCGGCGAGGTGCAGCCGGGCGTTCCCGCGGTCTTCCCTCCGCTGCCGAAGGATCGTCCGGCCGACCGTCTCGCACTCGCCCAGTGGCTGGTCAGCCCCGAGAATCCCCTCACTGCTCGCGTCCAGGCCAACCGCCTCTGGGAATCAATCTTCGGCCTCGGGATCGTCCGTACCACCGAAGAGTTCGGTTCACAGGGCGAGGCCGCCACCCATCCGGAGCTGCTCGACTGGCTCGCGACGGAGCTGGTCCGCCTCGGCTGGGACCAGAAAGCCTTCCTCCGGCTCCTCGTCACGTCCGCAGCGTACCGGCAAAGCGCCAAGGTCACGCCGGAGGCTCTCGCCGGTGATCCCGAGAATCGACTGATCTCGCGCGGTCCGCGTTTCCGGTTGAGCGCCGAGATGATTCGCGATCAGGCCCTTGCCGTCAGCGGCCTCCTCAGTCCCCGCAGCCACGGTCCTTCCTCGAGACCCTATCAGCCGGCATCCGGCCTCAACGCGGCGTTTGGTGCCACGCTCGACTGGAAGACGGACGTCGGCGAGGGCCGACTCCGCCGCGGTCTCTACACGGAGTGGAGACGCAGCAGTCCGTACCCGTCCATGGCGGCATTCGACGCTCCGAATCGCGAGGTGTGCACTCTCCGTCGCGACCGAAGCAACACGCCGCTGCAGGCGCTGGTGACGATGAATGATCCGGTGTACGTCGAAGCCGCGCAGTCCTTGGCCGCCGCGCTGGCCGACGCCGGCCCCACTCCCGACGCCGGCATCCGCCTCGGGTTCGAACGGGTCCTCGCCCGCCCTCCCACCGCTGCCGAAATCCGCGCCCTCACCACGCTCTTTGCCGACACGCTGGCCACGTACACGGCCGACCCCGGCCGGGCCGCGACGCTGATCGCCAACGCCGAACGTCCTCCCCCCGCACATCTCTCTGCTCCCACCCTCGCGGCCTGGACCTCCGTGGCCAATGTTCTCCTGAACCTCGACGAGACCCTGATGAAGCGCTGAACGCCCCCGCCCATGAACCTCGCCTTCGAAAAACTCCAGCACCAGACCCGCCGTCAGTTCCTGCGCCGCGCCGGACAGTTCAGCCTCGGCGCGATCGCCCTCGAGGCTCTCCTTCCCCGCGGAATGGGCGCCGTCACCCCAATCAGCGCGACGGACCCCATGGTCTCCCGGCCACCGCATTTCGCCCCAAAGGTGAAGCGGATCATTTACCTCCACATGTCCGGCGGACCGCCGCACCTCGACCTCTTCGACTACAAGCCGGAGCTGGTCAAGCGCGATGGACAGTACGCGCCGGATGACTTCGTGAAGGGAAAGAAGTTCGCGTTCACCTCCGGTACGCCGCGCCTGATGGGCACGCCGCGCAGCTTCAAGCAGTACGGCGCCGGCGGCACGTGGATGTCTGACGCCGTGCCCCACTTTCACTCGGTGGCCGACGAACTGTGTGTCATCAACTCGATGTACACCGATCAGTTCAACCACGCTCCGGCGGAACTGCTCCTGTTCACCGGCTCCCCGCGCCAGGGCCGCCCCTCCATGGGTTCGTGGGTCACCTACGGACTCGGCACGGCCAACGAGAACCTCCCCGGCTTCGTCGTTCTCGTCAGCAGCGGCACCCAGCCGAGCGCCGGACAGGCAGTCTGGGGCACGGGCTTCATCCCGTCGGTCTACCAAGGCGTGCAGTGCCGATCCAAGGGCGACCCGGTCCTCTACGTCAGTGACCCCGCCGGCATGGACCGCGCCACGCGGCGCCGCACGCTGGACGCACTCCGCGAGCTCAATGAACTGCAGGCGACCGAACTCGGTCACCCCGAGACGCTGACGCGTATTTCGCAATACGAACTCGCCTTCCGCATGCAGACCAGCGTGCCCGAGGTGATGGACATCTCCCGCGAGCCGGCCTCCGTGCTCGAGGCCTACGGCGCCCGCCCAGGCGATTCCAGCTTCGCGAACAACTGCCTGCTCGGCCGCCGCCTCCTCGAACAGGGCGTGCGCTTCGTCCAACTCTTCGACTGGGGCTGGGACTTCCACGGCACCGGACCGCGCGAGGACATTCGCGATGGCCTGACGCAGAAGATGTCACGTACCGACAAGCCGGTGGCTGCACTGATCCGCGACCTCCGGCAGCGCGGCCTGCTCGACGACACCCTCGTCGTGTGGGGCGGCGAGTTCGGGCGCACTCCCTTCCGTGAGGGCCGCACGTCAGGAGGCGACATCCTCGGTCGCGATCACTTCCCGGACGCCTTCTCCCTTCTCCTCGCCGGCGGCGGCGTGAAGGGTGGCTTCACCTACGGACGCACCGACGAGCTCGGCTTCGGCGTCGTGCAGAACAAGGTCCACGTCCACGACCTGCAGGCGACCTTGCTTCACCTGCTCGGGTTCGATCACACGCAACTCAGCTACCGCTTCCAGGGGCGCGATTTCCGCCTGACGGACGTGCACGGCGAGGTGGTGCGTGACATCCTCGCCTGAGAAGCGCGGGTAGTTCGCACCGTGAGCGGAGCGGATCCGCAGCGGTGCGACGCCGACCCGCGTGCGTTGCCACCAACGCCACCGCGGAGCACACGAGCGGCTCGGTGCTCCCCGGCGCCGGGCATCGACTCAGGCGCGCAGGCGCAGCAGCAGGTCTTTGGATTCGACCGTGTCGCCCAAGGCGACGAACAGCTCCGACACGACGCCGGCGCACGGCGCGTAGACCGTGGTCTGCATCTTCATCGCCTCCATCATGAGCAGCTTGTCGCCCTTCGCGACCTTGGCGCCGACTGAGACGGACAGGGCCGCGATGAGACCCGGGATGGGAGCAGCGATCTGCAGCGGGTCCGCAAGGTCAGCCTTCGCGCGGGCGACCGCCTTGGCGGCGACGCTGCGATCCGGAATGGAAGCCTCGCGGGCCATGCCGTTGAGATCGAAGTTAACCGTGCGGCGGCCGTCCTTGTCGGGCGCGCCCACGCTCACCAATCGGATGATCAGCACCTTGCCACGCTCGATCTCGACGGAGATCTCCTCGCCCGGACGCAGCCCGTAGAAGAACGCCGGCGTGGGCAGCACGCTGACATCGCCGTACTCGCGCTGGTGGCGCTGGAAGTCAGCGAAGACCTGCGGGTACATCAGGTGCGAGAACAACTCATCGGTCGTCGGGTCACGCTTCAGCTTTTCCGCCAACTCGCGAGTGAGGCGCGCGAGTTCAGCGGCATCGCGGGACGCATCGCGCGGCGGACGGCCGGCGGCCGTCGCCTGCAGCGAAAGTTCGTAGCGCGCCTTCGCCTCCGTGTAGCGGGCACCCCCGAGGATCGCCCGCCAGACCGCGTCGGGCCAGCCACCCTCCGGCCAACCCAGGCCGCCCATGAGCATGTCGATCACGCTCTCCGGGAAGGGCATCGACCCCGGCTCAAGATTGACCACATCGGCAGGCTTGATGCCGCGGGAGAAGAGGAAGAGCGCCAGATCACCGACGATCTTGGAGGACGGCGTGACCTTGACGATGTCGCCGAAGAGCTGATTGACCTCCGCGTACGTGCGGGCGATCTCCGGCCAGCGGTGGGACATTCCCATCGAGGACGCCTGCTCCTTGAGGTTCGTGTACTGGCCACCCGGCATCTCGTGCAGGTAGACCTCCGCCGAACCGGTCCGCGGCGCGGTGTCGAAGGGACGGTAATGCTCGCGCACCGCTTCCCAGTAATCGGAGAGGCGATCGAGACGATCGAGGTTCAGACCCGTGTCGCGCGGCGTGTGCTGCAGCGAGGCGACGACGGAGTTGAAATTCGGCTGAGACGTGCTGCCACTCATCGAGGCCAGCGCGAGGTCCACCACATCGACGCCCGCATCCGCAGCGCGGAGCACTGAAGAGGCCGCGGCCCCACTCGTATCGTGCGTGTGGAAATGAATCGGCAGGCCAACCTCCTCACGCAGCGTCCGGACCAGCTTCTCCGCCGCGTAGGGACGGCAGAGGCCGGCCATGTCCTTGATCGCGAGGACGTGGGCGCCCATCCGCTCGAGCTCCTTGGCGAGCTTAACGTAGTACTTGAGCGAATACTTGTCGCGCTTCGGGTCGAGGATGTCGCCGGTGTAGCAGATCGCCGACTCACAGACGGCATGCGTCTCCTGCACCGCCTCCATGGCCACGCGGAGATTCGGGAGGTAATTGAGCGAGTCGAAGACGCGGAAGATGTCCATGCCGCTGGCGGCAGCGTGGCGCACGAAGCCGGCAACGACGGCGTCGGGATAGTTCGTGTAGCCGACGGCGTTCGCGCCGCGGAGGAGCATCTGGAAGCAGATGTTCGGGATCCGGGCGCGGAGCTGGCGCAGGCGGTCCCAGGGATCCTCGTTGAGGAACCGCATCGCAGTGTCGAACGTCGCCCCGCCCCACAGTTCGAGCGAGTAGAGCCCGTCGAGGTGGTGGGCCACGGCGTCGGCGCAGGCGAGCATGTCGTAGGACCGCACGCGGGTGGCCATGAGCGACTGGTGGGCGTCGCGGAACGTGGTGTCGGTGACCAGCAGCCGCTGCTGGTCGCGCGTCCAGCGCGCGAAGCCACGCGGACCGAGCTCGAGAAGCCGCTGGCGCGTCCCCGGCTGCGGCGGCTGGTGGATGTGGGCGGGGACAACCGGGGTCGGCAGCGGGCGGTCCGGGCGGTACCCCTTGGCCTGCGGGTTACCGTTGACGATGACGTTGCCGAGGAAGTTGAGCAGTCGGGTCGCGCGGTCGCGGCGCGGCTTGAAGGCAAAGAGCTCCGGCGTGGTGTCGATCAGCGTCGTGGTGGCCTGACCCGAACGGAAGATCGGGTGGCTGATGACGTTTTCGAGGAAAGGGATGTTCGTCTTGACTCCACGGATACGGAATTCCGCCAGCGTGCGCTTCGCGCGGGCGAGCGCGACCTCGTAGGTCTGGCCGCTGGTGATCAGCTTCACCAGCATCGAGTCGTAGAAGGGCGTGACGACGGCTCCCGAGAAGCCCATGCCGCCATCGAGCCGGACTCCGAAACCGCCGGGGGAGCGGTAAGCGAGGATACGACCGTAGTCAGGGATGAACTTGTTCTCCGGGTCCTCGGTGGTGATGCGGCACTGCACCGCATAGCCGTTGCGCGGCACCGCGGCCTGCGCCGGCATCCCGACCTCGGCGGAGTGCAGGGCATGTCCCTGCGCGATGAGCACCTGGGAGCGGACGAGGTCGAGGCCCGTGATCACCTCAGTCACCGTGTGCTCCACTTGGATGCGCGGGTTCATCTCGATGAAGAACCACTCGTGGCGATCGAGGTCGTAGAGGAATTCGATCGTGCCCGCGTTGTCGTAGCGGATCTCGCGGGCCATGCGCGCGGCCGCCTCGCAAAGCTCGGTCACGACATGCGGCGGCAGGCCGAAGCTGGGAGCCACCTCCACCACCTTCTGGTGGCGCCGCTGCACCGAGCAGTCGCGCTCATGGAGATGGATCACGTTCCCGTGCTGGTCGCCGAGGATCTGGACCTCAATGTGCTTCGCGCGCGGGATGTATTTCTCCAGGAAGACGGCCGGGTTGCCGAAGGCGCGATCCGCCTCGCCCTGGGCCTCATCGAGCAGCGAGTCGAGGTCAGCGGCCTGATGGACCACGCGCATCCCGCGACCGCCACCGCCGAACGCGGCCTTGATGATCAGGGGAAAACCGATCGTCTTCGCGATCCGCAGCGCCTCGGCGCGATCCGTCACCGGCTCCTCGGTTCCGGGGAGGACGGGGACGTTGATCTTTTTCGCCAGCGCGCGGGCCGCGGTCTTGTCGCCCATCATCTCGAGCAACTCCGGCCGCGGACCGACAAAGATGATGCCGGCACGCTGACAGGCACGGGCGAATTCGGCGTTCTCCGAGAGAAAACCGTAGCCCGGATGGATTGCGTCGACGCCGTGCTCCTTGGCCACGCCCACGATGCTCTCGATGTCGAGGTACGCCGCGACCGGGCCCTTGCCCTGCCCGACCTGATAAGCCTCGTCCGCCTTGTAACGGTGGATACTGAAACGATCCTCGTGTGCGAACACCGCCACCGTCCGGATCCCGAGCTCGGTGCCAGCGCGGAAAATGCGCACCGCGATTTCGCTGCGGTTGGCCGCCATCAGCTTCTGGACGGGCCGAATTGAAGGGGACGAAGAGGACGCGGAGACGGCGTTCGACGAGGACATGAGCGAGCGCCGTTTCTAGAGGCGCAATGCCGCAACGCAACGGCGATCCGCCAACCGCGTCATCTCGCTCACCCGCTGCACCCGCGCCTGAGCGCCCCCCCGGATGCGATCGCTTTGGCCCAGCGCAATCAAACGCAAGGGTCTTGAGATTTTACGGGATCAGGCCCACGGTGAAACGCTTGCACCGCTACCGCCATCGGACGCGGCCCTCACCGTTTACCGCTCAACCCCAAGCGCCCCATGCTGACGACTCCGGCCCGGAGCGCCCCGGTCCTCCCTTCGTTCTCCATGAAATCAATTCCTACGGATTCCCCTGGCTCGGTTCGCCCCACCGCTGGTCGACTGACTCGCCTTCTCGGCCCATGGCTGCTTCTCGGCTCGGCCTTGCCGGTCGTGCCGCCGGCTCCGCTGCACGCCGCGTCCTCCTCCGCGAACGCGGCCGCGGCAACGGCGCCACGGATGATCGGGGAGATCGAACGGCGCGATCCGGCGCTTGATGCCCTGCTCGCGCCCGATGCGGTGATCGAGCAATTGGCGGAAGGGTTCGACTGGTCCGAGGGGCCGGTGTGGGATCCGCGCGCCGGTCACCTGCTGTTCAGCGACGTACCGCAGAACCGGATTTACCGCTGGCATCCCACTCAGGGACTCAGCTTCTTTCTCGAACCGAGCGGATTCACGGGCCTGACCGAGAGCAAGCGACGCCAGGGATCCAACGGACTGACCTTCGATGCCGCCGGTCGGCTGCTCCTCTGCCAGCACGGCGACCGCCGCATCGCCCGACTTGAGACCGACGGGCGCAGCTTCACGACCCTTGCGGACCGCTGGGAGACGCGCCGCTTCAACAGCCCCAACGATCTGTGCCAGGATGCGGCGGGACGAATCTACTTCACCGACCCACCCTACGGCCTCGCCAACGACGAACCGCGGGACCTCGATTTCCACGGCGTGTACCGACTCGATCCCGATGGAAAAGTGACTCTGCTCACCAAGGAACTGGAGCGCCCCAACGGCATCGCCCTGTCCCCGGACGGGAAGCGTCTCTACGTCGCCAACTCCCATCGCCCACGGCCCGTCATCATGTCCTATCCGCTGGACCCCTCCGGCAGCATCGGTGACGGGACGGTCCTCTTCGACGCCACCCCGCTGTTCGCGAACCGGCCCGGCCACGGCGGCGTGCCGGACGGCCTCAAGGTGGACGAACGGGGCAACCTCTGGGCCACCGGCCCGGGCGGCGTACTCATCCTTCGCGCCGACGGACACCTCCTCGGACGCATCCTACCCGGGCATACCACCGCCAACTGCGCCTGGGGCGACGACGGCCGCACCCTCTACCTCACCTCCGACGGCGTGCTCGCGCGCGTCCGTACCCGCGTCGCGGGCCCACTCCGTTGAACAAAAAAACGGCGCCCCACGTAGGGGCGCCGTCGGGGAAGAGCCGAGCGGTCGGGGATATGGCTGGACCGCTCAGATTGCCTCGTCGCCCGTCTCGCCGGTGCGCACGCGCACGACCTGCTCGACCGGCATGACGAAGACCTTGCCGTCGCCGATCTTGCCCGTCTTGGCCTTGGCCACGATGACGTCGACGGCCTTTGGCACGACCTCGTCGGCGACCACGATTTCGAGACGCAGCTTAGGCAGGAAATCGACGGTGTATTCGCTGCCGCGGTACATTTCCGTGTGCCCCTTCTGACGGCCGAATCCCTTGACCTCGGTGAGGGTCATGCCCTCGACACCGATGCTGGTGAGCCCCTCCTTCACTTCCTCGAGCTTGAAGGGTTTGATGATGGCAATGATGAGTTTCATGGTTGTTTCCTTTCGTAAGATTAGAGGATGTAGCCGTCCTCACCGTGCTCGCTGACATCGAGACCGGCAGACTCCACCTCCGGGGTCGGCCGCAGGCCGATGACCGCCTTGACGATGAAGGCGATGATCGCGGTGGCAACGACGCTCCAGACGATCGTGACGCCGATGGCCTTGAACTGCTCGAGGAGCAGGCCGTCCTTCAGGCCGCCCACGACCGAGTTGGCGCGCTCGTCGGCGAACACGCCCGTGAGGATGGCACCGAGGGTGCCGCCCACGCCGTGGACACCGAACGTGTCGAGCGCGTCATCATAACCAAGGCGACGCTTCAAGTAGGCGACCGCGAGGAAGGGGACGATACCGGCGATGACGCCGATGATCACGGCGGACGTCGGGAGCACGAAGCCCGCGCCCGGGGTGATCACGACCAAGCCCGCCACGATGCCCGAGCAGAAGCCCAGGACGCTGGGCTGGCCGCGGGTGACCCATTCGGCGAGCGCCCAGACGAATCCGGCGGTGGCGGCGGCGAGCGTGGTGGTGGTGAAGGCATTCGCGGCGATCCCGTCGGCGCCGAGCGCGGAGCCGGCGTTGAAGCCGTACCAGCCGACCCACAGCATGCCGGTGCCGATGGCGCACAGCACCATCGAGTGCGGCGGCATCGGCAGCTTACCGAAACCATCGCGGCGACCGAGGATCAAGCAGAGCACCAGCGCGCTCCAGCCGGACGTCATGTGGACGACGGTACCACCGGCGAAGTCGATCGCCTTGATGCCGGCGTTCGGATTCAGCGGACCACACATGAAACCCGTCGTTGCCCAGACCATGTGGGCGAAGGGGAAGTAGACCGCGAACATCCACAGCGCGACGAAGACGAGAACCGCGAGGAACTTCATGCGCTCGGCGATCGCGCCGACGATGAGGGCCGGCGTGATGATGGCGAAGCTCAGCTGGAACATCGCCCACATCGAGTCGGAGATCCAGTAGTAGCCTGCACCCGTCTTGCCGGATTCCACCCCGTTCAGGAACGCATTGGCGGTGTCGCCGATGAATCCGTTCCCGCCGGAGAAAGAAAGACTGTAGCCAATGGCCCACCACAGGATGGTGACCAGTCCGGCAATGCCCATGCACTGGGCCATCACCGACAGCACGTTCTTGCGGCGCACCAAGCCACCATAGAACAGCGCCAAGCCCGGCAGCGTCATGAAGATGACCAGCGCCGTGCTCGTCATCTGCCACGCACTGTGACCCGGCCCGGGGCCCGGGATCTTCGACGCCACGTCCGGCGTGCGGGCGGTGTTGTTCACGTAGGCTTCGAGGTCCGCGAGCCGCTGCTCGACCGTCGGCTCAGGCGGCGCAGCCGGCGCGGCATCAGCCGCCTGAACGGCGGGCGCCGCACTCAGGCCGACGAGGAGAAACAAGCCCGCCCAAAGACGGGCTCGACAGTACAGGGTGTTGATCATGGAGGTGGTGTTGAACTCGGCGTTGAAGAAAAGCGCCTCCCGAAGGAGAGCATCCCCCTTTGAGCACCTTCCATGCCCATGGATGAAACAATTCGATCGATTTTATAATTTCTCTTAAATCGATTACATTCAGGTATTTGAATAATGACAATTCGCGGAAATCGGGCGCAGCGAGAGAACAATCAAGGGTGAGCGCGGTTCACGGGACCACGGCCTGACCGGGGCGTGGGGGAAGGTGCGGCGGGTCTTGCGGAGGATCGCGCGATCGTGGAGGATCACCGACTGATCTCCTCTCTCGTGCCGTCCGCTCTCTCGATCCCGCACCTCTTTCGCAGCCTGCCGCCGGCCGTGCGCGGGTTGCCGCATGACGGCGACACGTACTCGATCCGCCGAGGCGTTGCTCGAGGAGAGCACTTCTCGCGATGAAGCTGCCGATGTGGACTCTCCGCTGGCTGCACCGCAGTCGGCTGTCGCGCAGTCGCCTGAAGGGCACGTTCCTGCATTCCTGGCTCGGGGATCGGATCCTCGACAAGGCACTCTGGCGGCCCACCCCGGAGTCGCTCGCTCGGGCGTGGCTGGTCGGTTTTCCGATCACCGTGATGCCCTTCCTGCCCGCGCAGACGTTGTTTGCGGTGGTGGCCGCGCTGTTCCTTCGCGGCAACCTGCTCTTGGCGATCGCGCTGCAGTACCTCTCCAATCCATTCACCGCTCCCGTCCACCTCCCGGCCTGCTACTTTGTCGGCGAGCTCATGCGCGGCCACTCGCCGGTCGCCGTCTGGAAGCATCTCGAGTCGACCCCCATGGATCTTCTCACCGGGGGCAGCGTGGCCTCGCTGTACTCGGGCGCGTTCGCACTCGGGATTCTCGGTGGCTCGGTGGGCTATGCGGTGATCCGCAGCGTGTGGAAGCAACCCGTGAGCGCCCGGTCGCGGCCGCGCCGGCACATTGGCCCGGGGTCGCGCGGGAATCCCTGATTCGAGAGCGGCGCGCCGCGCCGTTCGTGGGCGGCGCGGGGCGGGGCGGCGGCTTACTCGCTGCGCAAGCCGCGATTCATGAGCGCGGCCAGCACGGCGGCCGGGGGCTTGCCCTCGTAGAGCATGCGGTACACTTCCGCCAAGATCGGCGCGTCAATTCCGCGCTCGCGACAGAGGCCGTGAAAGGACTCGGCGGTGCGGTAACCTTCCACCACGGAACGACTCTCCGCGAGGAGCGCAGCCACCGTCCGGCCCTGACCGAGGTGCTCGCCAAAGCCCCGGTTGCGGCTCCACGAGCCGGTGCAGGTGGCGATCAGGTCGCCGAAGCCGCTGAGGCCGTAAAAGGTCTCAGGCTGGGCGCCCAGCGCGGAGCCGAGCCGGACCATCTCCGCGACAGCCCGGGTGACGAGGGCAGCCTTGGCATTGTCGCCGAGTTTCAAGCCGTCGCAGCACCCGGCCGCGATCGCGTAAATATTTTTGAGGCATCCGCCAAATTCAACGCCGGCAAGATCGCCACTGGTGTAGACCCGGAGCGAGCCACCGCTCACCTCCGCCTGGACGGCGCTGAGGTCAAAGCCGACTCCCGCCAGCACCATCGCGCCGGGTAGCCCGCGCGCGAACTCCGCTGCGTTGGTCGGGCCCGCCAGCACTCCTACGGCGGCGGACGGCAGCACCGCCCGAATGACCTCGGAGGGACGCAGGTGCGTCTCTCGCTCCAAGCCCTTGGTGAGGCTGATCAACGGCACCCCACGCGGAAGCAAGGCACCGATCCGGCCCAAGGTCTCGCGCAGGGCCTGCGAGGGGCACGCGAGGAAAACCAGCCGAGCATCCGCCAGCGGTGCATCGACTTCCGAAGCGACGTGGAGAGCTTCCGGCAGGGCGATCCCGGGCAGGTACGCTCGATTTTCCCGCTCCCGGCGCAGGGATTCGACTTGCTCGGCCCGGCGGGGGACGAGCGTGGTGACGTGGCCGCGGCGGCAGAGGTGAAGCGCAAAAGCGGTTCCCCAGGCCCCGGCTCCGATCACGACGAGGTTCATGCGGCAATTGAAGCCCAAGAAAGCGGTCCACGGGAAGCAGGATCTTTCACTTCCCCGATCGCCGTCCCGCCCGCCGCCGCTCCCGTTCGCACCGTCCCTGCTCAATCTCGCTGCGCACCAGCTCCCACGCCGGTCGGGCGACCCTCCCATCCGGGAGGATCCGCACAATCCCAAGTTCAAGCGAACGCCGGAAAAGCTCATTCCGGCTCTGCACGCCGAGTTTCCGCATCAGCCGTTTCCGATGCGAGTGCACGCTCCCCGGCTCCAACCCCAACGCTCCACTCGCCGCCTTGTCGTCGGACCCGTCTCCAATCACCGCCAGCACCTGCCACTCGGTTGGCGTAAGCATCCTGCCCAAGTCCGGCGGGGCTCCTGGTCCGCCGATCAACGCTTCCTGCACACTCGGACTGAGATAGCGGCGACCTTGCGCCGCATGCGCCAGCGCCAGCGTGAAACGCTCCGGCCCATCGGCGGCAGGGTCAAAGACCGACACCGAGCGAGTTCGTCGCAGAAACGCCACCACGTGCGCATCGCGCCGCAACGTCACCGTCAACAACGCGCGCACCCGCCCCGAGGCCGCCAGATCCTGCAGCAGCGGCAGGCCGTCGTCGTCCGCCAGCGACAGGCCCAGAATCACCAAATCATGGCACTCCGCCGCCACGCGCCGACGCACGTCGGCGGCGGCACGCTCCACGGCCACCCGCGCCAAGGGAAACACGACCCTCACCGCATCCCCGAGCAATCGCCCATAAAGGGCGTCCCACTTCACCACCAGCACCGCTCCAGTCACTCGTCCTTCCTCCTCCTCGCCGTGCCATGGGGACATGAGCGCGGCCATGCCCTCGCGCCCGCCGTCCGCTGTCGTTCACTTTGCCGTTCACGCACTGTCACACTTTCCGGTGCCCCGAGTCCCCCACGCCGCCAATCTCATTCCCGCTCCCGCTCCGCCCAGTTCGGGGCGCAGCGTCACACGCGGTCTGCGGGGACACCCGACTGAGATCCACGTGGAACGCCTCCGACTGGCACGCGCCGGATCACGCCGATCCGTTTCGGATTCCCTCACTGCCTCCCGGACCGCGCTGCTCACAGAGCGCCGCTAATGTAAGGTCGCGCGCTGACTTCTCGTATCCGATCGAAACGGAATTCCCTTGCCGGCCCTCCTCGCCTTGGTTTTCCCGGCAGGGTGCGGCAACGCGTCTCCCTCATCCTCGCTCTGTTCGCGTGGCTCCTCGCCACGGGCAGTCACTTGGATGTGGTCCAGACCGTCGGCTGGGCTCGCATGTTCGCCAGCTACGCCAAGACGATGCCGCTCACCGAGGCCGCGCGGCTGACGTTCGTCTCTGACAATTTCTGCGAGGTCTGTACGTTCGTGCAGACGTCCAAGCAGGCCCGCGACGGCCAGACGGCTCCAGTCCCGGCCGGAACGTCCAGCACCAAGGTGATTCTGGCGTTCCAGCCGAGCCCGGTCTTCATACTGAGCGCTCCCCCGGTCGCGCCGTGGCGTGCCGAGGACCAGATCGCTGACGGTGCCCGCCGCAGCGCCCCGCCGACCCCGCCGCCGCGGCTGGCCTAAGCCAGCGCTCCGTCCGGGACGCACCGCGTCCCGACTCCGGGGAGTTTTCTGCTCGCCCATCGACACGGGACTAAGCCACTGCCCGTTTTCCCAGAGTCGGACTCGTGGCAACCAAGCTTTCTGCCTGCAGCTTGCCGGCCGGCCCATTCAGACTAGAATTTCGACCGAAACCCATCGTCCTCGCTGACACCGGCGATCGACCATGACTCAAACACCGATCCAGTCCTTCATCCGTTCCGCCCTCACCATCGCAATCCTGAGTGCCTCTGCACTCGGAGTCGGGCAGGCGCGCGAAGTCGTCTCACCTGCCGGGGTCGACTCGAGGGAGCCCAACCTCCACGCCGATCGGGAAGGACGGCTTCATTTGACGTGGTGTGGTCCGGGTGAGCGCGCCGGATCGCGCTCAGTCTGGCTTTCCATGTTGGAGCCATCAACCCAGGTCTGGAGCCCACCACGCGCGGTCGCGACCTCCCCTCGCTTGATGGAAAACTGGGCGGACTTTCCTTCGCTGATCCGCGCCACGGATGGCACGCTGTGGGTGCAGTGGTACGAACATCTCGAGGAGTCGGACGGGGCGGGCTACTCAGGCTGGTTCGCACGGTCTGTTGACGATGGCCAGACGTGGTCTGCACCAGCTCCGCTGGGCCACGAATTCGTCAGCCTCGCGCCGCTCTCGTCCGGCCGCGTGCTCGCGGTCTGGCTGGAGAGCTTCCGCTCGCCGCACCCCGCCGGTTCGCGATCTCTGGAGGGAATCATCTCTAAGGCGGGTGAACCCACGTCGGCCTCGATGCAGCTCAAGTCGAGACTACTCGCCGCTAACGGATCCACGGTTCGCGAATGGGTCGTCGATCCAGATGTATGCACCTGCTGCCAGACCGCGCTCGTGTCCCAACCAGGAGACGAAGCCGCGGTCTTCTACCGGGGACACACGACTCAGGAGATCCGCGATCATTGCAGCGCACGCTTCACCAACGGAACCTGGGCCGCGCCGCAGCGATTGCACGAAGACGGTTGGCAAATTGCCGCGTGTCCCGTGAACGGACCGGCCGGCGACGCCCATGAAGGGACGGTCTGCGTCGCATGGTTCACGCTCGCGCAAGGGCAAGCCCGCGTGCAGGCAAAGCTTTCGCGTGACAGCGGCGCAACCTTCGGCGCGCCCCTCCCCATCGACCTCGGCCACCCCCTCGGCCGGGTCGAGGTCGTGACCCTACCCGACCACTCGTCGGCCGTGCTTTGGCTGGAATCGAAACATGGCGCAAAGGCAACGGGGCTCTACGCGCGACGCGTCTTCGCGGATGGCTCGCTTTCGGCGGCCGAGCTGCTCGCGGATGTTTCGTCCGCACGCACCGGCGGTTTCCCTCGGGCTGCGGTTTGTTCATCCGGCCGGATCGTCATCGCGTGGACCGAGGTGGATAACGGAACGCCAACTAGGACCCGCGTCCGCCTACGGGAGTGGGATCCCCGGTCCCTTCCCCCGGCGGCTGGAGTCCTTCCCCCTCCGACCGTAGCCGCTCCGACCAAGCCGGAGCTCTGCCCCTCCACGGCCGTCAAAAAGGTCTAACCGCGTGCACGCGCCCACGCCTCCACCGTTCCACACGTCATCCACCTCTCCCATCGATTTCCGCCGACGCGCCGTCCCCGATCCCCAAGCGAGTTCCGTCGCTCTTCACCGGCTGATTCACCCGGCACCTTTCGACCCTCTCGATTCCGTCATGACCCACCTCCGTTTCGTTCTTACCACCGTTACCACCTTCGCCGCGGCCCTCGCCCTGACTGGATCGTTCACGGGCTGCAGCCGGTCGGCTGCACCCACCGCGACGGCGGAAAAGCCCAAGGACCCGCTCGCGTTCGAGGAACACGACCTGAAAGGTGAGATCGTCGGGCTTTCCCCCGAGCGTCGCACGCTGCTCGTGCATCATGAGGAGATCCCCGGGTACATGCCGGAGATGACGATGGAGTTCGGGATCGGAGCGGCGGACTTCAGCCTGTTCAAGGAGGGCCAGCGCATCACTGGCCGGATGATTCAGCCCGCGCCGGGTGATCTGCAGCTGGATCGGATCCGTATCATCGATGCCGACAAGGAGCGCGTGATCGCGGCGGCGGCGGCGGAGCTGCGCCAGGAGACCCAGATCCGCGGTCGGGCCGTGCACCGTGAAGTCGGAGAAAACGCGCCCCGCTTCACCCTCTTCAACCAGGAGGGTGAACTCGTTTCGTTCGAACGCTTCCGCGGGCGCCGCGTGGTCCTGAACTTCATCTTCACCCGTTGCCCCATCGCCACGATGTGCCCGGCGGCGACGACAAAGATGGCGCAGCTCCAGCGCATGGTGCGGGAGCAGTCGATTCCCGACGTCGAACTCGTGTCGGTCACGCTCGACCCCACGCACGACACCCCCGCGATCCTGCGCTCGTACGCGGCGGGCTACGGCATCGACTCGAAGAACTTCTCGTTCCTCACGGGTCCGGAGACCGCGATCCGCGACCTGCTGCTGCAGTTTGGGGTGCTCGTGGAGCCGGGCGAAAACCTTTTCAAGCACACGCTCGCCACCCTCGTGATCGACCGCGATGGCCGGATCGTGCACCGGATCGACGGTTCGCAGTGGTCGCCTGCCGACGTGGCGGCGCGTCTCACGCGGTCGTGAACTGGCCTAGCTAAGACTGTCGCTGCCCGTCGTTCGCAGTCCCCGGCAATCCTCCTTCCCACCGTTCCGTCTTCGCTCGCTCAGATCCGAGTTCGCCCCCGTGTCTCCCCGCCGCGCCCACCCTTTTCCCCGAACTTTCCTTCGTCTCCTCCAATCCTCTGCCATGAAACCGCTGTCCCAACGCTCCGACTTCCATGCTGTCAGCTGTAAGCTTCCGGCCGCCGTCGCGCTCGCCGCTCTGCTGGCGCTCGCCTCCGGCCCCGTCTCCGCCGCCCCAGCGAGTGATGCCACGCCTCCTGCAGCAGGTTCCGCCCCCGCCAAGGCACCGGCTCGGCACCCGCTGAAGGGCGTGGTGCTCGACATTCGGGCCGACCGCAGTGCGCTCATCGTGAAGCACGAGGAGATCCCCGGCGTCATGCGCGCCATGACCATGCTCCTGAAGGTCGACGCTCCGACCTTGGCGGCCGCGCAAAAGGATCAAGCCATCACCGGCCTGCTCGTGCGCAAGCCGGACGGCTGGTGGCTGGAAGAGGTCAAGCCGGCGAACTGAGTCCGCCGGCGGACCATGGCTGACCGGGCGAAGGCGCGGCTCAGAACAGCGCGTTTGCGGCGACGCCCACGGCGGTGATCGGGCCCTGGTCGGTGAGGCCATCGACGGCCCGGTCGACCTTCCGCATCACTCCCTGCGCGTCACGGTAGAGCGTGTCGTCCGTCAACAGGCGCCCGAGCGTGCCCTCGCCCTTGCTGAGGCGGTCGGACACCGAGCGCAGATTGCGGGCCACGACGCGGATGTCCTCGCCCGTCTGCTGGTCGAAGACCAGGGAACCCAGCGTGCCGCGACCGCTCTTCACCTCATCGACGATCGCCTGGGAACTCGCGATGAAGGTCTTGGCCTCGGCGGCGGCACCGCGGATCTCACCGAGGGCGGCGACCAACGAGTCGTAGGCGGCCGGATCGTTGACCAAGCGCCCGAGGGTGCCCTGGCCAGAATTCACCTTGCTGGAGATCGCGCCGAGATCCGTGGTGATCTGACCGATCCGCACACTGTTCTCGTCGACCAACCGGTCGATCTTCCCGAGCAGACCGGAACCACCCGCGGAGCCCATGGCCCCGGTGAATTGGGAAAGGGCCGTATCGATCTTGCGGCTGACCTCGCCGAGCTGGGAAATGACCGCGTTGAGGTCGGGGGTATCAGCGGTGAGGATTTGGTTCTCGGGCTGCAGCGTTCCCGCCGCCTCCGTACCAAGATCGAGCGACACGTAGTTCGCGCCGAGCAGACCGGCCATGCCGATCGTGGCGACGGCGTCGCGCGCGACCTTCACGTCGGAATTGATGAGCAGGACCACCTCGGCGCGGCGGTTGGCGAGGCGTGTCTCGGCGACTGAGCCGACCTTGACGCCGGCCATGCGGACCTCGTCGCCGCCCTTCAGTTCCTTGACGTTGGAGAAGTGGGCGATGAGCCGGTAGCCCCGGTCGCGACGGACCTTGCCGGAGCTGAGCGCCTCGAACGTGACCCAGATGAGGGCGACTCCGAGTAGGAAGAACAGGCCCACGCGGGCCGACATTTGCGCGTTAGTCATGGTTGGCTTCGAGTTTCTTGAAACGGGGTTCCTGGAGATTGATCGCCGGTTGGAGGAATTCGCGGATGATTGGATCGCGGTTCTCGCGCAGCTCCGCCGGCGTCTGGACGGCGATCAGCCGGCCTTGGTGCAGCACGGCGATCCGGTCGGCGATGGCAAAGGCCAAGTCGCGGTCATGCGAGACCACGACCGACGTCACGCTGAACTGCTCCTTCAGCGTCGCGATGATCTCCGCGATGGTGGCGGCCATCACCGGGTCGAGCTCGCTGGTCGGTTCGTCGTAGAGAATGACCTGCGGCTCCATGACGAGGGCGCGGGCGATGGCGACGCGCTTCTTCATGCCGCCGGACAGCTCGGCGGGCAGCTTGTGCACGGCATTCTCGATCGAGAGGATACGCAGCGCGCGCATCACGCGCTCGCGGATCTCCGGCTTTGGGCAGAGACGGTGCTCCAAAGGATAGAGGGCGAGGTTCTCGTAGACGCTGAGCGAGTTGAACAGCGCGCCGCTCTGGAACACGAGGGCGAGCGCGAAACGGTCCCGCGTTTCCGGCAGGCTCGGATCCTGGCCGTTGATCGCGACCGTCCCGGCGGACGGCAGCTCCAGGCCAGCGATGTGCCGCATCAACACGCTCTTGCCGGAACCGCTCGGGCCCATGATGACGAAGATCTCGCCCGGTTTCACCTCTAGGGAGATATCGTGCAACACGCCCTGCGCACCGTAGCTCTTGCTGAGCCCGGAGACGCTGATCCGGACCGGACTACGATCGTCGCGGACCGGCGGGGAGAACGATTTAAGGCGGAGCGAAGCCATGGTCAGTCGAGCGCCTTGGTGATGAAGTAGTCGAGCGTGAGGATCGCGATGAGCGAGAACACCACGGACTTGGTGACGGCGAAGCCGATTTCGCGCGGCCCTCCGCGCGTGCGCAGCCCGGTGGAGCACGCGATGAGCATGACCACGAAGCCGAAGATCTCCGCCTTGATCAGGCCATCCATGATGTCCTGCACGGTCAGGTACTGCTTCAACGCCTGGAAGTACATCTCCGGCTCGACCCCGATCGTGCTGACCCCGGCGCAGACGATCGCGCCGCCGAACCAGCCGATGATGTTTCCGATGATCGTGAGCACCGGCGTGATCAGCAGGACGGCCAGCAGACGAGGCAGCACGAGCATCCGCTCCGGCGGAATGTTCATCGTGACCAGCGCATCGATCTCCCCGGACACCCGCATGGACGCCAGTTCCGCCGTCACCGCCGAGCCCACGCGTCCGGCCAGCAGGATGGCCACCATGACGGGTCCCAGTTCGCGGGCGATGGATTCGCCGACGAGCGTGCCGATGAGCTGCTTCGCACCGAAGTCGCGCAGGGTGTTGCCCGCCTGCAGCGCCAGCACCGCGCCGATGAAGAACAGCAGGATGGCCACGATCGGCAGCGTGGTGTAGCCAGCCAAGTAGCCCTGCTCGGACACGCGACGGAGGATGCGCGGGGCCGACGGCAGGGAGCGGAAGGCGCGCCACGCCAAAATAAGGGCGCTGCCAAACGCTTCAAAGACCTCGTTGATACGGTTCATGGCTGGGAAGAAGAGGGTGCGCCGGCGGGCTTGAAGTCGCCGACGAACACCCGCCAGCCTGAGCCGACGGGGCCGCGCTTCAAGCCCAGCAGGCCGCGAAACAGCGCGAGGCGCGCGGCCTCCGGGCGCGAGGCGAAGCCGAGCAGCGGACCGACATGCCACTCCCGCTCCCGTGCGTCCGGAGCGCTCCGGTAGGTCACTCCATCCCAGAGCACCGAATGCCGCGAGCCCCCATCCGCATGGCGATCATAGCGATAGATCGAAAAGAGGGGTGACCACGCCTGCCGCACCTCCTCGCTGTGGGGCAGGAGGACCTCGAACGGGCTCAGCACCTGCACCTGCCGCCGACCGGCGCCATTATCCCACTCCGAAAACAGCGGCCAGAGGTGGCGTTTCCGCGCCGGCGCGACCGAGGGAGCGGTCCGGCTCCGCTGCACCGTGTCGTGATAGACCGCGAAGAGCACCTGCGTCCGCGTCTGCTCGATCGCTCCATCCGGCCAGCGCTGGCGCCGCCATAGCGGCCAGAGCACCCAGCGCTTTTCCGTACCCTTGATCACCGAGTGGGAATAGAACGGGGCCCATCGGTTGACGTACCGCTCATCGCCCCGACCCTGGACCCAGAGCGGCCATAAGTAGTTATTTGCCCGATACTGATACGGCTTCGAGCGCTCGACATAGCCGAAGAACGGCCAGAGCCAGGTCTCGGAGCGATAGCCCGGAGCGTCGTCCGAGGCATAGAACGGCAGGAACCCGCGGCTCACCTCTCGCTTGTCCGCGTCGCCCTCCACCCGGAGCTCACGGTGGTACAGCAGCGGCCACAGCGCATAGCGCTCGCTCCCGCCATCCACGCGGCGGGTCTCACCATAGAGCGGCCAGAGCGCGAAACCGGACTGCCCGCCGCCCTCGCTCCAGCGCACGATGGGCCATGGGGCCGCCGTCGTGACCGCCCCCCGCTTCTCGGCGCGCGCATAGAGCGGGAAGAGAACCCAGGAAAGACGATCCTGCCCGAAACGGTTCACCAGCGTGCCGCCCAGCGGGAACCAAGCCTGATAGGAGGTGGCGGCATCACCCGTCGCCCGCGAGAAATAGAACGGCCAGACATCCAACGCGCGCCACGGCTCCGGCGTCGCGCCCACGCCCTTGACCCCACTGCCCGATCCGTCAGCGGGGACGGTCTGCCACTTCACCAACTCAAAGACGCTGCCCGCCTCCACCCCGTCACGCTCCCGGCGGGTGCTCAGCAGGGGGTGGAGCACCCACGTGCTCCGCGCCGCGCCACCGTCCCGCCGCTGCTCGATCCACAGGGGACGCACCCCGGCGACCTCCGGCCGACCGTCCCCCGCACTACGATGGTAGGCCAGTGGACCCGCCGCCGTCCACGATTCAAGCTCCGGCGACGGTCGGGTCGAGGTATCCATCCGCCACTGCCCCACCCAGAACGGCCACGCATTATCCTCCCAGCGGAGCGACTGCGTTGCCGGCGCCGCTGCGCCCGTGCCGCACCCGACGAGGAGTCCAATGCCCACCACCGCGCGAGCCACCCATGAACCCCGTCGGGACGACGGAGCGCAACGGTGGCGCGAGGGGTAGATCGTGGGTCGGACGTGGATCACGGAAACTCAGAAGACAACGGGATGGTTAGGCGCCTAACAAAAGAAGACATGGGCGTAGAGCGCAAACGCGATGCGCGCGGTAAGACGGCAAGATAGCCGACTCTCCGTGAAGGTGGCGTGAAGGCACAGTTGAAAGCGGGTGAGGCTCGACGCGCGGGGCTCCGGGCGAAGGTGTTGAGGCCTGGTCCGGGCCGCTGCCGGAACACCAGACCGCCTAACTGGCCTCCAGTTCCGCCAATCGGCTCGCGGCCCGCTCCCACGCTTCCGTGGCCGTGGCCAGCTGGTCCACGATCACCGATAGCTCGCGGTTCAGATGCTGGGGACGACCCGGAGTCGTGTAGGTCTCCGGGGCCTCGAGCGCGGCGGTCAGGTCCGCCTGCTTCTTTTCCAGGGCCGCGACGGCTTCCTCGAGTTTGCCAACTTCGGTCCGCAAGCGCTTGATCTCATTCCGATCAGGCTTGCGGGCGGGAGCCGCGGCCGCCGGAACGGGCGCCGGCGTGACGGCAGCCGCACGCTGCGGCGGCCGGGCATCGGTGAAGCCGGCGGTCAGCGCCGCGCGCTCATTCGAGGCCCGCGACTTCTCCAGGTAGTAATCGTAGTTCCCGGCGTACGGCGTCAGGCGACCGGCGTTCACGTGCAACACGGTCTCCGCCAGCGAGCGGATGAAGTACACGTCGTGGGAAATGAAGACCAGCGTGCCTTCGTAGGCCTTCAACGCGCCGACCAGCGCATCGATCGACGCGATGTCGAGGTGGGTGGTCGGCTCGTCCATCAGCAGCAGATTCGGCGGATGCACGAGGAGCCGGGCGAGCGCGAGGCGGGACTTTTCGCCGCCGGACAGCACGGACACCTTCTTATGCACGTCGTCCTTGCGGAAGAGGAACGCCCCGAGGATCGCGCGGACCTGCTGCTCCGTGAGCTGGTTCTCGACGGTGCGCAGCTCCATCACGTTCTCGAACACCGTCGCGTCGGCGCTCAGGTTATCGAGGCGATTCTGGGCGAAGTAGCCCGTGATGACGTTGCTGCCGAGTTCGCGGACGCCGCCCTGGATCGGCACAACGTCGCCGAGGATCTTCAGAAGCGTCGACTTGCCCGCACCGTTCGGTCCGACCAGCACGATGCGTTGGCCGCGTTCGGCGACGAAGTTCAGGTCGCGGTAGACGACGTGTTCGCCGTATGCCTGCTGCACGTGCTCGAGGGTCACGACCTTCAGCCCGGAGCGCGGCGGCTGGGGAAACCGGAAATTGATCCGCTTGAGCTCCTCCATCGGCTCCTCAATGGCGTTCTCCTTGAGGCGCTCGATCTGTTTCTCCTTCGACTTGGCCCGGGAGGCCAGCGAGGCCTTGGCACCGAAGCGGTCGACGAACTTCTGGAGGTGGGCGATCTCGCGCTGCTGGTTCTTGAAGGCCGCCGCTTGCTGCGCTTTGCGGTCCTCCTTCTCCTTCACGTAATCGTCGTAGTTGCCCGTGTACCGATGCAAGGTCCCGGCCCGGAGCTCGAGGATGCCGTTGCACAGCGCATTGAGGAACGCGCGATCATGGGAAATGACGACGAGCCCGCCGGGATAGCGCGTCAGGTAATCCTGGAACCACAGCAGCGCCTCGAGATCGAGGTGGTTGGTCGGCTCGTCGAGGAGCAGGAGCGCCGGCTCGTTCACGAGCAAGCGCGCCAGATGCGCGCGCATCACCCAACCGCCTGAGAAGGTCCGCGCCAGCTTGAGGTGGTCAGATTCGCGAAAGCCCAGACCAGCGAGGATCTTCTTCGCCCGCGGCTCGAGCGTGTAGTCGATGTCGTAATCGTCATCGTTCTCCGGCTCGAGTTTCCGCCCGCTGGTCGCGATGTGCAGGATGGTCTCATCGCCCGCCGGGGCGCTTTCCTGCGGCAGGAAGCCGAAGTCGGCGCCGCGCTCCCAGGAGATCGTGCCTTCATCCGGACTTTCCTCGCCGAGGATGAGGTTGAAGAGGGTCGACTTGCCCGCGCCGTTCGGCCCGACCAAGCCGAAGCGGTCCGTCCGGGCAATGAACAGCGAAACCTCCGAGAAAAGCTCCCGGGTACCGTAGGACTTGGCGACATCAGCGATCGTCAGCATGCGAACCTCTAAGACAAAGCCAGCTGGCGCCGAAAACCCAGCCTGATTTTGTGTCGGCTGACGGTTTCAGCGGACCACGGTGAGCGCCACCGCCCCCGCCACCGCCACCACCCCGCCAATCAGGGACCGCCGCGTGGGACGCTCGCCCTCGATCCAGAAGGATAACGGGACGATCACCAAAGGCGTGGTCGCCACGATCGGCAGCACCAAGCCACTGGGAGTCGTGAACAGCGCCCACTGGTAGCAACTGACCCCAATGACCGCTCCACAGAGCGCGTTGGCCGGGATCCAGAGGTAATCGCGCGGCCGCGGCCGCACCGCGGTCTCCGGGGCGGCGTCCCCGCGCCGGGCCCACCGCCGCCACACCGCGCGCAAGGCGAAGAACGCGAGGGTGATCACGAGGCCGCCGAGGATCCGCTGGTAGGCGGCCGTGAAGCCGTCCGTAACCTCGCCCGCTTGCTCCGCCACCTCCCGCGCCTTGCGGCTGAGAACCGCCCCGAAACCCTGCCCCGCTGCCGCTCCGAGGCCGTAAATTAGGCCCAGCCACCCCACCCGCACCACCCCACCCGATTCGTCCGGCCCCGGGCGTAAAGCAAGGCCGACGCCCACCAGGATGACGCTGCCCCAGGCGACCTGGGCCATCGACAGGGTCGTTCCCAGCCAAAGGTATTCCGCAATGCCGGCAAGGGGGGCCGCCAGGCACTGGGTCATCAGAACCGTCAGGCGCGTCCCCAGCCGCGGCAGGGCCGCGAACACCGCCAAGTCGCCGAGGCCCATCCCCACCACGCCACTCCACGCCAGCCACGCGCGGCCCGACCCGCCAAGTCCACCGCCCCATCCGTGCGCGATAATCCCAAGCGCCACCGCCGCGAAGGCCAGCCTTCCGAGATTCGCCTGGGTCGCGCCCACGGCCCGCACGCTCCGCGCGGCGAAGATCGCGGAGAGCGAAAAAAAGACGGTGGTCAGGACGGCGGCGAACATGGAGGCGGCAACCCGGTGCCGACCCGCCAGCGCGGCAGAGCATGCCAACGGGGACAGGATCAAATCCCGGGAGCGCACGACAATGGCCGCCCCCTTCCGGGGCGCAATCCCGGAGCCCCGCCGCAGAGCCCGCGCTTTTTTGTCGCCCGAAGTGCGGCAGCTTTTCACGCTCCGACTCCTATGACCGCCAAGCGCAAGACCCGCCGCCCCGAAGACGTGAACGCCGCCCTCGCGAGCAAGAAGGGGCCGGTGTCCCAGTTCATCGCCCGAAACTACCGCCACTTCAACGCCGCCGCCCTGGTCGACACGGCCAAGGGCTACGAGGCCCACCTCAAGGCCGGGGGTAAAATGCTCGTGACGCTCGCCGGCGCCATGTCCACCGCCGAACTCGGCATCTCGCTCGCGGAAATGATCCGCCGCGACAAGGTGCACGCGATCGTCTGCACCGGCGCCAATCTTGAGGAGGACATTTTCAACCTCGTCGCCCACGACTACTACGAGCGCGTCCCGCACTACCGCCACCTCACCACCGAGGACGAACAGGCGCTGCTCGACCGGCACATGAACCGGGTCACCGATACCTGCATCCCCGAGCACGAGGCGATGCGCCGAATCGAGGCCGCCGTTCTCGAGGAGTGGGTCGCCGCCGACCGCGCGGGCGAGCGCTTCTTCCCGCACGAGTTCATGTACAAGGTGCTCCGCTCCGGAAAGCTCAAGAAGAGCTACCAGATCGACCCGAAGCACTCGTGGATGGTCGCCGCCGCCGAACGCAATCTGCCGATCATCGTCCCGGGCTGGGAAGATGCCACGCTCGGCAACATGTACGCCGGCCACGTGATCAGCGGCGACGTGAAGAACGTCCACACGGTCCGCACCGGCATCGAATACATGATGTGGCTGGCCGAGTGGTACACCCGCAGCGCCCGCACGCTGCGCAATGGCGAGGGCTCGATCGGCTTCTTCCAGATCGGCGGCGGGATCGCCGGCGACCTCCCGATCTGCGTCGTCCCAATGCTGCACCAGGATCTCCAGCGCACCGGCGTGCCGCTCTGGGGCTACTTCGCCCAGATCAGCGACTCCACCACCAGCTACGGCAGCTACTCCGGCGCCGTCCCCAACGAGAAGATCACCTGGGGCAAGCTCGGCTCCAAGACACCGAAGTTCATCGTCGAGAGCGACGCCACCATCGTGGCCCCGCTCATCTTCTCCTGGGTGCTCGGTCAGTAATCGCGCCCGCCTCCCACCGCACCTCCCGCGAGGAGAACCTCCTCGTTCCCCAGTTCCCCCGCGCGGCCTCCGGATTCCCCGGGGCCGCGCTTTCCTTTTGCCGGATTCTGCACCTTTGTAGGCGATGGCCAATCGCCTTCAGCACGCCCAATCGCCCTACCTCCAGCAGCACGCGGAAAACCCGGTCGACTGGCAGGAATGGGACGAGGCCGCCTTCGCGCAGGCCCGGGCCGAGAACAAGCCGATCTTCCTCAGCATCGGCTACTCGACGTGCCACTGGTGCCACGTGATGGCCCATGAGTCCTTCGAGGACGAAGACATCGCGGCGCTGCTGAACGCCGACTTCATCGCGATCAAAGTCGACCGCGAGGAGCGTCCGGACGTCGACCAAGTCTACATGACCTACGTCCAGGCCCTCACCGGCCACGGCGGTTGGCCCCTCAGCGTCTGGCTCACCCCGGACCGGAAGCCGTTTTACGGTGGCACGTACTTCCCACCGGCCGATCGCGGCGGACGAGCCGGCTTCCCGTCGCTCCTCCGCGCCATCGCCGGTGCCTGGAAGGATCCCGCTCAGCGCGCGCAACTGATCGCCGAGGGCGATCGCGTCATCGCCGCCCTCCAGCCCGCCACCCCCTCCACCCCGCCGGCCGCAGACTCGGCGGAAGCCTTGCTCGAAGCCGCCCAAGGCGCCTTCGAGCGCGGGTACCAGTACTTCTCGGAATCGTTCGACGCCCAGGTCGGCGGCTTCGGCGGGGCCCCGAAATTCCCGCGCGCCTCCGTGCTGTCGTTCTTGATCCGCTGCGCCCGCCTGCAGGGACCGGGATCAGCCGAGGGCGACGAAGCCCTCCGCATGGTGACAACGACGCTGCGCGGCATGGCGCGGGGCGGCATCCATGACCACGTCGGCGGCGGCTTTCACCGCTACTCGGTCGACGCGCGCTGGTTCTGCCCGCACTTCGAGAAGATGCTCTACGACCAGGCGCAGATCACCGTGAACTGCCTCGAGGCGTACGGCGCGACAAACGACGAGCGCTACGCGTGGCTCACCCGCGACATCCTCGACTATGCCCTGCGCGATCTGCGCCAGCCGGGAGGCGGGTTCGCGTCCGCCGAGGACGCCGACAGCCAACGCGCGGGGAGCCAGGAGCACGCAGAGGGCGCCTTCTACGTGTGGACTGCGGAGGAGCTGGCCGACGTGCTCACCGCCGAGGACGCCGCGCTCGCGACCGCCCACTTCGGCGTCCGCGCCCAAGGCAACGTGCCGCCAGAGTTGGACCCGCAGGGCGAACTCGCCGGACGCAACATCCTCGCCCAGGTGCAATCGCTCGCCGCCACCGCGAAGACCGCGCAACTCACGGTGGAGGAGGCCAACGACCGACTCCTCGCCCTGCTCGAGCGCCTCCGCGACGCGCGGACCCGCCGCCCCCGGCCCCACCTTGATCATAAGATCATCACCGCGTGGAACGGCCTGATGATTTCTGCGCTGGCCCGGGCCCATCTCGCGCTCGAGGCCGGCCGCGAGGGACCGACTCCCTACCGCGACGCCGCCGAGGCGGCGGCGCGCTTCATCCAGCGCGAACTCGTGCACCCGACGACCGGACGCCTCCACCGGGCCTTTGGCACCTCGCGAGGGACGGCCGAAGCCTTCGCCGAGGATTACGCGTGCCTGATCGATGGCCTGCTGGACCTGTACGAAGCCACGCTCGCACTTCCGTGGCTGCGGTGGGCCGACGCACTCCAAACTGAACTCGACGCACGGTTCTGGGACGAGGCGGGCGGCGGCTACTTTTCAGCCCCGGGGGACGACCCGCATTTGATCCTCCGGCTCAAGGAGGACTACGACGGCGCCGAGCCCGCCCCCAGCTCCGTCGCGGCCCGCACCGCGCTCCGCTTGGCCGACTACCTGCACGACGAATCACGGCGGGAACGCGCCCGGAGAACGCTGGCGGCCTTCGCCCCTCGCTGGACCGAGCACCCGCAGGCCCTGCCCGCCATGCTCGTCGCGGTCGACCAAGCCCTCAGCCGACCCCGTCAGGTGGTGATCGCAGGCGCCGCGACCGCGCCGGAAACGGCAGCGCTCGTCGCCACCGCGCGGACGGCACCGGGACGCGCCCGGACGATCCTCGCGCTCACGGGTCATGCCGACGACGCGTGGCTTGCCGAGCGCGCCCCCTGGATGGCAGGCATGCGAACCGACTCCGGACGTGCGACGGCGTACGTCTGCGACGACTTCGCGTGCCGCGCCCCGGTCACGGACCCTGCCGCCCTCGCGGCGCTCCTCGCGGACTAAGCGCCCCATGCTGGTCGTCCTGCCGCGCAGGCTCGCCTCGAGCCGAAATTCCTGCGATCGTCGAACGGTCGGCAGCCCCCTTCGCCATGTCTGACCCCCGCATCGAACGCCTCGAGGAACGCATTGCCTGGCTTGAGCACCATGTCACCAAGCAGGACAAGGCCATGCTCGAGCTGAGCGAGGCCCTGGACCTCGTGCGCCGTGAATGCCTGCGCCTGCGGGAGCGCGCTGAGTCCTCCGCTCCAACCGAAACCCTGCCGTCGGCCGGCGACGAACGCCCGCCGCACTACTGAGGGACCGCCGAAAGGCTGACGCCGCCCAGCCAAGTGACGGCAGGCCGCGGCTGCGGCCGGATTATCCGGACTAAAGCGTACCTTCCTCGAAACGCCGGACCACCGCGATGAAGTCCTCGGCGGTGGCGGCCCCCATCAAGGCCTCGCGCGTGGACGCCTCCTTCAGCAGGCGGCAGAGCGCGCTGACCACCTGCAGGTAGTCACCCGGGTTGGACTTCGGCGTACCGAGCACGAACAGTAGGCGCACCGTTTGATTGCAGTTCTCGAACAAGATCCCCCCATCGCTGCGACCGACCGCAAGGACGATGGAGTGGACATGCTCGGTCCGGGCGTGCGGCAGGGCGACCTGGTTTCCGAGGTAGGTCGTATCCAGCCGTTCCCGCGCGAGCAATTCCTGGTAGAACCCTTGGAAATTCACCACCTCCGGATGCCCTTCCAGCAGACGTGCCACCTCGTGGATGGCCACGGTGCGCTTGGCCGCCTGCACGTGCAGGAGGATGCGGGACGGATCGAGGAGGGCGGTGAGACGGCCGGCCATGCGAAAAACGGGCCGACACCCTGACCCCGACGCAAATTCGTTGGCAAGCGCGGAGTCACCGGCCGGCGCACAACGTGACCGGCCGGTGACGTGCCCGGACGCTTAGAACATACCCTTGACGCCGAAATTCCAGTTCGCGCCGTAGTTCTCGAGGATGCGCAGCGCACCGGCCTCGCCCTCGACCAATGGGCTCTCGTACCAACGCTGCGAATCATTGAAGATGTTACGACCCTGGAAGAACAAGGATACCCGGGAGTTGAGGCGGTATTCGCCACCCAAGTCGTACTTCGTCGTGTGCAGCTTGTAGCGGCCGTACACCGTGTCCCATGGCGTGTCGGCATGCCAGATCACGCCGACACGGGTCGAGAAACGCTTGTAGCGGTAGCCCAGGCTCATCGTCACCCGGTGCGGCGCGATGCGTTCGCGGCGCTGATCGGCGTAGGTGCGCGAGTAGGACGAGTTGACGGTGAAGCCGCGGAACGGATCCGGAAGGAAGGAGAGCGACTGCGAATAGCCGATCTCGAGGCCCCGGAAACGAACCGGGTTCGGCACGTTGAACGGCGCCACGAACTCGTAGCTGGAGTAGATCGGATCGTCGCCCAAGCCGAACTCATCGGAGGTGCCGCGGCGGTTCGAACGCAGATTCTCGATGTCGTTCTGGCGCACCGTGACAGTGAGCTGGCCGGCCGGCTCGAAGTAGTAGGCGAGACGACCGACGTAGTTCTTGGAGTACTCCGGCAGCAGGTTCGGGTTCGGTGACGTGATCAGCAGCGCGTCGTCGTTGATGATCCACGCACCGGTGAGCTCGTCGATCGGCGGGCGGGAGATGGCCTTGTTCGCGCTGACGTGGAGCTGGAGGTTCTCGCGCAGGTCGTACTTCAGGGCGACCATGGGGAAGAGGTTGTCATACTTCTTCGTGCGCGTGATCTCCGGCTTGCTGAAGAACTGGTACTGCAGGCCAGGGATGGTGGTGGCGCGGCCCGAGCTGTTCAGCGCGTAGCCGGCGGCGAGCATGGCGGTCCGTGAGACCGGATCGTACTCGCGCGCGTCGTTCTGCGTTCCCTCCCAGCGCACGCCGGCGCGGATCTGCAGTCGGGGCAGCGGCCGGAAATCCGCCAAGCCGTAGCCCGCATTCACGGTCTGCAGAATGTCGCGGCGGGGACCAATGAACGCGTTGTAGTAATTGTCCGGCGTCGCGTTGTTGACGAAGTACTCCGGATTGCTGCGGAAGAGATCCGCGATCCCGTTCGGATCGATCATGGGCATCGTCTTGATCTCGCCCGCCGCATTCTTGGTCGTGATGATGTTGGTCGACCCCGTGGAGAAGAGGTTACGGTTCGGGAAGGCCGCCCAGTTGCCGGTCGTGCCGCCGCCCGGGCCGATGTACTGCCACGTGTAGTAGGACGTCTCGTTGCCGTTCTTCCGGCTCTCCTCGGTCCATTTGGCACCCACCTTCAACGTGGTGGGGAGGGAAATCGGGAGCACCCACTTCGCATTGACCATTGCGCTGTAGATCTCGGTGCGCGCATAGCGGCCCTCGTTCGTGATGCGCGGATTGGTGTAGTTCGCGAGGTCGAACCAATCCGGGCCGTTCAACTGCTGCACCGTCCACTCATGGGACTGGAGGCTGGAGCGCGTGGCGACCCAGTCGCTGCGGATGCTGTTCACGTTGGCCGACCGGACGTGGCCCTGCTCGAGAGCCTCGTAGTTGTTGAAGGAACGGGAGTAGGTGGCGGCGCCATCCACGGTCCACGCACCGCGCTTGTACTCGAACCGCGGCGCGAGGGTGATGGTGTGCGTCTGCTTGCTGGCGTCGCCGTTGCTGATCGTAGCATTGCGCGAGGTGTTCGCGGCAAGGCCGTTGGTCCGCACCTGGAGGAGGTCACCAACGGAGAACTGGCGACCGGTGTTCGCAGCCGTGTTGTTCGTCGCGGCGTCGAAGGTCAGATTGCGGTTGAAGAACTGGCCAAGGGCGAAGTTGTAGATGAGCGTGTTCGAAAGCACCAGATGCGGCGTGGCCTTGAAGTCCGCCGTCAGCGTGTAGGTGTCCTTCGCGATGTTCTTGTTGCCGTCCTTGAAGTTCAGCTGGGTGATGACCAGCGGCCGCGGGTCCGCCGCGGTCGGCGTGCGGTTGAAGGTCAGGTTGTGGCGGTACTGCTCGGTGTACGAATCGACGCGGTTGAAGCTGGCGACGATGCCAAGGCGCTGGTTGAAGAACACGTCGGAATACTCGAGGCTGTAGTTGGGCCGTGCCTTGTACTCTTCGCGACCGCCGGGACCGGGGGTCTTCTTGAGGTGGAACTCCTCGGAGTTCATGTTGACGCTGAAATTGTAGGCGATGCGGCGGCCCTTGCGCTCGAACGCGCGACGGGTCTTCATGTCGATGGTTCCGGCCGGCGCGTCGGCGTCTTGGTCGGAGCTGGCCGTCAGGTTGATCTCGATCGCCTCGATGCTGCTGATCGAGAAGGCCTCGAAGCTGGTCGCGCGACCGAGCGTGCCGGTGCGGTTGGCATCGGCGCTCGCCAGTTTCACTCCGTCGAAGGAGACGCCGACGTACTGCGCGTCCATGCCGCCGAGGCGCGGGCCGCGGGTCTCGGACTCGACGTAGTCGAGGTCCACGCCGGGCAGGTACTTCAGAAACTCACCGACGTTGCCATCCGTCACGTCGCCGAAGATGTCGGACGCCACCGAGGTGGTGACGTTCATGTTCTTCTTCTGGTTCATGATGGCCTTGGCGTTGCCCTCGCGCTCGCTGGAAACGACGAAGGCGGTGAGTTCGACGGCCTCGCCGGCTGCCGCGCCCCTCGCCGGAGTCCGCACGGGAACAAGCTCCACGTCCCGGGTGGCCGTCTGGCCCGCGCTGACGGTGACCGTCAGCGTCTGGGTCGCGTAGCCCGAGTAACGGACCACCATCCGGACCTCGCCGGCGGGCACGTTGAAGAGCTGGAAGAGGCCACCGACCTCGGTGTTGGTCTTGAGGGCCGTACCCTCGACCTCGACCTCGGCGTCGCGGACATATTCTTGGGTGGTCGGATTGTAGACGCGGCCAACGATGGAGCCGGAGGATTGGGCGTGAGCCGACGGAGCAAGGAGGCAGAACGCAGCGGCGAGAAATGCCAGCGTCCGCCCGAGCGGGGTGCGCAGGGAGAACATAGTGACGAAACGGTTGGGGTTTGGACGCGACCGCCCCTTCTTGCGAAAGGGCGGCCGGGGTTGGGTAAGGCAGAGCTAAGGAAGATCCTCGCGAAAAGAAAAGCCCGGAGAAGTCAGGAAATGCAGACCGCACGCGGCTGGGCCGCTGCGCCTCGGGCTTGCAGAATCATCCCAGGCGGGGTCCACTGGAAGCCCACGGTCACGCCCCATGTTTTTCCACCGTTCCGTCCGGTCGCTACACCTGCTCAGGCCCAATCTCGCGGCGTGCGCCGTCGTCGTTCTCGCCGGACTCCCCATCGGGCGAGCCGAGTCCGGCCCACCGCCCCGCCCTGCCCCTTTCTCCGCTGCGCTGAGCGCCACCGAGTTCTCCGGCGCTGGTCTGGGGAAGTTGACGGAGGCGGAACTCCAGGAGCTGAACCGATTGGTCCGAGCGCACGAATCCGGAGAACTCGCGCGGGCCCGCGAAGCGGCCCGTCTCGCGGAGGCGAAGGCCGAGCGCGTCGTTCGTGAGGCCAAGGCCACTGCGGAACGTCACGCGGCCGCAGGCGCCGCGGCGACACCGACGCCCGCGCCCGCGCGCAAGGAGAGCCTCCTCGAACGCATTCGCCTGAAGCCCGGCACCCAGATCGACTACGACACTCTCGAGAGCGAACTCGTCGGCGAGTTCGCCGGATGGCGCGAGGGTACGGTCTTCACGCTCACCAACGGACAGCGCTGGCGCGTCATCCAAGGCGAGTACGAGGCCCCCCGCGACGCGACCCGGCGCCGCGTCTGGATCAAGCCGGGACTGCTCGGCACCTTTTTCATCGAGTTCGAGGGCATCAAGGGCCGCGCCAAGGTCGCGTTTGCCGGCTCCGCCCCCGGCAAGAGCCCACGCTAGGGCACAAAAAAACGCCGGCTCCAAGAGGGAGCCGGCGTTCAAAAGGTCAGAGCGACCGAGAATTACTTCAGGTGGCCCGAGACGAGCTTCGTCATCTCGAACATGCTGACCGACTTCTTGCCGTTGAAGACCGGCTTCAGCTTATCGTCGGCATTGATCTGGGTTCTCACCTTCTTGTCCTGGAGACCATTCTTCTTGATGTAGTCCCAGAGCTTCTTGGTGAGATCGGTACGAGGGAGGGGTTTAGAACCGACAACCGCCGCGAGGGCGTCATCAGGCTGAACCGGTTTGAGGAAGGCAGCGTTGGGTTTGCGTTTAGCCATATCGGACCCAAGACATAGGGCAGCGCCGGGGAATTGCAATGCATTTCTCGACGGCAACTCGCCGTTTTTCAGAGGAGAAAACTTTTGCAAGTGTCAGATTGACCACCTGCCGGGAAAGGCTTCACGCGCCCGCTTTCCCCCTCCCCGAACCGGGATCGTCGATCTGCACGAACTGCTGGTAAAGCGCTGCGTAGTGGCCTTTCAACGACAGGAGTTGGTCGTGCGTGCCGCGTTCGATGATGCGGCCATCGTCCAGCACGAGGACCTGATCTGCGCTGCGGATGGTGCTGAGGCGATGCGCCACCACGAAGCTCGTGCGACCCACGAGGAGCGTGCGCAGGGCCTTCTGCAGGCGCGCCTCGGTGAGCGCGTCGATCGAGCTCGTCGCCTCGTCGAGAATGAGGATTCGCGGGTCCGCCAGGAGCGCGCGGGTGAAGCACACGAGCTGGCGCTGGCCCACCGAAAGTCCGGCGCCCCGCTCTCCGACCTCGGTCAGCAATCCACGCGGCAGCGCCTCGAGGATATCCAAGCAGTCGAGCTTCGCTGCCGCCGCCCGCACGTCGTCATCCGTTGCGTCCGGCCGCGCCATGCGGATGTTCTCCATCAGCGTACCGCTGAAGAGAAAATTCTGCTGCTGCACCATGCCCATCTGCCGGTGCAGCGACTGGCTCGTGAGCGTGCGAATCTCCCGGCCGTCGATCCGCACCTCGCCTTCGGTCGGAAGGTAGAACTTCGCCACGAGATTGATGATCGAGCTCTTGCCGCTGCCGGTGTGCCCGACGAGCGCGATCGATTGGCCAGGCTCGGCCGTGAACGAGATGCCATGCAGCACGCGGCGTTCCGGCGTGTAACCGAACGACACGTCGCGAAACTCCACGCGCGCTCCCTCCATACCGCCTGAAACACCCGCCCGCGGATCCGGCAAGGCCACCGCGTCCGACGCATCCGTCCAGTCCGGCGGGGTGTCGATCAAGCGAAACACCCGCTCCGCCCCCGCCATCGCCACCAGCGCTTGATTGTACTGGTTGCCGATGATCTGGATCGGGGAGAAAAAGAGGTTCGCGAGGAAGAAGAACTGGATCAGGTCCGAGATGCTCATCAGCCCATGGAAGGTCCGCCATCCTCCGAGCATCAGGAGGATCGCGATGAAGAACTGGCTGTTCAACTCGAGGATCGGCAGCAGCCGCGCCGAGGTCCGCGCCAGCGCGATGTTGTACCGCGAATGATCCATCAGGAGGTTGCGGAACAGCCCGGCGTTCGTGTCCTGCCGCACGAACCCCTGCGTCACCCGGATGCCATTGACCGACTCCGCCAGCGTCGCCGTCACCCGGCTAAAGCTTTCCTGCGAGGCTCGAGTCAGTTGGCTCAGCCGCATCCGGAACCGCTGATTCACGGCCCACAGCACGGGAGCCATGCCGACCACGACAAGGAAAAGGACCCAGTCGCAGAAGGCCATGATCACCGCCGCAAACAGCATCTGGCCGAACTGGATCACCGAGACGAAGAGCACGTCCTGGATGCCGACGCGCAGCGCCTCCACGTCACTGGTCACGCGGCTGATGATCCGACCCAGCTTCACCCGATGGAAGAAGCTCATCGGCTGGCGCTGCACCTTCGCGAAGATGTCCGCCCGCAGCCGGTTCACCACCACCTCGCCAACCTCCAACGCATAGCGCTGACGGAAGTGGAAGAGCACGTCGGTGAGCAGGGCCAGGATCGCATACGCCGCCACGCCCCACCACAGCCACCGCGAATCCTCGCGGGTGATCACCCCTTGGCTCATCAGTCCGATCACGGCCGACACGAGCCAGGGCAGCATCGGGAGTTGCGCGGCACGGACCACCGTCAGGATCGACAGGGCGATGAGCTTGCGGCGCACCGGTCCAGCGTAGGTGAAGAGCCGACGGATCAGCCCCCATTCCAGCGGCCGGAACTGCTCCTCGTCATCGTCGTCCCGCGCCCGGTACACGAGCATCAGGTCGCGACCGGCGGGACCGGGCTGGGGGCGGGGATTGGGATCGGGACGCAGGCTCACGCGGCACCTCCTGGCGCGGCGCCCTGGTTCAACGCCTGCTGCTGCAGCTCCCGGCCGTCCCGCAACTGGAGGTTGGCCACGCGCAGGTACGGACCCGGCTCGCGCATGAGTTCGTCGTGCCGGCCGCGCTGCACGATGCGCCCATCTTCCATCACGATGATGAAGTCTGCCCGGCGCAGCGTGCTCAGGCGGTGTGCGACGATGAAGGTCGTACGGCCCGCGATCGCCCGGTCGAGCGCCTCGAAGATCTCGTGCTCCGTCTCGCTGTCGATCGCCGCCGTGGGGTCATCGAGCAGCAGGATCGGCGGCTCGAGCAAGACCGCGCGCGCGATCGCCAGCCGCTGCCGCTGCCCTCCCGAGAGGGTGTTGCCGCTCTCGCCGAGGATCGTGTCGTAGCCCTTCGGCAACGCCATGATGAAATCGTGCGCCGCCGCGATCCGCGCCGCCTTCTCGATCTGCTCGCGCGTCGCATCCGGATGCCCGAACGCGATGTTCGCAGCGACGGTGTTCGAGAAGAGGAAGCTCTCCTGGAACACCAGGCCAATGTTGCGCCGCAGGTCATCGAGCTCGAGATCGCGCGCGTCGATGCCATCAAGCAGCACCCGTCCGGAGGTCGGATCCCAAAAGCGCGGGATCAAGCTCATCAAGACGCTCTTCCCCGCCCCCGTCGCCCCAAGGATGGCCACACACTGCCCCGGCTTCACCTCAAGCGAGATGTCCCGCAGCACCGGATCAATGCCGTCATACGCAAAGCTCACCCGCTCAATCGCCACCGCACCCGTCAGCCTCGGGCGCCGGATCGCACCCGGCCGACTCTTCACTTCCACCGGCGCATCCAAGATCTCGAAAACGCGGCGCGCCCCGATCAGCGACTGCTGCACGCTGTTCACCACGGTCGCCACTTGGTTGACCTGACCCGAGAACTGCTCGAGCAGCCCCGCAAACACGATGAGCCCCGCTCCCAGCGGCAGGTTGCCTTCAAGTACGAGCCAGCCGCCGTAGCCGAGCAGCACCACCATATTCACCCGCGTCAGGAGGCCCACCGCCGGCGAGAAGAGGCTGACCCGCCAGAAGATGCTGCGCTGCTGCGCCAAGACCGCATCGTTGCCGGCATCAAAGCGGGCCCGATCCTCCACCTCTCGGCCAAAGCCCTTCGTCACTTGGATGCCTTGGATGCTCTCCGCCAGGTTCTGCACCATCCGCTCCACCAGCGTGCGGTTCTGCGCATAGGCCGGCTGGATCTTGCGTGAGAACTGCATCGACATGACCCAGAGCACGGGCGTGGTCGCGAGGCAGGCCAGGGTCAGACCTGGGTGCAGACTGACCATGTAAATGATGTAGACGGTGAGCGAAATCACCATGATCAGGCTCTGGATCAGGACCTGATCCACGAACATACGCACGCTCTGCACGTCGCCCGTCACCCGGGTGATGATGGAACCCGTGGTGTTCGCATCGAAGAATCGGAAACTGAGCCGCTGCAGCTTGTCGTAGATCTCCGCGCGGAGATCCACCACGAGTCGGAGCTGCACCAGACCATTGATCGCAATCGAGTAGGCGTAGTTCAGGTAGGCCCTCACCGCCGCCATCGCGAGGATCAGGCCCGCGATCAAGAGGATGACCTCCGTCGGCGACCACGTCGCCGGCAACGCCGGGCCAAACTGGATCACCGGCATCGCGATCTCCGGCGTCTCCAGCGACGGATGCTCCTTCCCCAACACATAGCGGATGTAGTCGATGCCAACACCCGTGAGACTGAGACCCGCCAAGCCGAGCGTGAGCAGCACCAGCTGCAAGCCCAGCACCTGCAGGCACCGCAGGCGGTAACGCCACGCCAAACCCCAAAGCCGACGCACCAGCGTCCAGTTGGACGTGGACGCATCGACCGGACTCAGCGGCGGGTCGGAGGGCATGGAGGAGAAAGGCTAAGCCACCGCGAATGCGGCGCACGGCTTTTTTCCGCCCGCCTAAGACGCCTTCCACCCAGCCGCACTTGGCGCAGTCAATTGGCCTTTTCCGCCGAACCCATTGCAGCCGCCGGACCGGGCGCCACGGCGGGCTGCTGCTGGCGGAGGGCCCGACGCCGGCGAACCTCGGCCGCAATCGTTTCCAAGCGCTTCGCCTCGTCGGCCGGTGTGGGATTGAGCACGACCGGCGCGACCCCCGGCGAAGGGGCCGCCACGGCCGCGGCTCCCGCCGTCGCTCCCGCGACCATCGGGACATTCGCCGGCAGCGGCGCCGAGCCGATCTTGGCCTTCTCCAACGCCAACGAAAGCACCCGACCCTCCACCTCGACCGTCACGGTCTCGCGCCCCTCATCGTACGCCGTGACGCGATAGGGGCCACCCGCCTCCGCCAGCCCCACCCAAGCGCTCTGCTTCCGCGCCGGATCAAAGAAGTTGAAGCGCTGACGCCCCCCCATCACCACCACGCCCCGGAATTCGATCGGCGACGCTTGAGCCACGGCCGCACCGCCCGCCACCGCAGGAACATCGGGCGGCAGAAAAGGCGAAACCGACGACACAGACGGAGCCGCACCCAGGAGCGCACCGCTCCCAAGCAACAACCCCAGCATGGAACACACCCCGCAGCGTCGCATCGCTGGCAGGCAACGCAGATTGCCTCCCGCCGTCAAGCGAGCCACACCCCGACCCCCACTTCCCGATTGCGTTGGCTTCAGTGGTCTGACCTCCTACCTCCATGCCCGCCAGCCTGCGCCGAGGTCCGTTGGTCGATGCGATCTGCGAGAGGTTGTCGCGTCAGTACCGCTCGGTGCCCTGGTTGCCGCCGGAGCGCGCCTTGTCCGCGCGCCTGGGAGTCAGTCGGTCGGCCCTGCGAGAAGCGGTCCAGCGGATGGAGATCCAGGGATTGCTGGAGGTGAAGCATGGGGTCGGGGTGCGGGTGGTGAACAAGCCGCAGGCCCCGGTCGGCGCGACGCTCGCGCGCGAGCTTCCGGATCTGACGGAGCGGCTGCGGCAGTTCGCCGAGGTGCGGCTTCTGGTGGAGCCAGCCATCGCGCGCGCCGCGGCTGAGCGAGCGGGCCCGGCCGAACGCGCCGCGCTCCGGGCGGCCCACGAGCGCCTCGGCACAACGCTCGACGAGGCCGTGCCAGCCGACCTGGAATTCCATCGCCTGCTCGCCGAGGTCGCCGGCAACCGGGTCCTTTCCCTGATGCTGAGCTCCATCGCGGGACTCGAGGCCGAGACGCGCCGCATCACGCTCGAGCACGTCGGGCTGGTCGAGGCCGCTGCCCAGCACGGCCGCATCATCGAGGCCATCGGACGGGGAGACGGCGACGGCGCGCATGCGGCGATGCTGGCCCACGTGCGCGCCGCCCGCGAAGCCGCCCCTCTGCCCACCCCCGCGTCCACTCTCGCGGGCACGCGCGCCACGAAGGCCAGTGCGGCGCGTGTTCCGTGATTTCCTCCGTCCTCAGGCCCACCCCATGAACTCCCCCTCATCCCAGCCCGCCGGCCGCCCGACGCTGCCTGAACTATTCCTCCGCGACCTGCGCGCGGCGTTCCCCGAGAGCGCCGTGCTCACCCGCCATGAGGATCTGATCCCGTACGGTTTCGACGGCACCGCCGCTCTCCGCCAGCTGCCCGGCGCCGTCGTGTTTCCCCGCGACGCCGCCGGGGTTGCGGCCGTCCTCCGTCTCGCCCGCACCCATCGCGTGCCCGTCGTCTCCCGCGGCAGCGGCACTGGTCTTTCCGGCGGCAGCATCCCCGTGCCGGGCTGCGTCGTGCTCTGCCTTGGCGACATGAACCGTATCTTGGAACTCGATACCAAGAACCTCACCCTCCTCGCCGAGCCGGGGGTGATCACCCAACAGATCTACGACACCGCCGACGCGGCCGGGCTCTTCTACCCGCCCGATCCCGGCTCGATGAAGATCAGTACGATCGGCGGCAACGTCTCGGAAAACGCCGGCGGCCTGCGCGGTCTCAAGTACGGCGTCACCCGCAACTACGTCATGGGCCTCGAGGTCGTCCTCGCCGATGGCTCCACCGTCTGGCTGGGCAACAAGTGCGTCAAGGATGTCGCCGGCTACAATCTCCGCGACCTGTTCATCGGCAGCGAGGGCACGCTCGGCGTGATCACGAAGGTGCTCCTGCGCCTGCTCCCAAAGCCCGCCGCCCGCCAGACCCTCCTCGCCACCTACGCCTCCATGGATGCGGCCGCGGAGACCGTCTCCGCCATCATCGCCGCGAAGATCATCCCGTGCACGCTGGAGTTCCTCGATCAGCGCACGCTGCGCTGCGTCGAGGCGTTCGCCAAGGTCGGGTTACCCACCGAGGCCGAGGCCTTGCTGCTGATCGAGACCGATGGCCACCCGGCGGCAGTCGCGGACGAGGCCGAGCGGATCGAGCAGATCTGCCGCGCCCAATCCGCCCTCGCGGTGCGCCGCGCCGCCTCCGCCGACGAGGCCACGCGCCTCGCCACCGCCAGGCGGAGCGCCTTCTCCGCCCTCGCCCGCCTGCGGCCGACCACGATCCTGGAAGACGCCACCGTCCCGCGGAGCGAACTCGCCAAGATGATCCGCTTCATCAACGAAACCGCCGCCCGCCACCAGGTGGAGGTCGCGACGTTCGGGCATTTCGGCGACGGGAATCTCCACCCGACGTTTCTGACCGACGAGCGCAATCAGGAAGAAATGCACCGCGTCGAGGCCGCGATGAAGGAGATCTTCGACTACGCGCTGTCCCTCGGCGGCACGCTCACCGGCGAACACGGGGTCGGCCTCGCCAAGAAGGCTTTCCTGCCCCGCCAACTCGGCGATCCCACGCTTGAACTGCTGCGCGCGATCAAGCGCACGCTCGATCCCGACGGCCTGCTCAACCCAGGCAAGATCTTCGACTGAGCCTTCCACCCGCACCACCATGAGCTCAGCGACTCCCCCTCCCCAGCCCGACACCACGGGCAACCTGCTGCGCAGCCTCGATTACTCCGTGCTCCAGCAGTGCATGCACTGCGGGATGTGCCTGCCGACCTGCCCCACCTACGTCGAGACCGGCCGCGAGCGCCACTCGCCGCGCGGACGCATCGCCCTGATGCGCGCAATCGCCGACGGGGAACTCGAGGTCAACGCCGACTTCGGCGAGGAAATGTACTACTGCCTCGGTTGCCTCGCCTGCACCACCGCCTGCCCCGCCGGCGTCGACTACCCGAATCTCTTCGAAACCGCCCGCGCCGAGATCGAGCGGAAGGGCGTGCTCGACACCCGGAAGCGCCGCACGGTGCGCTGGTTCGCCCTGCGCCTCGTCTTCACCCGCCCCCGCCTGCTCCGCGCCATCGGTCGCCTGCTCTGGCTGTGGCAGGCCAGCGGGCTCCAGAGCCTCAGCCGCCGCACCGGCCTCACCCGATTGCTGCCCGGCCAGCTCGCTGATCTGGAGCCGCAGACGCCGCGCATCCAAAGGCACTTCTCCGACGCCCTCATCGACCCGGTCGAGCGACCCGCCGGCCCGACCCGCCACCGGGTCGCCGTCCTCACCGGCTGCGTGCAGGATCTCGCCTTCTCCGACGTGAACCGCGCCACCGTCGAGGTCCTCCTCGCCAACGGCTGCGAGGTCATCACTCCCCGCGCCCAAGCATGCTGCGGTTCGCTCCACGCCCACAACGGCGACACCGCGACCGCCCGCGAGCTGGCGCGCCGGCAGATCGACGCCATCGATCCCGACTCCGTCGACGCCATCATCAGCAACGCCGGGGGCTGCGGCTCCCACCTGCGCCACTACGACCACTTGCTGGCCGATGATCCGGTGTACGCCGCCCGCGCCGTCACGTGGTCGCGCAAGCTGCGCGATATCCACGAGTGGCTCGCGGAAATTGGATTCCGACGCCCCGCTGCTCCGGCCGACTCCCCCGCCTCGGAGCCGCGAAGGGTCACTTACCACGAGTCGTGCCACCTCTGCCACGGTCAGAAGGTGAGCCGTCAGCCACGCGAGATCCTCCGCGCGCTGCCGGGCGTCGAACTCCGCGAGTGCGCCGAGGCGACCTGGTGCTGTGGCAGCGCCGGCATCTACAACATCACGCAGCCCGAGACCGCCGCGTGGCTGCAGACGCGCAAGATCGGGCATGTCCAGGCGACGGGCGCCTCCGTGGTCGCCACCGCCAATCCGGGCTGCCACCTGCAACTGGAGAACGGGCTGAAGCGCGCCACCCCCGCCGGCTGCGCGACGCCCAGCGTGGTCCACCCCATCGTGCTGCTCGCCCAGGCCTACGCGGCCGAGGCCAAGGCTACCGGTCGGGCTTCGACGTAAGCCGCGCGCGCAGGCGCTCAACGTCGGGGCTCACGGCGGCACACGCGCCACCACCGCAGCCCCGACGACGCCGGCGCGCGTTCGCCCGCACGCGCCAACCCAGCGCCAGCATCGTGATCGCCACGACCGCCAGCGCCGCCGGGGTCTGCCATCCGGCCGCGCGCGCGTCCGCCCCGGCAGCGGCGATCATGAGGGGAACGCTCCCCGGCGGCGCGGCCACCGTCGCGTCCGCCGCCTCCACGAGGCGGGTTCCGGCCACATCCGTCACCCCGTTCCACGCCAAGGACGCCGCCGCTTCCGTGATCCGCGTCAACGCCGTGAAGGCCTCCGGGTTCATGGCTTCGTGCGATCCTAGAGCACGCGCTCAGTAGCCCAGCAGTCGCCCAATCGAGGCGACGGCGAAGCAGACCACCCACGCCGTGCCGGTCATGTAGGCGATCTGGAAGAGCGGCCAGCGCCAGGAGTTCGTCTCGCGCCGCACCACCGCGATGGTGCTGACGCACTGCATCGCGAAGACGTAGAAGATCATCAGCGTGAGGCAGACCAGCGGTGTAAAGAGGGGCGCACCATCCGGCCACCGCGCCGCGGCCAGCGCCTGGCGCAGCGGCGCGGTGTCGTCCGCATCACTCTGCGCGTTGAAGACCACGCCCATGGTCGAGACGAAGACCTCTCGGGCGGCAAACGAGGCGATCAGACCGATGCCGATCTGCCAGTCGAAGCCGAGCGGGCGGATCGCCGGCTCGATGAGGTGCCCCGCCTGGCCGGCAAAGCTGTGTGCCATCTGCGCCTGAGCGGTCGCGCCCTCCGGCGCCTTCGGGTACGCCGAGAGGAACCAGAGCACGATCGAGATTCCCAGAATGATCGTACCGGCCCGCCGGAGGAAGAGGCCACCGCGCTCCACCATCTGCAGCAGCACGTCGCGCACCCGCGGCAGCCGGTAGGGCGGTAGTTCCATGATCATCAGCGGAGGCTCGCCCTTGAGGAGCGTACGCTTGAAGAGCCATGCGAAACCAAAGGCCGCCGAGGTCCCGAGCGCGTACATCAGGAGCATCAATCCCACTTTTGTACCGACCGGAATGGTCTCCCCGGGGACCAGCGCCGCGATCATCAAAAGGTATACCGGCAGTCGAGCCGAACAGCTCATCAGCGGCGCCACCAAGATCGTCACCAGGCGATCCTTCGCGTCCTCGATCGTCCGCGTCGCCATGATGCCGGGAATCGCGCACGCATACGAACTCAGCAACGGGATGAAGCTCTTCCCGTTCAGCCCGACCCGACTCATCAGACGATCCATGATGAAGGCCGCCCGCGCCATGTAGCCGGTGCTCTCCAGAAGTCCGATGAAGAAGAAGAGGATCAAGATCTGCGGGAGGAAGATCACCACGCCGCCCACACCCGCGATCGCACCGTCCGTGATCAGGTCGCGCAGGTCGCCCGGCGCCATCGCCGCCTTCACCGCATCCGCGAGCTGAGCGACGTGATCGTCGATCCACGTCATCGGATACTCCGCCAGCGTGAAGATGCTCAGGAAAAGCGCTCCCATCAGACCGCCCAGCACCAGCCAGCCCCACAGCGGATGCGTGACCACGCCGTCGATCCGATCGCTGAGGCTCGGCCCCTCCTCCTCCGGAGACACGCGCTCCAGCACGTCGGCACACAGGCGCGCGATCGCATCGTAACGCGATGCCACCAGTGTCGCCGCCCAGTCCACTCCCTGCCCTTCCCAACGCACCTTCCATGAGTGCAGGATATCCGTGGTGCGCGCAGTCAGGGGCGTCGATCCAGCCACGCGCACCGAGTCCTGATCAGTCAGCAGGAGCAGCGCCTCCGCGCGCGCACTGAGGGGGGCCTTGCGATCGTACTCGAGGAGGGACGCCTGCAGCTCGGACACGGCCGGCGCGATCGGCGACGGGATGTCCCAGCGGTGCCGCGGCAGCGGCAAGTCGGGACGGCTCATCGCCAGCTTCAGCTCGATCAGGCCTTTGCCCTGCGAGGCCTCACAGGGGATGACCGGGATGCCGAGCTCCTTCTCCAGTCGCTCCACCTTGATGCGCACTCCAGCCTTGGCCGCGAGGTCCATCATGTTCAGGACCAGAATCACCGGGCGCCCGAGATCGAGGATTTGGTGGACGAGGTAGAGATTCCGCTCGAGGTTCGAAGCATCGACGATGCAGAGGATGCGATCCGGCGCCGCCGTATCCAGCCGCCGCCCCAGCAGCACGTCGCGCGTCACCGCCTCGTCGGGCGAACGCGCCGCGAGCGAGTACGCGCCCGGCAGATCGATGACGGGCATCGGCTGGCCGTGCTGCGAATAGGCCGTGCCCACCTTCTTCTCGACCGTGACGCCAGGATAGTTACCGACTTTCTGCTTCAGGCCGGTCAGCGCGTTGAACAGCGTCGACTTCCCGCAGTTCGGGTTTCCGACCAAGGCGTAAACCGGCGCGCGAGCGGCGGAGGGCGAGCCCACGCTCGAGACCGCGGCAGAGGCACTCATGAGGGGGAAACGGGTTCGACGAGGATGGAGTCCGCGTCCGCGCGGCGCAGGCTGAGTCGGTAGCCGCGGACTTCGATTTCGAGGGGATCACCCAAAGGCGCAGTGCGCACCAAGGTCAGACGCGTCCCGGGCAGCAGACCCATTTCCCGGAGGCGCAGGAATGCGGCACCCGCAGGCGGATAGGAACGCAGCGTTGCCTGCCGTCCAAGGCCCAACTGCGAAAGCGCGATTGTCTGCGACATCGCTCGGCCGGGCTCAGGCGCCGGAGCCGAAACGCTCCACGAGAATCTGGCTCGCCGCAGCGTGACTCAGCGCGATGCGCGTGCCGTTGATCCGGCAGATCACGGGGGACTGACCGGAGACCTTCGTGACCACCGTCGACTCGCCCAAACCGAGTTCGCGGATCCGTTCCCGAAACGCTCCCTCTCCGCTCAACTCGTACACTCGGCCACTCGCGCCAGCCGGGAGCTGACACAGCGGCAAGCGCTCAGGCTGACCAGACGGTTGAAGAGGCGACGGCATGACGAGTCAGTGCGAGGCTGCTGAGACTGAGTTTCAGAGTCAACCTTCACGACCCCGAAAACCAGTGGCCCACCCGCGCGAATCGCGTGGGGCACTGGCCAACAAAAAGGCCGGGCACCACAGGGGGCCCGGCCGGGAGAGTCAGGAGACGAGGGGTCGGTTAGGACTTCTTCGCCGGATTGGTGCCGCCGCACTTCTCGCAGTTTTTGCCGGCAGCGTTGGCTTCGACGCAGCACTTGTGATCGCAGGTCTTGCCCGCGGCCTCGGCCTTGACGCAGCACTTGCCCGGGTTGCCCTCGGGCTTGGCCTTCGGAGCAGCGGTTTCAGCGGCGAACACCACGCCCACGGCGAACGCCGAGGCGGCAACAAAAGCAGCGAGAGAACGTGAGAGCTTCATGAGACGAAAGCCTGAGGTACCGCGGCGGAGAGGCAAGCAGATAACGCCAGCAGATGTCGCAACAAGGCCCTTACCGACGACGCGCCTTCAGGGTCAGCTGGGCGACCGCGAAGCGAACGACGCCCTCCAAGCGCTCGACCTCAGCGGGCTCGAGGTCGAACTTCTCCTTGAGAGTCTTCTCAGCACGGGCGCGCGCTTCCTCAACCGCGTTCACGTCGATTTTCTCCTCCGCGATCGCACTCTCGGCGAGCACCGACACGCAGTCGCCATTGACGTCGGCAAAGCCCCCGCCCACGGCGAGGAGGGAGGTCTTGCCGTCCTTGGTGACGCGCAGTTCGCCGGCCGCCACTTGCGTGAGCAACGGGATGTGGCCAGGGAGGATGCCGATCTCACCCTCGACCGTGGGGATGACCACGGTGTCGATGGTGTCGGAATACACCCGGGCTTCGGGGGTGACGATTTCGAGGGTGAGAGGCATGGAGAGGACGAGCGAGGGACGGCTCCGCAAGGCGGGGCGCGTCGATTACTTCTTCGCGCCAGCGATGACTTCCTCGATGCCGCCCTTCATGTAGAAGTCGCCTTCCGGAACGTCATCGAGCTGGCCATCGAGGATCATGCGGAAGCCGCGGACGGTTTCCTTGACGGGCACGTACTTGCCCGGCGTGCCAGTGAACACCTCGGCGACCGCGAACGGCTGCGAGAGGAAGCGCTGGAGCTTGCGGGCGCGGTAGACGGTGAGCTTGTCCTCGGGGGAAAGCTCATCGAGACCGAGAATCGCGATGATGTCCTGCAGATCCTTGTACCGCTGCAGCACGCGCTGCACCTCGCGGGCGACCTTGTAGTGCTCGTCGCCGACGACGCGCGGGTCGAGCATGCGCGAGGTCGAGTCGAGCGGGTC
>JACCDG011395717.1_pt1 | contig 49261 bp, 50 predicted proteins | sample 7442471 | NCBI WGS metagenome assembly JACCDG01 (sample SAMN15323444, study PRJNA562643) | freshwater metagenome | isolation source: river surface water | place: USA:Blue River Watershed | collected 2017-08-17 | reverse complement strand
TCAAAAGAGCTGGATGATCACTTAAGACAATTCTTCAAATTGCTGAAAACCAAAAGGTGCTACTTATGAAAACCTTTGGGCCTAAGACGACTTACCCCCGGTTACATCTTGCCGTGGGGGAATACGACTAGTTGAAATTGAAAGGTGAGCTTAAACTTTTGGAGAATCTATAGGCTAAAGGAATTCCCCTTTCCAAAGATTCCCAAGAAATTCACGAAGAGGAAATACTTCTATACCCGACTCAGTCTTTCGATAGCGTGCCTCGCGGCAGACTAAAACTTTACGCATTTTTGGAAACTCTTCAGAAAGTGCGACGAGCCCCTTAAAATCACTTGAATCCACACGACGAGAAGCTTTCACCTCCACCGCAAGTTTTGTTCCGATCACAAAATCCACTTCTTGCTGACTCTGCGTGCGCCAGAAGCAAAGGTCGTGGTCAAGCTCCTGATAATCAAGATACGATCGGAGTTCCATAAACAAAAGATGTTCTAATGCCGCCCCTAGGGATTCCGAATCCGGCTCAACCGATCGCCGCTTCAAAAGCTGATTGGCGACCCCCAAATCGAAAAGAAAAAATTTAGACGAAGCAACGGCCTTGCGTTTTTTCGTGAGTTGAAATGGAGGGAGCAGAGTTCCAAGAAGAGTGTCTTCTAAAATCCGAAAATATTCGATGACGGTTCGGGGAGGCACCCCCGCGTCACTTCCCACTTTTGAAAAATTTATGACTTGCCCATTGCTTAGACCCGAAACTTCTAAAAACCTTGAGAAGCGTTCCGTCGATCGAACTAATCCTTCCGCTCGAATTTCTTCTTGTAGGTAAGTTCCTACATAGGCTTTCAAGTCCTTTTCTGCTTCTTCTGAAGAAAAAATCCCAGGCAGCCCTCCAACGTTTAACAATCTCCAAAAACCCTTCTCGCCTTCTGACGAGATTTCATCCGTTGTAAGTGGATGGAGTTGTAGCGTACGAGCGCGGCCAGCAAGTAAATTCACACCTTTTTCTTTCAGGCGCCTGGCGCTACTTCCCGTAAGAATAAATCTTAAATTTTTGTTGGACTCAATGAGCAGATGGACCTCATCGAGCAGTCCCGGAATCTTTTGAATTTCATCGATGATTACGATTCGATCATTCGTCTGAAGACTTTGGCGAATAGTCTCAGGTCTTGCAGCAAGCTCGCGATAAGTGTCTGCCTCTAAAAGATTGAACCATCGGGCGTCAGGAAAACTTTTTTTTAAAAGTGTCGTCTTACCGGTCTGTCTGGGACCCAACAAAAAAACAGAACGGTTTTTAATCGCATTTCGCAAAATAAGAGCTCGTTCAAACACAGCATCCATACTGCCAATTATAGCTAAATTTGGCAATAGAGCTGCTGTTTATATGAACGGGCTGTGACCCTATCCGCCCCAACCTTAGGCTCCAGCCTGGCGAGCATCGTTATGGCGGCGCATCACTTTTTTGATGCGGAGGCTAGACGCACTATAACTAGCTGCGCAGAAACCTGATGAAAGAGCTCATCTTTCCGCCACGCACTATTTAATTTGCGCGCCGCGACTCGTCCAAATGACGATAGGTTCCCTGATGCTGAACTTTGAACAATTAGGCACGCAAAGACAGAGACGGGTCTAAGAATCACAACCAATCTCCTCTCGCTTGGTGTTCAGCGTAATCTCGCCAACGCCATGCGTGCCATTGCTCGCGCGTTGCAGCGATTGTCCTCGGGTAGTCGAATTAACACGGGCAAAGATGATCCTGCGGGGCTTGCCATGGCCAATGGACTCGAAGCTCAGAGACGAGGCTTGATTCAGAGCGTTCGAAACCTGAATGACTCGCGTGGATTTTTAGAAACCGCGGATGGCGCGATGGCTGAGCAAACGAATATGGTGCAGCGAATGCGTGAGCTCACCGTGCAAGCAAGTAACGGAACCCTGAATGATGCCACCAGAAGATACCTAGACGACGAATGTCAGGCCTTGCTTGCAGAGTTCAACCGCCTCACTACTCAAACTCAATTTAACGGTGTGAACCTCCTTGATGGAAGTTTTGGGACAAAAAATATTCAGGCGGGAAGTCAGAAGGGGCAAACGATCGGACTAAGTCTCTCATCCATGCAATCAAGCAAGGTTTTCCTTCAATCCACATTGTCAGGGGCTGGAACCTTTCAAAGCAGTGTGACGATTGGGCTGGGAAGTTCTCCTTACGCAACGCTAACCTCAGACTTCAATGGCGACGGATTCGCTGATATAGCGGTGTCGGATGCCATTGACGGAAATCTGAGCATTGTATTGGGCAATGGCAACGGGACCTTTCAAACAAGAAAAACAGTTGGAACAGGTTCGGGCACTTATTCTATCTCAACGACGGATCTTAATGGCGACGGAAAACTAGATTTGGTGACTGCCGATTCCGATGATGACACCGTCAGTATCTTAATTGGAAAGGGCGATGGAACATTTAATCCACGCACAACCATTAGGGTTGGAAGCTCCCCGTTCTCAGTGACTCTTGCTGACGTAAATGGTGATGGCAAAGCGGACATACTGAGCGGCGATTCAAATGATGGAACAGTGAGTATCGCACTAGGAAACGGAAACGGCACCTTTCTCGCCCGATCAACAATTTCGGCTGCGCCTCTCACAAACTTTGTTCTAGCCAAGGATTTTAACGGCGACGGAAAGATCGATATAGTAACCGACGGAAACTTTAGCATTAGTGGCACACTTTCTTGGGCCTATATCCAAATTGGCAACGGCAACGGCACTTTTAAGGCCCCCACTACCATGGTTGTTGGAGCCAATGCGTTAAGTATGGCTTCAGGTGATATTAACGGAGACGGAAAACTCGATCTTCTAGTTGCTGACGGAAACGCCGGGTCTGTCTCAATTCTTTTAGGCAACGGTAACGGCACTTTTGCATCGAGATCAACCACTCAGACCGAGAACACTCCCGACAACATAGCCTTGGCTGACCTAAACGGGGATGGATATTTAGACTTAGTCAGTTCCAACCTCCTCGCCGTTTCTCTCGGAAACGGAAATGGAACCTTTCAAGGACGACGAACTTTTTCCACCCAAATTTCCTCTGGCGTAGCCATCTCAGACATGAACGGCGATGGAGTCCTTGATCTCTTTACAACGGAGGCAGCCGGAACCCTTTACATGGGAAATGGCGTTACCACCGTAAGCGCTGCCCAAATTTCTTTGCGAGCGACAGCGGATGCGCAATCGGCCCTGACGGATTTGGATACGGCTCTCGCCTACATCAACTCCGCTCGTGCAAATATCGGCGCATTTCAGTCACGTCTCGGTTCTGCGACCTCCGTAAATATGAACACGATCGAAAATATTTCGGCCGGTCGCTCGCAAATTATGGATGCCGATTTGGCGGTCGAAACGGCAGAGTTCGCCCGTCTTCAAATCTTGCATTTCGCAGGCATTGCTGTGCTTAGCCAAGCAAATGCAAATGCAAAACTGAGCTTGAAGCTTCTCGAAAATATTTAAAAGAATATTCATTGCATCGATGCATCGGCCATTAACGAGTTGAAATTGAAAAGTGACCCCACTATTCTCCGGTTCCCGTGGCCATTTTCCAAAGATCGTCTCCGTAAACTCTGCGAACAACTTCTTGTCGGAGCACGTCGGTGGGCCCATCAGCGATTCGCAGTCCCGAAAGATCCTGAACTCGTTGTTCGAGATCTACATGGTCGGTATATCCCTCTGCTCCGAAGGCGCGCATCGCATCGTCAGCCGCTTTCCAGGCAAACTCGACGCCCTCAGCTTTCGCCATCGCGACAAGTGGAATGGCTTTTGTGTATTCACCTTCGTCCATAAGTTTGGCTGCTTCTCGTATTAGTGCAGACGCCATATTCAGTTTGCCTGTATTCTCGGCAAGGGCTTGTTGCAGATGGGTGAACCTACCAATCGGGCCTCCGAAAGCTTCTCTTGAGCGGATTCTTTGCGCCATTTGTTTTAGAGCTCGCTTCCCGCAACCAACAGCCGCAGCGGCCTGCATCAGACGCCAATAAAGAAAATGTTCGCGAAAGATTTTTCCGCCTGGAAATTCCCAGTAGCCGGCGAAAAAAACATCGTTGGCTCTTCGCTTTCCCATCAGAATTTTTCGATCTCGCAGAAATATTCCGACGGCGACATTCATTGAATTATTTTCCGACAAATAATTTTGCTAGATCGCCAACGGTCTTTACATGACTCAGTTGCTCTTGATTTAGGCGAATTTTAAACTCTTCCTGAAGTTCAATGACCATTTCGACTAGAATCAGCGACTCGGCTACGAGAGTATTTAGCGGCGTTTCGTCGGTTAAACGCTCGATAGGTTGTCGCAATAGCGTTGAAACAAGTTTTTTAAAAGCTTCGGTTGTGACCATAAAATAATTTAGCTCCTGAGCCCTAGTTCTTGATTGCGCTGAATCAAGTGATGAACTCGATCTTCGTGTTCCTTTAATGTGTCTTGGTAAACTTTTTCATCGGCTTCGGTAAACTTTTTGATCGCGGCGTCTATGTTTTCTCGACCGTAGTCGTTCACCATATTATCGAGAGCGCCTTTAATCCATTCGATATGCCATTTTTCATCTTTCATGATTTTGATGATGGTTTCTTTCACGACTGGATTAATCGTGGCGATCGATGCGTGCTTGGCATACTGACCAACCACTCGTTTTTCGAAAACTTGGGTGAGTGCTAAAACTTCCATTAAATTCGCTGGTACTCCTACGGCCGATGAATACTGATCTTGATAGTTGTCACGGAGCGAAAGGGGAGTGACTCCTAACTTTTGCATGCACTCGGTCCAATACCAAGCATGTTGAGCTTCGTCGGCGAAATGTTTGGTCATATCAACTTGAGTCGGTCCAGGTCGCAAGGTTCTTGCGAGTCGCCCAAAAAACAGGGAGCCTCCAATTTCAGAGGTTCTGTAAAAGCTCAGTAGCCAACGATCATTTTCATCAAAGTTTTCTCCCACGATTATGCCTCCTTTTTTAAGGGGCCAGAATTGCGACCCCATTTCGTCTTTAATAAATCACTTACTAAATTTCTGAGAAGCTCACGCGGGTTTGGAGCTTCGCACTTGCCTTTGAGCGCGTGCATTGTGTTCTCGTTCCTCATATTTTTTCGAATGAAGAGTTGTTTTGCAAATGGGGTGATCGTGCCAATAGCTTGGCTCATGATCTCGCCACCCATTCCCTGCACCACGCCCGAAAGGCGCTCGAACGATTCATGATTTACAAACAGAGGTTTTAGAACTCGTCGAAATTTAAAGCCTTCGTCGTTCGCAAAAAGCTCGTAGCTTAGGTTGATGAATTCCTCGAGCGTAAGACAATCTTTGAGTTCGTGAGCAATATTGAAAAACAACTTCGTTTTTTCGTTCTGAACAATTTCAAAAACAGCATTTGCAACGAATTCTCCCGTTACAAAGTAAAGCGGTGTCGATTTGTCGCCTGGAATTAGCGATAGCAGGCCGTAGTAAAAAAGTTTCAAAGTATTGTGAACAGCATTGTACTGCGTCACCTGTCCGTCATTGTCGTCGCAGATCACAGTAGCAACCCGAAGTACTTGCCAGGGGAGATCACTGAATTCTGAGATCAAGCTTGTTTCGGCTTCCCATTTTGAACGCTCGTAATGATTTGCGAACCCAGCCTTGTTATCGAGCGGAGCTTCTTCTACGTCGCCCTCAGTCATTCCAGAAGTATAGACCGTAGAAATATAGGCAATGCTTTGCAAATGTGGGCAGAGTCTTGCGAACTTAAACAGCTTTCTAGAACCTTCAAAATTAATTTCGTTCGCATCTTTTTCGTCGACATTAAATCGAATGATAGCCGCTGTATGAATAATTTTTGTAATCGTCTCGGGATTAATATTTAAAAACGGATCAACGTCGGTCAGTCGAGCTGAAACAATTTGAATTCGCGGCAAGTGACGATGAAGAGAAATGCTCAGGGCCTTCCTTTTTGCTTCAAACTCAGCTTCGTCGTTTGATCGAACCCAGAGTACAAGAGAATCCGATGTTTCATTCAAATATTTTTGAACCAGGCGCTGACCTATGTATCCATCGGCTCCGGTAATCAAAATTTGATTCATAGAAAGCTCTCAGGTTTGGGCCATTTATTCGAATCTACTCCAAAATGGTCAGTGATCGCAGCTATCCAGCGCTCAAGCCCAAAGGCCACGCAGCCTGAATAAGCCTCTGCTCCATTTGCCTTAAGTCCGAAAGCTTCCCCAAAATAATTACGATGAAAATTGGTCGACGCTATCGCGAGTCCGTCTCCGTAAGTTAGTTCATTCTTCACAGGGTCGAGCTTTTGCATTAAAAATTTCGGATTCTGAGACGGATTAAAAAAAGGATCAGTGGCACCTTCCCATCGAAGCGGAAGGCCAAGCTTCTTCGTAAACTCATCGATGACGCCACGGTAAAAATCCACGAAGGTCTGAACTTGCTCAGATGTGCCGATGCAGACGATTTCTCGCATCGAAAAATTCCACTGTCGTCGAAGTTGCACATAATGCGATTCTCGTCGGTAGCATGTGCAGCGAGTTGTCAGGTAGCGCGGTTCATCAAAAGTTTGACCCTGAAAGAGAATATAAAAATGGTAGCAAGCGGCAGGCGTTAGCACTTCTTCTACGGGCTTTAGCTTTGTGAATTGCATTTCACCTTTGGCATTGATTCTCTCGCCCGAGGTGAATGCTTCGATATTTTCGTCGCTTGAATCCAGGGCGACCGGAAAACTCACCAGATGTGGAAACGATTTAAAATAATCGAGTTTATTGAGTTCTTTCGCCGCCACGAAGGAGGGGAAGAGATATTCCTTCGCCTTTCGATGTTCCGCAAAGCTCAAAAATATTCTGTCGAGGTTTTTGTAAAGCTCGAGCGATGGCCCCCAAAGAACCGATTGCCCGCTTGAATACCAATGAGCGCTTTCCGGACTTTTCATTATGCACCTGCTTCAAAAAAGTTTTGATAGATTGTATTTACGCTTTGAAAAACCCCAGGTTTTAAATGGCTCATATTAATTTTCTTCGCCGAGAGTTTCTCGAGATAAAGAATGAGATCCAAAACATGAAGCGACGAAATGATTCGTTGTTCTAAAATGGGAGTGTCGTCGTTCAGTTGATCGGCCGCGACTTTCGAATTTTTCTTAAGAATCCAGGATTTAATTTCAGCTTTCAATTGGTCAGGGCTGCTCATAATTGGGGCTCCGATAAAGTCATTTTGTTTTCTAAAAGATAGCGAATGCAATTGGCTGTAATTTCTTTGCGTCTCAGCTTTGCAAATTCAGATTCAAAGCCAAGGTCGACCAAATCATAGGGGTCCTTAAGGCCAGCGTCTTCATAGACTTCGGGATTCGAATATTCCTTCCAGGTGGCAATAATGTAATTGGAAATATAGTTTGAGAGTTCTTCTTTTTTCTCGGCACTCCATTTGGGAGAGAATTTTTCGAAAAGCTCCTTAACCAAGGCCCGGCCAAAGACGAGATGACGTGCTTCGTCTAAGTGATGTCGCTTATTTATTTCGCGAGCTAGCGGATGAAGCCTATCGTCTTTCGCCATTCGAACATTATGCGCATCAGCGACTTCTTCAAAGATCACCACTTTTAGAAAGAATAAAAAATCTTCTTCACCTTCAGCGTATTCGCGAGGGAACGAAAACTTTTTGTCTCGATAAACTTTTTTGGCATATCGACTGCAAAAGCCGCCAAAATAAACCATATGGTCATTTTCTTCGTCGAGAAAATGGTGAAGATAAGGCGAGATCTCTAAGGTGTCGTCGCGATACAGGCGATCGGCGAGCCCTTGAACTAAAGGCTTTTCGCCATGAATATTTAAACTAAAAAAATTCACAGCTTCGTAGAAGGCGAGTTTTTTCTGCTCAGCTTCTGTGAGGTTCTTGAAGACTTCGGTTCCGTAAATGGAAATGAGTTCTGGGCTCATATACCAGGCATTCCAGTCAACCGAATCGGTCCAAGGCATATTGTCGTAAGGCGATTTTGTATGCTGAATCGATGCGGTACAAAGTTTTTCAATTTGAAGTGGATTCATTATACTTTCTCCAAGATGAGTCCTTGCCAGTTCAGTCCAAAGCCGGCCATGGGCACCAAGATTTTTTCACCCGACTTAATTCGATCTTCTTGAATGAGTGACTGAAGATTAACGACATTATCACCGCTGATCATATGACCGACTTTTGGAAGAGTCGAAAAGCAGATGCGCTCTTTGTCGAATGAAAAAATACTCGCGAGAATTTCCCAAGCTTTCTTGTTCATATTCTGGGGCACGATCCAGGAGATGTCTTTCATCTCAAGCTTGGCTCGTCCGAGCAGCTCTTGAATTAATCGGTGAGTGTAGTTGAAGTACGAACCGACGGTTTCATCATCGGAAGCTCTCGCGAGCGCGCCGTTGGTGATGGCGTGGCCCGCAATATATCTAAAGCCCGCAGGCTTTCGTGAAACGATGCAGGCTGCGGCGCCGTCAGAGATGACATTGTAGGCTTGCTCGTAGGCTGCACCTTCTGGAAAGCGGTCAGCAGTAAGACATAAAATCTGATCGAGCTCGGGTTCTGAGATGAGCAGTGATCGTGCGGTTCGAATGGCGAACAACATTCCGGTGCACGCCTGTTGAGAGAGGCCGACAACAAAGGCATCTTCAAGGCCAAAGTCAGCTTGAAGATGGCTGACCGGAAAATCCATAATGTATTTCACATCTCGCGTTCGCTCAAATTCAGAATATTTTCCAATATTCGCATTCAGTGGAAGGCAGTGGGCATACAAAATGGCGCCGATATTTTTAAGTTGAGGGCGAATTTTTTCTACGGCTGACTTTGCAAGATCGTAAGACGAAGTCGTGGGCTTTGACCGGCAGTGTTCAGAAAATCCTGCTTCTTTTAAAAGCGCGACATCTGAAAAGAATTTTCCTTCTTTTGCTGTCTCATCGATCGACGTTCGAAGATCGCCAAGTGCAGAAGCAAAGTGATCGACAAAAACATCGGTAGGCTTATTCATAGATTCTCCTATCCAAGTTTTGGCCAGAACCTTCCGGTTCTTTGCATATACGATTGGTATTCTGAACCAAAGGCCGATGCTGAGAGCCGCTTTTCTTCACGCTTGGCGGTCAAAGTTAAAATCAGAATGCCATAGAGGAAGAGTGCCAGTGTTGTAACGTGTGGAAAAAATAAAAAAGCTCCAAGCAAGGTCATCAGAAACGAAGTGTAAAACGGATGCCGAATTCGCTTATAGGCGCCGTAGGTCACAATGTTTTGTGGTGCATCGTTTTCTTGATGCCAAAGTGCAAGCGGGACTCGATTGGTTCCCCAGGTGAACGAAATGAGTCCTACAGAGAGCAGCGCTAGAGCAAAAGCGCTCCAGTTCTGAAGTTCAGCCGACGAAAAAATTTCAAGTGGCGATAGGACTCCGAAAAAACCCCCAGCAAGAGCTATTGAGCAGAACAGAAATGGGGACCCGGTCATCCACCACATCAAATGAAAAGTTCCATCTCGTCGAAAAAAGACGAAAGGTAAAATTCCAATATAAGCAAGATTTGCGATTAAAAGTGCGAAGACTGTTTTATCCATTGAATAACCCTTTCTATGAAGTCCCTATTTCTGGTGATTGCGCGTCTTGCTTCTGAAGCCAAGCTAAAACTGGAACACGTTTAATTTTTCTAGCGGCGGTCTTTGGAAGTTCCTCCCGATGAATGACAAAAGTCTCTGGTCGTTTATAAGGTGCGAGCTGGAGGCATAACGACTCAGCTTCTCGAAGAACCTCTGTATCGGCAAATTGAGGCTCTGGTACCAAGACAGCGCAAAGTTCTAGGCTTCCAGCCAATAGTTTTGTCGTCTTTGGCCGAGCAAGAACGCAGGCCTCTTTGATACTCTTCGCCTGTACAAGCACTTGTTCGACTTCTTCGGGTTGAACCTTTTTTCCGCCGGCTAGCACAATCAATGTCTTTAAGCGGCCGGTAACAAATAAAAAGCCGTCGGAATCAAGTCGGCCTAGATCTCCAGTTCGCAACCAGCCGTCGGCATCTAAAACTTCCTCAGTCAACTCAGGTTGGCCGTAGTAGCCATTCATAATATGCGGCCCTTTAACCCAAATTTCACCGACAGTATCCGATGGCTTCGCTTTGACAATCTTCACCAACGTTCCTTCGAGGGGCTTTCCCACAGATCCGATGCGTTTTTGATTTCTGAAATTTGTTGCGATTACGGGACCCGCTTCTGTCATTCCGTAGCCTTGGTAAACGGGAATTCCAACAGTACGCGAAAGCTCAACAATCGGAGTTTCGAGAGGGGCGCCACCGCAAAAGAATTCTTGAAAACAATCTCCAAAGACTTGATGAATTTGGCGAAACAAAACGCGTTTTACCTTTGGATGTTTGATTCGGGCGCCAACCTTCAATAAATTTTTAAAAATAAATTGTTGAGCAGGGCTCCGCTTCTGAATCTGGCGTTCAATTGCATTTCGCACCATTCTCAAAAAAAGAGGGACAGTGTTCATTCGCGTAACATGTCGCTCTCGAATGGCTGCCATGATTTCTTCTGGATAAAGACTCGCGAAGAAGCAAATTTCAGAACCCGATCGAAGAGGACTTAGAACACCACAAGTAAGTTCGAATAAATGATTAAGCGGAATCATAGATAGAAAAACATCCGTTTCGTTTACTTCCATACCCCGGATCAAATTCTTAGTCTGAAACAGAATCGTATCAAAGCTGATCATGACACCCTTCGGGCGACCGGTTGTACCCGAGGTGTAAATAATGAAGGCCGTAGAAGGTCCGATCAGCGTAGGAAATTTCGCCAACTGAATTTGCTCGGGTCCGTACATATCGAGCACAATTGCCGAGCCTTTCACCTGTGCGGCAAGTTCTAGAAACTGCATCGAGGAGACAACAGCATAAGGTTTACAGTCTGAAATGGCGGCACTTAACTCCGGGCTGGTCCATTTAATATCGAGAGGAACTACAATCCCACCGGCACGCAGAATTCCAAAGAGAGCAATGATCCAGTGAGCGCCCGGTTCTGCAATCACGGCCACGCGATCACCGGGTTTTAATCCCTTTGAAATGAGTTCAGAGGCGTAAATATTTATTTTGGAATCGAGCTCGTTATAAGTGTAGGTCTTCCACTTTCCATCTTTTATGAACGAAACTGCTTTTTCCTTTCCGTAGAGTTCAGCTCGAGGAAAAATCAAATCGACGTGGTCGCGCACAAAGGGGCTTAATTTCGACGTCATATTTTATGCCCCAATGCCTCAGTGATTTTCATCGACGCAGCTTTTTTTGCAGGAAAGTAGCATGCGATGACCGCGCACAATACGGCTACGACTGAATTGATGACCACGTCATAGCATCTCAGCCTTAGAAATACGTTCAGGCCCTTGGTAGCCCCTGGGCTCGCGGGCATCGGAATGCCAGTAAAGAGCATAAATTTTATTCCAAACGCAAGCACCACGCCTACGACGCCACCGGTAAGGCCGAGCAGAACGTACTCTCGAAGAAACTGATTGCGTACGAAGTTTCGCCCAAAGCCCATCGCGCGCATAGTGCCAATCTCGGCCGTGCGCTCGTGAATAGTAATGGTGACCGTATTTAAAATGCTCATAATCACGACGAGGTAAATGATCAGTCGAATGAACAGAAACTGGGCCTTCAGCCAGCGAACTGAATTTCCGTAGTAGATATCATCAAGCTCTTTAAAATCTTGAATATCGAATTCCTGCGGAATAATCGTTTGAAGGTCAGCGCGCTCAGCTTCAATGTCTTCGGAGTGATGAAGACCAACCAGCAAGCTAGAAACTCCTTCGGTCTGAAGAAGGCTCTGAGCTTCAGACAAATGAATTCTTGCGAAGCTCTCGTCAAATTCTTTCACGCCGCTTTGAAATGTTCCTACCACCTCAAAGTCAGCGGCGTTCATGCTCCCGTTAATCGTATTTGCAAGAAGCGTAATTCGCGAGCCTGCCTTTACTCCAAGGCCAGCGGCAAGACGGTCTCCGAGAATAATGCCGTTAGGTTCATTGGGCTTCAGTGGCCCGCCGGATTTGTAATCGAGTTCGTCGAAGAATTTATTCTCGCGAAGCGGGTCGATTCCCTCGGCGATGACCGGGAGACTTCGCTTATCGTTTGCAAGAAGTCCGCTTACACGAAGGCGGGGAAAGACTTCTTTGACTTGCGGATTTTTTCGAATGCTCACCGACAGAGAATCCGAATTGTTGAAGAGAGTGTCGGATACATCGGTAGAAAGCACATCTGACGAAACTTTTTTAGAAATCTGGAAGTGCCCCATTCGTGTGTGAACGACTCGTTCTTGATATTGCCAAAGGGCGCCCTGATTAAAGCCTTCGAATAATAGAAGGCTTAAAACTCCTATGGCCATTGTGCCAATGCAGATCATCGAGCGAGTGGGTTTTCGCACAATATTTTGAAAGGCGAGCTTCCAGAGAATATTTGAACTGATTTTAGCCAACGAGTTTCCCCTTCTCGAGTTTCAAAATTCGGTTGGCCTTCTCATAAACTTCTTTGTCGTGGCTTGCCAGAAGAACGGTTGTCTTCAATTCATTGTGAAGATTTTTTAGAAGTTCGATCACTGCTTCGGCGTTTTTTCGATCGAGGCTCGCGGTGAGTTCATCGGCGACGATCAGTGAAGGGGAGTGAACGAAGGCTCGTGCAATGGCGACTCGTTGGCGCTGGCCGCCGCTCAATTGATGAGGGAATTTATGCTCGTGAGCGGTCATTCCCACTCTTTCAAGCGCCTTCAGCGAAAGGGCCTTCATTTTTTCTTCAGAGGTCTCAAGGCCGAGAAGCGAAAATTCAACATTCTCACGCGCTGTTAGGGCAGAAAACAAATTGAAGTTCTGAAAGATAAATCCAATGCGTTCTCGACGAACGGAGTCTACCGAGTCTTCAGAGATGAGGGATCCGTTAAAAAAAATCTCTCCCTTGGTTGGCGCGTCCATCAGTCCGAGCAAATTAAGAAGCGTCGATTTTCCGCTGCCAGAAGGGCCAGTAATCGAAACGAATTCTGTGGCTTTGATTTCGAGGTTTAGATCGTCAATCACTTTGTCTTCTGTGTCACCTAAGCAGTAGACTTTTGAGATTCCTCTTGCTGATATCGAGGTGGTTTTGGGTGTCTCATGAGCCAGCATAATGATCCCCTGACAATAAGGGGTTGGAATAAGGAGTCAACGCGTGTTGTTGTCAGTAATCAGATTTTTCTGTCAAATTGCGGTCGGCGCAGTTTTTTTATCGACGGCATTCGGATCCGATTCGCCAAAGGTTCATTCGGTTATTTCTCAGTATACTTCGTATAACTCGTCTAAAAGCCATTTCTCGAGAGCTCGCTTTCAACTCGAGTCGGCTGTGAATCAAGATCTTTCGGAAACACTCGATTATTCGGCAACCTTTCGACTGTCGGGCGATCCGATTTTATGGAATTCGGCCCAGTACCCGCTGAATGTTCAAAATGACGAGCGACTCGATCTTGATATTCGGTCCTTATATTTAGGTTGGACGAAGCTTCCGTTTAAAATGCGCATCGGTCGACAAGAAGTGATTTGGGGTGAGGCCCTTCATTATTTTTCTGCCGATCTTTTGCATCCAAAAAATTATGCCGATTTTTTTACGAACGATCTCTCTTGGGCGCGAATTCCTCAAACGGGAATTTGGATGGCTTACGACAATGAAGAGGTGAATCTTCAGCTCGTTTATTTTCCATTTTCCGAAGCTCACAGACTTCCGAAACCAGGCTCTGAGTTTTTTCTATCGGCCTATTCGGTCGAGAGTCTTGGCGTGTCGGGTGCCGGAAGTGAGAGGCGATTTGATTTTAAATCGCCTACTTTGGGTGCGAACCTTGGCTGGCGCTTGTCTTCGCTCGATCTGCATTTAATGGGCGTTTGGGATCGCGATCCCCGAGGGCACTATGTCGCAAGTCGAAATGAGTATGAAAGATCGCGACTTTTTTCGACGGCATTCACCGCTTCAAATGCTTGGGATTCACTGGTGATGAGATTCGAAACGACGGTCGCTTTCAGTGAGTCGCTCAATACGGTTTCAACTAGCATCGAAACAGAACGCTCAACGGAGGCGATTCATCTCTTGAGTGCCGAGTGGAGTCTCACCCCAGAAATTTTGCTGACGCAAAATTTGTTTTGGAGCCAACGCTACGGATGTTCCGAGACGACGGTTTTAAAATGCCGAACGGTTCAGCATGGTACTGGAGTGAAATGGTCTGAACTTCCTTATCACTTCAGCCTCAGTTCAACAGCTTGGGTGGAATATAAAGATCCGTCGCTTTGGTGGTCGACTCAGCTCGAGCGATCGTTTGGCGATCACACTCGCGCTATTTTGCAGGTTGATCAATTCATGGGTGCTGGAGCCACAATTTATAGTGAACTTTCTAATCGTGATCAGATAGCGCTTAAGATGGAGGTCAGTTTTTAATGCTCACGACTATTCTTGCATCGCTCTTGATTCAGAGTCTTTCGGCCGAAGCTATTTTAGAGAAAGCAGATGCCTACCGAAGTCCAAAAGGCCCTTTTGAACTGAGGGTTGAGACCGAAGATGCTAGCGGGGATAAATCTGAGTTCGATGTTTGGATCGACGGAAACGAAAAATCGTTAATGGTAACTCGTGCTCCCGCTAGAGATGTCGGACGCAATTTGCTGATGATCGATCAAGATATGTGGATTTTTATTCCTAGGTTGAATCGCCCTGTGCGCATTGCGCTTCAGCAGAGGCTTGTGGGTCAGATTGCAAACGGAGATTTGTCGCGGATGAAATGGGTTGGCGATTATGAGCCGGCCTTCGAGACGGCGAAAGATCCGAAGGTGCTTCCGATTTTATTGAAGGCAAAGAAGAAAAACCTTACGTACGATAAGATTCGAATCTTTGTTGATTCTCAGACGTTTCAACCTTTGTCGGCCGATTATTTGACGCCCGGTGAAAAGATTTTAAAGAGCGCAACATTTGAAGATTACGGACCCTTGGGCGGAACTCAGCGCCCACGTCGAATCGTCTTTATAGATGCCATTCGAAAGTCTGAGAAATCTGTGGTTCGCTTGCTCGATATGAAAAGCCGAACTTTTCCTGCGGGCTTTTTTAGCCAGTCGAATCTTGCACGACCAAAGCTCTAGCTTTTTGGTTTTGGTCGGCTGTGGGAGTTCAGAGAATTCAGGACTCCAGTGGTTATTAGGGCAAAGGAGTTGATGAGGAGAGTTCGTAGGCGATTTTAAAAAATGGGTTTATAAAATCCTCCCATGAGGTCAAGTCTCGATTTGGAATGGAAGACTGCAACTGCATTTTGGCTTTTCGGACGACGAATTTTGGATGAACGTTCATCCAAAATTTGAAGAAGATCGTCTCGGTGCGATCTCTAATGTTTGGATTGAGCAACTACTTCAAGAATTAGCTCAGAGTCTGCGCTAATTTCGCAGATCTCTGAGCCTCTTCAGATAAATTAAGGTTCCAAATTAAATTGGAGAAGAATGGTTCCACCGCCGTCTTCGCTCTCTACAAAAAAGAGCGTGGGAACTTCAATGACTCGATCCAAAGCCATCGTTTCCCCTGGGGTCAAATTAGCTCCGTAAGCTTTCGCAAGTTTTGCATTCAGCCCCTTTACCTCAACTCCGATCGCGATGTCCGATGCGACAGGGGTTGCTAAGAGATCAATTCGACGAGCGAGTTTTTCTAAACCTGATCCATCTTTAACGAAGATATAATTTCCACCGCGCAGAACGGAAATTTGCTTAGCAAGCTCAGGTTCCAACTGCTTGCCTATACCAACAACGGTGAGACCCACTCCCGATTGCGCGGCCAGGCTCGCGACTGCGACTACGCCGTCTGTTGCGCTTTGATTGTGACCCACATCTGAAATGAGAACGATTCTTTTAACAACATCGCCCTTCATCTCTAAGCTAGCTTCGGCAACTAGGGATTTGGCTAAGTTTAATGCTTTAGTCACATCTGTGCTCCCTCGAGGTTCGATGCCTTGAATCCTTTGGAGCAATATCGCCTTATTCGCTTGAGTCGCTCTCATAGGTCTAGAAAGAAATTCTGCTCGATCATCAAAGAGAACCACACTAATGAAATCTCTGTCGGTTAACTGCGAAACAATACTCGCAGCCGACTCTTTGGCCCAAGTGATTCGGTTCTTCCGTTCTGTCTCAGATCTAGAGCTTCCATCACCTCTGGCGCGACTAACTGAAGACGATGCTCCATCTACTTCTCCCATCGAGGCGCTAATATCCACCGCCAGAGACAAATTGAGCGGCGGTCGATCAAAGGCTTCAGTAGAAACATTCGAGGTAAAAGCCACCTGAACATAAAGTTTTCTTCCCGAAGGGTCGTAGAGAACACCCGCGTCTGCAGATACCAAATCTGCCGCAGGTTTTCCACTGAGAAGAGGAAGCTCGAAAGTTCGTAAAAAACCTTCTGGATCAAAGTCTGATTCGTCTGGAATGGAGTGACGATCAAGCTTCGCATAAAATTGGTTCACGTCTTGAGCTCCGCCCGTGGCAAGAGTCATTCCTTTTGCAGTAGGAGCACCTAGAGGCATTGCTGAAAAACTTCTCGTGGCACCACCAAGTCTTGGGCCACCTCCGCCTCCTCGTGTTAAGAATCCGCCGCCAAGCACCTCTAAATTACCATGGTCATAGCCTTCTTTAGCCGTATCAATAAGAGATGCAAGTTTTTCTAAATAAACAAAAACCTCATTTAGTTTTTGATCGTTTCGAAGATTAAGACCATCGGCTCCTGCTCTAAATTGTTGAAGTAAATGTCGAAGACCAGCTGCAAGTTTTTGGTTGCGAGTTTTGGCTTCACTGGCATCAGGAAGTAAAGGCACTCCACCAATGGTTCGAAGTCCGATATTATTTTCATCGACCTGAAGGATCGTCGGCAAGGGGGCCAGAGTATTGCGAAACGCCTTAAGGGTTGCCTGAACAGCTTTGCCTAGATTTACAACGAGAATGGTTTTTAAAATGCCTTGATCTGTAACTGAGTGATTCGATCCGACAGCATGCGGAATTTGCGCGGTGAGCGTCTTCCTTGTTTGCTCCCCAACACGAGGCGTATAAACAACTTTTATAAGTAATTGTCCACAGGAATGAGTGCTTTCTTCCTCTAGCCCTTCATTTTCTGCCCCAAATATCATGCCTGCAAATGGAGTCCCTGCGAAATGAAGTCCAAGAACGGTGAGAAGTGAAATAACGAATTTATTAGTCATGCTGATCTGTCTCCTAGGCTGTTCCTTAAGCACAGCTGCTTTGACTGGTCAATCGGCACAATGACTTATATAATGACGTTTCGATAGAACTGAACGTTAAGCCACATTTTTTACAAACCAAAAGCAGCCGCATCCATAATTCTGCTGATCCGAGATCTGTTTGGTGGCATTTGCGATTAAACCCGCCTCCAGAGGTCTATCGAGAATAAGCGAAAACTCCTTTAAAGAAAAATCGTCAAAGAGCTGCAGCGCAGACGAATAATCGTAGATACGATGGGCATTGAACTGAATGACGGGTTTTCTTATGGGCACAACAAACAGAAATTGGCCGCCAGGTTTTACGACTCGCTTCAGCTCATTGATCGCTTTTAAACCTCCATCGTAATCAATCGCATCTCCGTATCGGCCGAGGCCGATATGCTCGACAACACTATATCGATATGGAGCTTTGGTTTTGATTCCGCCACAGCTCGTGCCGCCCAAGGGGTGTGATAAATATAATGTCGATCGAAGTAGGTCGTTGCAGTTTTATCACCTAGACACGGATAGCGATCATTCCAAGTGAGATTGAAACTTGGTTTTGTCTGCTGCGCCAATTCATGAAATTTTTTGAATTCTTCAATGAATTGTTTTTCGGTCGCAGAATTTTCCATGGCTATCTAAAAAAAACATAGAACATCTCGAGCCAAAATAGGTGACGAGCCGATCATGACCATTCGTTTAAATCAGTACTTTTCGAGAATTTTCAGATTCGAGACAATTTCATTTTGCATTCCTTGGGGGAGGTTCGGCAAAAGAGAGCTGTTGTCGAAGCCGAGCGAGAAGTGAATGGAAAAATTTCGATTGAGACTCGATATTAAATCACCAGTCTAGAGCTGACTGTGAAACAAATCAGCGAAGTCGTTCGCCAACACTGCCCTGAATCCGCCGTTACTGGTTTAGATCCAGGTGCACCAACTATTGCTAAAAGAGGGGCCCGCGATTATAAATCCCCGGAAAGCCGGGTGATCGCCTCTACAAACGGAAGCACTTCGGTATCACCCATGACTTGAGCGTGTGAACCTAGATAAACGACCATCGATTGGCATTTTTTCTTCCCAACAAAATTCTTGAAACTCTTAAGGCCATTTAGGTCGTGCTTGTTTATTCGTTTTGTGGCTTTCACCTCGACCGCAAAAAGCTCGCGATCTTTTTCGATGATGAAATCAACTTCTGCACCATTAGCGGTTCGGTAAACCGAAACTCTGACTTCGTTTGCAGTTGATTTGATCGTAGATAGGAATGATTGAAGAAAGAGAGTCTCGAACAAAAGCCCAATCCTGTCGACGGAGACTTCAAAGTTTCGAAGGGCGGCGTTGAGAACCCCGACATCGAATAAATAATAACGAGGATGTTGAACAAGTTGTCGTCGACTACTTTTGGTGAAAGCGTCGACCGGAGTAACGATTAGCGTATCAACTAAAATATCGAAGTATCTTCGTGCCGACATTCTTTCAATCTGCGCCAAAGACGCCATTTTTGAAAAATCGATAAAGTCGCCAGTCCGTGAAACTGCAGCTTCAAAAAATCTTGAAAAGCCCTCGAGATTTCTGGTGAGCGCTTCGGCTTGAATTTCCTCTTTTAAGTAAGTTCTGGAATAGGTTTGTAAGGTCCTCTTCCAGTCGACTTCTTCCTTCTCCAAGTAAATTCCGGGCAGGAGCCCCTTTTTAAGAGCGATCTGAATATCAAACGAATGAGGAATCTCAAGCGGACTCAAAGGGCCAAGCTCGTATGAATGTATTCTTCCGGGCAATAAATTTGCTTTACCACGTTTTAATTTTCGAGCGCTCGAACCCGTGAGCATAAATTGCCTCGAGGGTTCGGAGTCAATGAGCGCCTGAATCGAATTCAAAAGAGAGGGGATTCTCTGAATCTCATCTACAAACACCTTCTTTACCTTCGTCGTCCGTTGCTTGAGAAGTCCAGGATCGGCAAGGAATTCGACGAATGTTTCTTCGTCCGCCAAATTGATTTCTACTTCAGGATTTAAGGATCTGATCAGAGTAGATTTTCCTGTCTGACGTGGTCCGAGCAAAAGAAATGATTTTTTTGTCTTCTTTAAAATAGCAGACAGTTTGCGATCAATGATCATGTGTGCAATTTATCACCTAATTTGCACACATGTCAACAGGCGTAAAAGCAACCCTGTTCCGGGGCAAGCGATAAAATCCAATAAGAAAGAAATTACTCCGAATTCTCATTTCCAATGGTGATCTTGCTCGTCAGCCATTGTCTCGACGTGACGTGGAATAAAGACCAATCGAGAATTCGAATGGGCAATGCGACTGAGAATTTAGCGGGGATGAGACGAACCGCGCTTAACCTCCTCAGACGAGAGACCGCGCTTCCCAAAGAATCCATTCGCCGCCGAACTCTCTCTACGAACTCCTTTGCCCTAATAACCACTCGAGTCCTGAATCCTCTGAAAAACTCCCTAAATTATGAAATCTCGTGGGGCATGAAACCTCCGGTGGACGTTTCATGATCGGCGAGATTTCATCATTTAGGGAGGGGTTTGCTTCCATCGCCCGATAGACCCAATGTCCTCAGAGCTCCATCGACGCATATTTTGACTTCATTCGCTGCCTTGGCTCTCAGTTGGGCTCGACTTTTTCGGACTACTTCGATGTCCGTTAATAATTTTTCGACCTTCTGGCTCAATTCTGGCGAAAGTTTAGGCCGTGAATCGGCGATCGCCTTCACAAGAGTGGAATTCGTCACAAGATCCGGAAGGTTGCGAAGTTCTGACCAAAATGTGCCTGCCATTGCTTCCGATATCTTTCCGTCTAAATGCGAAACTGCCGCCTCGATGTCTCTTGGCTCTCCAATTTCGAAAACACGACTCAGAGAAGTAAGGAATTCGTCTGCTGCTCCCCCAAAACCGCGGTCGAGATTCTGAGACGAGCTCCTCATGGTGTACAACCAACTTAGGCGATCGACTACGGGGTATAATATAGGCGAGGTTCTTTTTAGGATTCCGATGAATGCGTCGATACCTCCTGCCTCTTTGACAGCGTCACTATTCGAAAGTCCAGAATAGAGCATTAGTTGTAATTCAGGGTCGCGCAGCCTTGAAAATAAAAGCTCGAAGAATCTCAGTCTCGGTTGATCGCGAACATCTTGGAGCATGGCCATCTGAGCAGGAACTATCGACCGAAGTGGTTTTCGTGGTTTTTACACTGGAAATAAAGGACGTTTTTTCACGGCGGAAGCCGGGAGGGGGGAGCTTCGCTTGAATAGGGGATGCGTCGGGCTCGATTCTAAAAAATTGGTTTAGAAAGCCTTGATCTTCGAGTTGGTAGAGAATGATATCTTTTCGATTTGATCGCCTGAACCCCAAATGATAGATGGCGATCATGAAACACGTTTTCTTAGCGATTATGACACTACCGCTGTTCACCTTGACCCTCGACTTGCTTGCCTGTCCTGCTAAATACGAAAAGCTCTACCGCGGGGGACTTCAAATGCAGACCTGGGATGACGCAAGAGCGGATGATAGAAAGCGAATGACTCAACTCGATTTTGTTGCTCAAGCTCCCGAGTTTCAAAATGAAGAAACCAAATTGAAGTTCTTAATGCTGAGGGCCGTGGGCCGAATTAAAATGAAAGAGTTAATCGGAGGAATTTATTTGTCCTGCTTTGAGCAAAATCAAGAATACATGGATCTCTATTATCTTACTTCGAAGGTTTTTTCCGAATATATATTTCCAGACGACTATGCTGAGAATTCTGGTCTTCTAAAATTGCGACGGCAAGACGTTCCTCTTTACGCGAGGGCTTCAGCCCATGCGAAAATGCTGAGAGAAGAATATGAGAAGGAATTCAACGCGGAAAACGAAAAGAATGCTTATCGTGAAGGTCGAAAGCGGGCTCAGGTCGAGGAATGGAGAGGTCTGCGAAAGCTTTTAGAGAAAGTGGAGAAGGCCGAAGCCAATATGAAAGATCTAACAGAGGAAGCGGCAAAAGTGGGAACACGCGCTAAGCTCGCAGCCGCCAATCTTAATGAAGCAAAAAGAGAACTGAATTTGAAAGATTGGATCCAGGCTCTCGATATGAAAATTCGCTCGAGCGACTCTCCAGATCCCATTTTAGTTCTGACCAAAGCAAAGCTCGAAGCTATTGATGGGATGCTTGAAAAACAAAATAATTCGGAAGTCAAATCCACGCAGATAGTGACTTTTCTAAAATTGCAATCTGCAGCGCTTTCCGAAATATCTGCCGATGCCAAAAAACGCTCTAAAGAAATTGAAGATAGCCTGAAAACACTTTCGAAACAATGTGACGCCTTTGAAAGTAAGTATTTTGGTAATGATCGTTATAAGTTGTACTTCCTCAAGGAAGACGAAGACGCGGCAGAGCGCGAATACCGCAGAGTCAGTTCTCAAGTAAGTCAGGCAAAGTAGCTTGCGTACCCTGCTGTCCATAGTTTTCTTTTTATTCCTTTCAGCGGTTGCTTCGGCTTTTAGCCTTATGGATGTGCTAACGCTTCAATTTCTAGCGCCCAAATACGATACCGAAGAAGATTATCAATGGCAGTCAAAAATTCCAGGGATGGAATTGGAGCACGAGGCTGCCAAGAAAGCCATCGTCGAGCGCGCAACACAGGAACGGGAGAGAACCCGAGAAGAGTTTGTTGAGTCCACAAGGACCGAGCTCAGCGAGCAACGGGAACGTTCTCTGGTCTATGAAATGTGGATGCCAAAGTTTGAGTATTTTCGCAATCTAACGGAGGCTGTTGAACATGAGTTGCAGAAAGAAGTGAGCTGCGATGCCCAGAACGGTGATGCATTAGCAGACATTCAAAAATGTGTTTCGACATTGCGTGCTCATATCGCTCATTTGCAAGTCTTTCGATCAAATATCGCATCGTTTAGGAGGGAGTTAAGCAGTGCAGCTTCGCTTCCGAATGGAGATGCTGATACTCGCACCCAGATGCTTGAAGTCCTCGACAATATGGCCGCAGCACTCGCAAGAAAAACAGGTATGCTAGTAAAATCGGGCGACCATCTTCTTGATGAAACTTTAAAAGTTGAAAAGGAAAAAGCTCAGCAAAATATCGATCGAATTTTTAGAGTAGAAGAAAATAGGGCGTATTGTGAAAACTTGAAAGACCTCATCGAGCCGAAGCTTAAAAACATTCTACTCAATATGAGTCTTTCGTTTGAGCAGGGAGATCTCGTTGCATTTAGAGAACATTTGCAAGGGTTTCGCATGCAGGATTTGGAGTGGAAGTCGGCTATTAATTTATGCCAGATTGACCATCAAAAAATTCCGCCCGCGCTTGAAAACTTTCGAAAAAAGGCTGAACTCTTAGAAACTATTCCTATTTCTCTATGGTTCGAAAAAAGCTGCGGTTATCTTAGAAAACTTCAGAATGTAAACCACGCTGAATTCCTCGAGGCCTGCGAGAATCTTTCGGCAGGCGAACTCTTTTTCGCGTCGTATCGAATAGCGCTTCGATCGGGATTTGCGAAATGACTCGTAGAAGATTTCATGGGGGTGTCGCACTTCTTTTTATGGTTTCTATGGCAAACGCGGCGACTGAGGATGATACTGAGTTCGGTACTGGGAGTGTCGAAATCTCTCGGTTTTCAAATGGAGACATAAGCCTGGATTACACAACGGGAATGGGTATCACCGGCAATCCGCCTAGCCCCCCGTCAGACGACCATGGTCGAGATCCAGGCGATTTCCATTTTCGGCCTCGAGATCCTCGCACGCCTGTTTATGTTCTACGTAAACCCTATCCCAATTTTTCAGGAGGGTTTGTTAGAGATCCTGGGCAGGAGCCTGATTTTAATCCCGGTCCCCGTCGCACAGATGCGTGGAAAGGCTTTGACTCAGAAGATGTGCCACGAGTTGTTCAAAGCTCACCCAATGGCCCAAACCGAAATGGTGCGCCCGTATTTTGGCGGGGAACATACTTTGTTAAACATATTCCAGGCGCCGTTTGGCGCGGAAATTATTTCGCACAGAATGAACATGTTTATCGTGCGATTTTAATTAACTTCCAAGTCAATCTTGCTAATGACCTTCGTGATGAAAATAAGCGTTTTTCAGAAACCTTGAACCGCAAAAAGTTCGAAGGAATGCGGTTTTCTGCTGAGCATGAATCGCTGGTTCAAAAGAAGGCTCAGGCCTACTCTTTGCTCGCCAAGCGATTAAGTAGCCGAAAGGGCTACTTCGATGAAAAACTTATTGAAGTGAATTTAAAAAATTTTGAAGAGCATATTAAGAATGCAATCGGAAATGCCCCAGTTCCCAACTCCATCCAAGAGATAGCCGTAGCGAACGGCAAAATGCTCCAGAATGTAATCGAGCTACCTCCTGTCAAACCCATCGAACTGCTTTCACAGGAGACGACAGAGTTTGGGCAGCATGCTCGGCAAACTCTCAGTAAATTTCAGTCCAGCGTATCGAAGGGTCCTCAACCGCTCTGGGCGCAATGGTTAGGGATCAATGCGATCAAGCTTGCGGACAAACAATATAGTCAGCAACAACTAGCAGAAGCTCAGTTCTCGCTGAATTTCGCTAACGCCATGGCTGATATTTGTTTTGCTGGCGTATTGCCAGCCGGATGGGCCCGAGATGTTTTTGAGGCCGTCACGGGTACTAATTTCATTACGGGACAAACCTTAACGGACGCCGAACGATACTTTGCTGTGGCCGGAGCGCTGACCCTTGGAGCTATTAGCCTCGCTAACAAGGCGTCATCAGCCATCAGCGCGCTCTCTAAATTGGCAAGTACTTGGAAGAGAGAAACATTCGGATTTACGAACGCAATTTCATTGCTGAGGGATTTGAAACCGGAAAATCGCGACGCTCTTTCAAAGCTCGCACAAAATCTTACTGCCTCTCTTTCAGAGAATCGCGGAAATTTAGCGGAACTCAAAAAATTGAGAACAGATCGCCACCGTATTTATAAATCTATGGACCTTCGACAGATGATTACCTACAAGGCGACTGCCCAAACGCCAAAAGCCTTTCGCTACTTCGGTGGAAAATCCCAAGCCGTTGGTAGGTTTTTACTTAAGAGGCAATATGCGACCGAAAAGACGCTGCGAGAAGGAGCGGCGATCTCTTCTTCATGGGGCGGGACGGTCGAAAATGTGGCAGAGTTTCAATTCGTGCCTGGGACTGATATTTTTGAATCACGTATTTTATCCCAAGGAATGTTTTACCCTGGTGGCGACTCTCAACTTTTTATCACGAATCCCGCAACAAGCCTGAAGCTGCTTTCGGTCAAAAAGGCATTTCCCTAAAAGCATTTTTTTCAGCCGGCGGCAGCCAGGACGGGGGAGCGTCAGCGCGAGAAGATATAGTCGGGGAGCACGACGATCCGGGAAAGAGAATTGAGCCGTCCTAATTGGAGGAATGAACTCCCTACCTATAGACATCTTTGCGATGACCGACTCGAATCACAAAGATCACGACTCGATCTTTATGAATCTCATAGACCACACGATAGTCTTTAATTCGAAGCCGGTAGAGATCCCTTGAACCGCTGCCTTCCATTTTTCGAATGGGCAGAAGTTGGCTAAACGGATTCGCCGCTAAGAGGCGCATAGCGTCTAAAATCTTTGCCTGAGCTGATTTTGGGAGTCTCGCGAGCTCTTTTGAAGCAGAGGTCTTGAATTCAATCAGGTACGTCTTCATGATCGACGTTCGTGCTTGACTCCTAGATTCGCCACAACTTCTTCAAGACTGATCGTCGGCTCATCACGTCTCTCATCAACGGCTTTGAGATCGTATTCATCTTCCAAACGATCCTGAATGAGGTCCTCCACGAACGATTGAACTTTGAGACCGCGATCTGAGCAATATCGATCGACAGCCTTCTTGAGGCCCACCGGAATACGTGCGTTGAGCGTCGTCATTTTCATGCTTTCATTATAAGTCATTTGCAAGCAAAAGCAAGCCGAGCACTTAGAAGCCAGATAAGCTGTTCCGGCTCCTATCAGGTCCAGACTGCGCCAAGTAGAGCCCTGCCTGAAATTTTTAGGAGCCCTTTCAGAGGGCCATGCGCCCAAGATTTTCTTTGCTGATGGAATTTATGTAAGAAAGAGCTTTCTCGATAGCGAGCGCCCCTCAAACGTTCTTCTCAATTCCGCCGATCGTGCGCTGATAAATGCCGATATCGAAGGTATTCATCAGGTTGTCGGGAGACTCGCAAAGCCTTCGCATATCTTTCTTCAACCAAATTCGAGCAGAGTTCACTGGGCAAAGCCAATTCAGATTCTATTTCATCTCGAAGACGAGGGGATTCAGCCGGGACCACGGTTTGATCGAGCAGCTTTGAGTCACGAGGCTGCTCATATGGTTATTCACCAAGAAATTTGGCGTCGCCTTCCTGCGCTGCTTGGAATTTCCGATTCAGTGATTCGTCAAGAAGTACTTGTCAAATATCTTAATGATGTTCATCCAACTGGTTATGTTCTGGGTCAAAGCATTGCAGACTTTGAAGGATCTGAACTTTCAAAAGAGAATTTTCAAACTGTTCTCAGACGATACATGGCCAGTCCACGATATTGAGTTAAGCCTCAGATTGATTCCGGTTTAAGCCCTCAACAAATAATTCCTGCGATTTTCGATGCCGTTTGGGATGAAGTGCGTGACCCAAATCCGGCCCATAAAAATATTGGGACTTATCAGGGATTTTGGCGAAAGCCTGACGCAAAAAAAATTCGAGCGATGAACGAAAGTTTAATTGAAAGAATTGAGGATACGATGAATCGCGTTCAATAACGGCGACAAGGCAGTCTTTACTCGAGCTTTGACGAGGTAGGGATTCTGCATCGCGAGATGGTCGCGAGGCCGTGGGCATTCTACGAAAATCAAGTGACGGCTTCTGCCAACTTATCTTAGGATGCCCCATGATTGTCAGCATGACGGGATATGGATCGGTAACGGAGGTGATTGAGACCTCTCGTGGTCGCCTCGAAGTTCAATTTGACATTAAAACACTCAATTCTCGTTATATTGATCTATCGATCCGTTCCCCCAGGGCCTATTCGTCTTTTGATGGCGATCTTTCGCGGCTCGTTCGTAAATTCATTCGCCGGGGACGGGTGGATATCAGTTATTCCGTCAGACAGCTCGAAGGGCTTTCTCGGCAGATGACCGTGAATCATTCGATGGTTGCGGCACTGGCCAAGGATCTCGAAGCGGTTCGGCAGAGTTTGAAATTGGATCAGCCTGTTCAACTGTCGGATCTGATTCGATTTCCAGACTGGATTGAAACTAAAGATATTCAGTTGGAAGCGCAACGTGAGTGGCCTTTGATTGAAAACGTGGCGACGAAAGCTCTTCAAGTTGTTTGTGAGGTTCGCGCCACTGAAGGATCGGCACTTGAACAGATTCTTCGCGGCCATTTAGACCAATTTAGGAACATCTTTTCAGACTTTGTCTCGAAATCCGACCGTGCTGTTTCGCAGTATAAGGACCGCTGGAAAGAAAAGATGAAATCGATCTTTGCATCGGAGAAAATGAATCTTGAAAAGGTGGATCCGCTACGGCTAGAGCAGGAACTCGTCATGTGGTTGGGACGGTCAGATTTTCAGGAGGAGATCGATCGTATTCGGCAGCATTTGGTCACGTTTGATGGAATTTTAAATGACACTGGCGAGCCCTGCCGTAAATTGGAGTTTTTGATCCAGGAAGTGCAGCGAGAAGTGAATACCCTGGGTTCGAAATGCCCCGACGCTCAATTGACGCCAAAGGTGGTCGAGCTCAAAGCAGTGATTGAACGTATTCGAGAACAATTGCAAAATGGAGAATGAGAATGGTTCTTCAGCCCTACAGCGTTAAGAAAGGTTTCATATTGGCGGTCTCTGCTCCTAGTGGCACGGGGAAAACATCTCTTTGCGATAAACTTGCGGCGGAGCTTGGCTTTGTCGACCGATCTATTTCGGTGACGACTCGAGCGCAGCGGGATGGAGAAACGAACAAAGTCGACTACGAGTTTGTGACTTCCGAGGAGTTTCGAAGGCGAGAGCAGGCCGGCGATTTTCTCGAGACCGCGACGGTCTTCAAGAACCTTTACGGTACGCCGCGAAAACCGGTAGAAGATGCGATCGCCAACGGTCGGGTCATGGTGATGGATATCGACACGGTAGGGGCTCTGAGAATCAAGGAACTTCGTCCTGAGGATACGGTATTGTTGTTTATTGTTCCCCCGTCATTGCATGAACTCGAGAAGCGCCTGAGAGCCAGAGGTAAGAACCTTCCTGAAGATTTGGCAGAGAGATTGAAAATGGCTGCCCTAGAGATTAGAGAGGCTTCTAAGTACGACTATATCATCAATAATGAGCAGTTTGAGGAGGCCTATACCCACCTGAAGGGGGTTGTTTTGGCCGAACGACTGAAAACAAGGCGCCTGGGTCCTATTATTTGAGTTTTTAAGGTCTTGAATGATCTAAGGTTTTCAAGTAACCGTCTTCTATATGGCACGTATTACTGTTGAAGATTGTCTTAAGAATGTTGAAAATCGATTTGAACTTGTTCACGTAGGTTCTCAGAGGGCGCGACAACTTTTGAAAGGTTCTCGGGCTTTGGTTGATAATACCTTTAGTCAAAATCGTTTGGTGGTCTTGGGTCTTCGAGAGGTAGCTGCTGGTTTCGTGAAACGAAAGAAGCAAGACTCACAAGAGTCATGATAAACTGAAAGTGTGACGCTCCTTTCGAATCTCTTAGCTGAGGTCAAAAAAGCTCATCCTGATTTCCAACTAGAAGGCCTTTCTCGGGCCTTCGATCTTGCCACTAAATCTCATGGCAATCAAACCCGTCGAAGTGGTGAGCCCTATATCGTTCATCCCGTTGAGGTTGTTCGAATTTTATTACAAATGAATTTAGACTTGCCTTCTCTGATCGCAGGTCTTTTGCATGATACCGTCGAAGATACATTTCTGAAGACCGAAGATATTGAAGCTCAGTTTGGGAAGGAAGTGGCCTTTCTTGTGGATGGGGTGACCAAGCTTTCTAAACTTTCATTTCATTCAAAGCATACGGCTCAAGCCGAGAATTTTCGAAAGATGATTCTGGCGATGGCAAAAGATATTCGAGTGATTCTCATAAAGTTAGCTGATCGCTTGCACAATATGCGGACCCTGCAGTTCATGCCCAACGAAAAGCAGATCGAAATTTCGGAAGAGACGTCCGAAATATATGCGCCGCTAGCGCATCGTTTGGGGATTCACTGGATTAAAACGGAGCTTGAAGATTTAAGTTTGCGGTATTTGAAACCCGACGTTTATTTCAAGCTCGTTCAGCTGATTGCAAAAACTCGGAAGGCTCGTGAGAAGTATATCGAGGATATCATTTCGATTCTGACCGAAAAAATGAATGAAACTGGAATGACTAAGTTTGAGATTCAGGGCCGGCCAAAGAATTTTTTTTCGATCTACAAAAAAATGGAAAAGAATCAGGTCAGTTTCGATCAGCTTCATGATTTGATCGCCTTTCGAATTGTGACTGAGGATATTCGCTCGTGCTATCAGGCTCTCGGTCTTGTCCATTCCATGTGGAAACCGGTACCGGGTCGATTCAAAGACTATATCGCCATGCCGAAGGCGAACCTTTATCAAAGTTTGCATACGACGATCATCGGACCCCAGGGCGATCGAATGGAGATTCAGATTCGAACCTTCGAAATGCATCAGATTGCGGAGCAGGGGATTGCCGCGCATTGGACTTACAAGAAAGATGGTAGCGTCAACAGCAGTGATCTTCAGAAGTTTGCGTGGTTGAGAAAGCTTGTGGAAGATCAGGAAGAAGTGAAGGATTCCACTGAATTTCTGAAAAACTTGAAGATCGATTTGTTTGAAGAAGAAGTATTTGTGTTTACTCCAAAGGGAGATGTGTTGGCTTTGCCAAATGGCGCGACACCAGTCGATTTTGCATATGCCGTGCATTCAAAGGTCGGAGATCGATGTGTTGGTGCTAAGGTCAATGGTCGATTGGTTCCTCTTCGCGAGAAACTGCATAGTGGAGACGAAGTTGAGATCATTACCTCCGAGATTCAGGCGCCTCGCAAAGATTGGCTAGATTTCGTAGTCACCAGTCGTGCAAAAAATAAAATTCGCCAGATCGTTAAGAAGGAACAACGAGATCGCTCGAAAGATCTTGGGATCAAGCTTCTCGAGCGTGAACTGAAACGGGTGAAATTAAACCTGAATCGACTTTCTAAAGAAGGAAAATTGAATGAGCTGGCTCCGTCCGTAGGAGCCTCTGGCGAAGAAGATCTTCTGATTAAGATCGGATATGGGAAATTATTGGCGCTTGATGTTGCCAAAACGTTTGCAAAAGCTTTGGGCACTGAGGAAGAGACTGCGACTGAAGGGTCGGAAGATGAGCTTCAAAAAGAGGCTGGTTCTTTTATTCGAAATATCTTTAAAAAAGCATCACAGAAGAAATCATCATCGCCCATTCGCGTTCACGGCATTCAGAATATGTTGATCCGATTTGCGAAATGTTGCAGTCCAATACCGGGGGAGCCGATTGTCGGATTTGTTTCTCGAGGTCGGGGCATTTCCGTGCACTCAATTGATTGTGAAAAAGCGCTTACTTTTGATACTGCGAGAAAAGTTGATCTTGAGTGGGAGCGTGGTGAAAAAGTTGAAGATTTTAGAGCGGGCATTCGGCTTACAACTTTGGATCGGCCCGGGCTATTGGCCCAAGTCACAAAAACAGTTTCAAATTTGAACGGTAATATTACGCAGGCATCGGTATCAACATCACGAGATAAAAAAGCGTCGATTGAGCTGGAGGTTGTTGTCAAAGATGTGGCTCATCTTCACAATCTACTTCAAAATCTGGAGAAAATTGAAGGCGTTATTGCAGCTGAAAGGACCCGTGGAACCTAGGGTCTAGTCTTTGTAGTTCTCTGCATCTGCAAATTTTGCAGACCTATGGTTTTTATTTACTAGTTGCGAATCGATCGCTTCTCAGGGCGTCATGGTAGAATGAATCATGGGAGTTCCATTAGGCGCGGTGGATCTTGGGGGCGCGCAGCACGACAGCTATTTTAAGGTTCCGCTCGATCTTTACAAAGATGGGGATGTTGTAGAGCGGGATATTTATTTGCTATATCAGGGCAATTACATTGTCTATCGAGCGAGGAATACTCGATGGACTGCTGAGGATACTCGTAAACTTTCTGAGTTTGGCGCTATCGACCTGTTTATCAATTGTAAGACTGATGGCGAGCATTTTAAGTTTCTCGAATCAAATCTGAATCGAATTTTGCAGACGCCAGGGACGCCCACGAGACAGAAGACGTCCGTGCTTTATCAGTGTGCATCTGGAATTGCAGAAAACGTTTTTAATAATCCGTATAATTCAGAAAACTTTGCAAAGACCAAAAAAGTGGTCAGTCATACGATTGAATTGCTCGCGAAAGATAGCGATGCGTTCTTCAATATGATTTCGCTCTCTTCGCATGATTACTATACCTACACGCATTGTGTGAATGTGATGACATTTACAATCTCGCTTCTTTCTGCGCTGGGAGTGCGTGACAAAAAGCTGTTAGAAGAGTCGGCAACGGGAGCTTTTCTTCATGATATCGGAAAAACAAAAGTGCCTATCAGTATCTTGAATAAGCCCGGGCCACTGACTGAAGAAGAATGGAAGATCATGAAAAAACATCCGGAGTGGGGTCTCGATATTTTGCAAGCGAGACCGATTCCGAAACGAGGAAAGGATATCATTATTCAGCATCATGAGAAAATTAACGGAATCGGATATCCCTATGGCTTGCGTGGCGATAAAATTCAGATGGTTTCTCAGGTCGTCTCGATATGTGATGCCTATGACGCAATGACAACCAATCGTTGTTATCAGACTGCCAAAACCCCATTTGATGCATTTCAAATTATTGCGAAAGACATGCGAGGTCATTTCAATACTCGCATAGTTGAAACCTTCATTGAGTTGCTCAATAGCGAACGACAACGCGAAAGCCTCGCGAAAAAACTACCTAAATAGAGAACGCCTTTTATGAGTAAGCTTTAAGCAATTGCTTGATTGCTTCTTTTGAGGCGCTGCCGACCATCTGATTAACTTCTTGCCCATTCACAAAGAGTTTCAAGGTTGGAATACTTCGAATTCCTAGTTGACTCGGCGTGTCAGAATTGTCGTCTACATTCATTTTGAGAACTTTTACTTTTCCCTGAAGTTCTGCGGATACTTCTTCCACAACGGGAGCAATTGCTCGACATGGTGCACACCAGGGTGCCCAAAAATCGACTAAAACAGGGATTTTTGATTCCAGAACCTCAGTTCTAAAGCCTTGATCTGTAACTTCATTAACGTGACCCATGGAAACCATACAACTTGAAATCAATGTCAGTGTAAAGTTGAAGAATGGGCGGTCTTCAGAGTGAAGGTTTGTTGAGTCCTGACGGGGAATCGGTTCTGGCTCTTTTTATGCGAATTGGAGCGGCCAAGACAACCGGTCTGCTGACGTTAGAATGGGACAAATTCAAGAAACAGATAGCGTTTCGGGACGGGGAGCCTGTTTTGGTCAAATCCAACTGGCCCCTTGAATCGTTTGCTCAATTTCTTGTGACGGAAGGACTGCCTGCAGGCAAAGTAAAAGAAGTCTTCACTGAGTGGGAAAAAGAAGTTCCTCGACCAGATCTGAATGTATGGATGGTCAGCAAAGATTTAGTCGCGGCCAAGCGGATCACAGAACTGCACGTGAAGTTTTTTAGATTTCGTGTCTTCAACATGATTTGGCATAAAACTGGAAAATTTCAGTTTAAAGAACTTCCTCAGAATTATGACTTTGGTGAACAAGCTCAGCACTTGGATTCCCCATTTTTGAAGATAGCCTGGGATTCCGTTGCAGCAGAGCCGAAGGATACTTTTTTTCATTTGGCCCTCGGTTCTCGGCTCGATCAATGGGCTCGTTTCTCCGCAAAGGATTTTCCAATTCCTCTTTCTGGATCGAGTTTGAGAGAGTGGAATTCGATAGTCTCGAATAAAGTTCAGGCGAGTCAATTGACGGGAATTCCGTTGCGACTGCTGACGGTAGCCTCAATTCTCGGAATGGTTGACTGGATTTCAACTGTGGGCGATGGAAAATCTTTGAGTGTCACTGGTACTATCACGAACAAGGCCGAATTGGAGCGATTGATTTCCAAGTACTCTCATATGAAGGAGCACGAAATTCTTGGTGTTGATTATGATGCTCCGATCGAAAAATGCAAAGAAATCTACCACCAGCTGATTTTGAAATTCCACCCCGATCGAATGCCGGATCCCGAAATGAAAAGGCTGGCTGAGTCCATTTTTTCTCTGATCAACGGAGCGTTTACAACGATGACAGATCCACAGAAGCGCCTCGATTACCAAGCGGGAATTGAACTTGATAAAATGGGTGGTGTAGAGGCCCTTCAAAAACGTGTTGAGGCTGAAATGAAAATTCCCCAGGCTCAGCAGTCGTTGAGGCGTCGACACTTCCGGCAGGCGCTCGAAGCATTTGAAGAAATTCAGAAGGCGTTGCCAGATGATGGTGAAGTTTTGGCAGACAAAACCTATGCTGAGATGATGTGGATTATTGAAACAAAGCAGAATCTAAAACTTCGGTTACCTAAGCTGAAGCAAAGCTTTGATTCTGCAATCTTGTTGCGACCGCGCTATGGTGCCGCCTATTATTATCGAGGACTTATGTTTAGATATGATAATCAATTGGAGAAAGCGCTTCACGATTTCGATGAAGCGATCGCCTTGGATCCAAACCTGAGCGAGGCCCAATCAGAAGCTCGCCTCATTAGGGTTCGCTCTGGTAAACAGAAAGGATGAAGGGATCTTCGTGATTCAAAATTTTTTAGGAATTCTGATATCTGTTTATCTTTGCGCCTATTTAGCGCTTTGGTTTTACTGGAAATATCTTTCTTATTCAGCATTGAAAGCTTGTCGATGGATTCTTGGTCTGAGTGTTGTCTTGCATTGGGGCTATGCTGTGTCCTGGTTTCTCGCGAAACATATTTCTTTGCCGAGTAATAGTTGGGAAAGCCAACTCGTCGTGTCAGGAGTGATCGGGTTGTTTTCGTGGATACTCAGTATGAAAAAGAAATATGTGGTCTTAGGCTTATTCATGATTCCTGTCTCTCTTCTGGGTGTCCTTGTATTTCATTTTTGGGGAAGAGAGGAGGCTGTTCTCATTGAAATTTCTCCATGGCTTTGGACTCATATTCTGCTCACAGTTGTTGGAGAATCTCTTTTTTTTATTGGTGCTATCATCTCGCCTGTTTATCTTTTTGTCGAAGCGCGGCTTCATCGACGAGCGGCTGGATCTTTCTTAGGCAGATATCCCTCACTTCCGGATTTTGATGCCATTTTGGGAGCTCTCGTATCGGCAGGATTTGTTTGCCTGACTTTGGGATTGTTTATTGGATTTTTGATTGCTCGGGACCAATGGGTTGAACATTGGTATTTTGATCCAAAGGTTTTAGTCGCTGTATTGACGTGGATTGTTTACGCCTTATTTTTGTTACTTCGCTATAGCTTGCCATCTTTTCGGGGAAGGTCTTCCGCTTGGTATTCGATGGTGGGCGCGCTTGTTGTTGTTTTTCTTTCGCTTGGGATGGACCATTTTATTCCGACCAGACATATCTGGGATATTGATGCACTTCAGAATGGATCCAACAAATGAAGCTGCTCGCTGTGGGGCTTGATTTTCGCTCTGGAGATTTGGATCTTCGAGTGAAAATGCTGAACTTGAAGAAAGAAAATCTGAGACTTCTGTATTCTGAAGCTTCAGAGTTGCTGTTCCTCGGAACATGTAATCGGGTGGAACTTTACTGTTGTGGAAATCTAACTGCTGAAGAAGTCTTAGGCCGTTGGGCTCGTGTATGTGGTATCGAGAGCGAATTGTTGCCGCGGTTTTTTGTCTATGAAGATCTTGAGGTGTTGAAACATTTGTTTCGTGTGACGTCGAGTCTTGAGTCGATGGTTGTGGGAGAGTCTCAAATTTTAGGTCAGGTCAAACAATCTTATGAAGAGGCCGCTCGGATGGGGACCGTCGGCGCAGGGCTGCATAAAATATTTCAGCGAGCACTTCGTATTGCAAAAAAAGTGAGGACCGAGACGGATGTCGGCCGATTTCCCGTGAGCATCCCATCCATCGCTGTTCGTTTGGCAGAGAAGGTGGTTGGCGTGATGACGTCGCGCAGAGTTTTCATCGCGGGACTCGGTGAAATGGGTCGTTTGGCGGCAGAATATTTTGCGAGTATCGGCCCGTGTGAAATTTTGCTCTACAATCGCACTCAGGCAGTTGCTGATGAGATGATGAAAAAGCTGCGCAAGGAGGGTGTGGCTGTTCGGGTTGTCGATCAGATCGCAGACGGAATGAAAGACTCTGATGTGCTTGTCTCTGCCATCGATGGAATAAAAATCGATCGTTCTGTGCTTGATACTTTCATCAAAGCTTCGGGACCTCGTTTCGTGCTCGACCTGTCGGTGCCGCCGAGTGTGGATGTTGTGAGAAGTGACAATATTTTTTATTATACCGTAGACGATTTGCAAAAAATGGCTGCGGAAAATTCTCAACTTCGAACGCAAGAGCTAGCGAAGGCGAATGAAATGATCACGACGGAGGCCGAGCGAATCTGGAGAGAGTTGCGCAGCCATAATTTAAAACAGGCAGTCGCGGATCTGGAGAAGAAGGTGTCGGAGTTGCGATCAGAAGAGCTGAATCAACTGAAAATTCGATTGAAAGATATTTCAGAAGAAGATTGGGCCCAAATAGTTAAGACGTCTGAACGCTTGACCTCTCGAGTATTAAAAGATCCACTGATGCAGATGCGACTTGATCTTGAATCTTCTGAATCTGCTGAACCTTTGATTCATTTTTTTAGAAATCTATTTAAAATATAGCATGGCAAGCAGAACCTATATTTTAGGAACCCGAGCCTCCCCGTTGGCTATGTGGCAAGCCCAATTTGTTCAGTGGTTGCTAGAAGAACAATGGCCAGAGGATCACTTTACGATCGTTGGAATTAAGACGACCGGTGACGATCAGTCGATATCGATTTCTAAAGAGGGCGGAAAAGGCTTGTATGTCAAAGAATTGCAGCAGGCCCTTTTGGAACGCAAAGTCGATTTTTGTGTTCATAGTTTGAAGGATTATCCGGTCATCCCGGTGAAGGGATGTGCTCTTGCTGCAATCGTCGAGCGTGGTGAAATTAGGGATGTGTTTTTGAGTCGCGATCGCATCCCTCTTTCTCAATTTGATGCATCAATGAAAATTGGAACCTCAAGCTTGCGAAGACGATCTCTTTTGCGGGCGCATGGAATTAAATCGCAAATTGTCGAGATTCGTGGAAATGTAGATACGCGGATTCGAAAAATGAAGAACGGTGAAGTGGATGGATTGCTCCTGGCTGCTGCGGGTCTTCTTCGTCTCGGTCTTGAAAATGAAATCACGGAATATCTTGATCCAAAATTATTTGTTCCTGCGCCTGGGCAAGGTGCGATTGCGGTTGAATGTCTCGCAGAAAATGAAGATTTACGGGTGAAATTAAGACGAATTCATCATGACGAGAGTGGTCAGGCAGTTGATGCGGAGCGAGCATTTTTGAGAAAGCTGGGAGCGAACTGCCATTTGCCATTGGGCGCCTGGTGCGAGGTTGAGCAGTTTCAGATGCGAATGCATGGATTTCTTGCAGATCTGGAGGGTAATTTGGTCTTGATGGAAAGAGCGATTGCCCCTGTCGGATATGCGCAGGACTTAGGTGAAAATTTAGCAGAACGGTTTTTATGTCACGGCGCAAAACAAATTCTTCAGAATCTCCCGCCATCGTAGTTTTCAGGGATAGGCAAGGGCTTCAAGATGTAGCCAAGATTGCGCCTGAGGCAATACTTATTGAGTCGATTCGCATTGTTCCAAGAAGAATTCAGGCCAAGTTTCAGCGCTACGATTACGGGATCATGAGTTCAGTTCATGCTGTTTCTGCTTTAAGAAAGTGGCCAGAGGTTGATCGATGGATTGCCATCGGTGAAAGAACAAAGGCCGAATTGAAGACAATGGTGAAGGCTCCTGTTCGGGTGTTGAACGAAAGAAATTCTCACGGACTTAAAAAATTTTTTAAATCTAAATCTGGTGTGACGATTTTCTATCCAAGAAGTTCACTGACGGATCCTCAGACGCTGCGCGCTCTGGCCAGTAGAAAAAATCAATTAGATGCGCCGATTGCGTACAAAACCTATGTGCTCTCACTTCGATCTCAATTAAAACGATTGAGTAAGGGATCTCAGAATTTTATTTTCGTTATCTTAAGCCCATCAAGTGTTCGTTCAATTGTTCAGTCGGGAAGTTTAGGCTTTCTAAAGTCTCGTGTTGTTGCTTGGTTGGCGATTGGGCCCACGACTGCGAGAGAAATTCAAAGTTTTGGGTTTCCAGCTCGAACAGCGAGCGCAACAAATTTAAGGCAAGTCTTGCGCGAGGCGAAATGGCTCAGATCAAAATGAGATTTTGTCTGAGCTCTGAATATTATCAATGTAAATTAATCACAATGAAGTAAATGGTGGCGGCGATTCCAATCCCACTCGCTGCAGCAGCTATTGAAGCAATATGCCATTTACTTTGTCGTCGTTCGAGAAAATTTGCGGGTCTTGAACCAGCGGCCTGGTCCATTTTAGCCCAGGCTCCAAGTCGGATGCCAAGATGTTCCAAATGCCACTCGGCATTATGGCGAAAAAGCATGGCACGTTTTTCAGCTCTCGAAAAATCTTCACCTCGGTTTAGTTGAAGTCCATCGATGAGTTCGTGGTCATATCCGCTAAGATGCAGCATTTCAAAAACTGACCAGAGTCCTTCTGATGGTAAAGTTTGAGTGATCGAGTTGTCTGAATCAACAGGGACTGGCTCCAGAGTTTCGGAAGAGGAAATCGAGGCTTCGCGGTAAAAACGCAAAAAATCAAAGAGAAGCTGTGTGAGAAAGGCACTTTCAGATTCACTTAAATCTTCTATAAAACTTAAAACTTTTCTGGATTCCTGAAAATTCAGTGGGATCATCGCTATATCGACCAGGCCCGGTCGTCGATTCAGTGGAGTGCCGAAAAATTGGTTTAGTTTTCGTCTGATGGATTCAATCAACTCCTTGCGATATGATGGATCTGCAAGCTCAGGTTTGATCGAGGGATCGGCGAGGTGTTTTATTGTCGCGTAACGTCCTGATTTTTGAACAATTGCCCGAAGCAGAACGTCGCATTTTCTGGATAATTCGCTTTCGGGGCGGATGATATCTGCCTGGAGAGGGGCTATTGCGACTGCAGCCGAAAGCCAGATTCCGAGACAAGCGACTGAAATGACACAAAAAAATCGAAGTTCTTGAAACATCCTGTTAACCCTTGGCCAGTCTTTAGCATATTTTCTCTGAAATTCCGAGAATTCCGTCGGGCTCGAGGTCTTGGATCACCTTTTTGGGAAGGAAGTGCTGGGGATACATTGAATTCGTCTCGACTTTGTTTTATTGAAATCCATGGCTAAAGTTTCGACTCATGGAAAAAAATCAATGGGCACACATGGCAAAGACCTCATTCAGGCGGCACGTTTGGAGCCAATACCGTTTCATTTTTCTGATCTTGCAACGCTGATTTATTTCACATGTCCTGAGGGAACTTCTCTTTGTCCCCGTTCTGGATTTCCAGATTTTTGGACTGCGCATCTTTGGTATGTTCCTGCGAAAACGATTGTCGAATTAAAAAGCTTAAAATTATATATCAACAAATTTCGTGATCGGGCGATCTATCATGAAGAGTTGCCGCATATCATGATGAATGACCTGCGTGGAATTTTGAGCCCAAGATATTTGAAGATTGTCATCGACTATACTCGCCGCGGAAATATTCAGACGGATGTGATTCTTGAATATCAAGCGAAGGCATATAAAGGCCCAACAGCGCCTGTCTGGCCCATTCGAATCAATCATCGATAGGTCTTTATTTTGCGGAGGGTACGACGACCGGACCTTCTTGTGGTGCCGAGGGGGCTCGAGGTCTTGGATCCATTCGATCCCATCCATTGAGGCGCTTTGCCATGCGGCTCGCTCTTTCTGCAGCTGCTTTAGCGAGATTCATATTGAGTTCGCGCCGGGGGATGCGGGGGCTTGTTGCGGGGACTAGAGTTTTATGATTCTCATCCACCAGTCCATGTTCTTGAGCCATGAGTATATTCCAAAATTTTCGCGCTTGAGATTCAAATATATCGTACATTTTTGGATCAAGCTCTGGGTCTAGTTGCTTAGATGGTTTGAGATCTTCACGGAGTCCGAGATAATATTGCCAAGCAATGGTGACTGACGCATCATCGAAACGTTCCTGGCCAAGATTATTGAGTCCAAGAAACAGATCTTCATAGGTTTTTGCTGGAACTCCAATCGTCGATCGAACTTTAGCCGCATCTGAAATTTCTGCGCGGCGCGCGAGTTCAGCCTGGCTTAAGCGCAGTTCAGCGGTAAGTTGTTCAATTTGATTGTGCATGAATTGAAGCTTTGAGTTTATAAGGCCGAACGTTGTTGCAAGACCGGCGAAGAGAAGGAATTGATTTCGTATCTCGGTTGATTTTTTGTTGGCATACGTCGCCCAGCCAGTCGCAAGGTTCAGATATCGCCTGGTTTCTATTTCCCAATGCCGAGCCTGGAGAATTCCCCCTGATCGCTTGGTGTCGGCAAGTTCGCTGATGCGCTGAGAAGAGCGATCTGTTGGTCGCCGTGCAATGTCTATGGGTTCTTTGCCGTTCAGAATGCGATCAGCTTTTCTAATGAGGATCAGCTTTTCGTTTTTGACAGATTCTGTTGCGTCGAGGGTCGCCAGTTTCTTTACTGCTTCGTCTGAGAAGCTGTTTCTGAATTGGCCGATTTTCATCCACAATTCTGCTTGTTTCATCTCGCGTAAAACAGCCTGTTGCATATAAACTTGGAGCTCATATTCATCGTTTTTGATCAATTCGATTAGATCGCTAAAGTCTGTAATCGTCTCAGTGGCAAGAACGCTGCCTTTTTCGTCGGGTGTCGCTTGCTTTCCGATTCGGCTCGGGGCTCGTGGAAGGTTAACTTCCAATGGGAAGGATTCTTCCGGGGATAGAGAGTAGTTGGGATCGGCTTTTTTTTGTTTTTGCGCCTTCAGAATGCGATCCCGAATGTCGTGCAACAGTGCGATGCGCCCCTTTTCTCGAATGCTGTCGATCTGAGGATCTCTGTCTGGGCTTGTTGCGGTTACAGCAGGGGGTTCTCCCGCATATCGGCCGATTCCTCGAATGAGGGTATTCATTTCTTCGGGATAGGCATCGTACGTCGTGAACCAGCCTCTGACGAGAACCAGCGAGGGGTCTTCCTGCTTTTTCGGGGTGCCATCCGGGTTCGTTTGGGGGATCACCGGTGCAGCGGGAATGCCTCGGACTTCGCCGCCATCAAATCTTCCGCCGCTCACGCTTTTAATCGCTCGGCGTGCGAGCGGAATATTGAGTTGCCATTTGAGGAGGGCTGCTCGAACTCCTCTCGTTCTCTTGAGGAATTCCTGGCAAGTGACTTGCTGGCGTCGTTCAGTGTCGGCATTAAATCGATCGAGATCGACGGACTTGGCGAAAGACGAACCTTGAAGGAGCACAAGAATGGCTATCGCTGCTCTGATCGTGAGGGACGGTATTCGGTAATACACTGGTTTTTTTTGATTCGTTGTCGTCTCTCCAAAAGTCATTTTGGTATTAAGCAGCTTGAAATTCACTGGAGTCAATGTTCTTCACGCTCTAATCATCGCCTTCTGGCGTTCCGCTAACCCTCCGAGGTACCAGGTACTCCCGGTACTTTTTAGGTACCGGGAGTACCTGGTACCTTCGTGACGTGGGTGAGGTTGCGGGGCCAGTTTTGGGTGGGGACATAGCTTAGGGCGGATCCTGCGATTCGAGAGGTCCAGCTGCTGTCTTGAATATCGGCGACTGCAAGATTGTCCAAGCCCCGATTGTCGACGTCCAAGGGTATGAGGCGCTGATTCCACGGGCAGACTTCCTGACAAATATCGCAGCCGGCAATCCACTCTGAATAGTCAGGTGTCTCATCGCTAAAATCTCCCCGATGTTCGAGAGTCCAATAGGCAATGCACTGATCCACTTTAAGCACATATGGCTCCAATGCCTGAGTCGGGCAGGCATCAATACACCGCGTGCAAGTTCCACAGTGGTCGGTCATTGCAAGTTTTGCTTGAAATTTACTGAGGGGAATATCTGTGAGAGCTTCTGCCAAAAAAAATTGGCTCCCAAATTGTGGATTCAAAATGAGCGTGTTTTTTCCCTGCCACCCGATCCCCGATTCTGCCGCAATCGATTTTTCAAGGAGAGGTGCAGTATCCACAGCAATTCGATATTGAAATGGACCGAGCTGCTGCTGCAGTTTCAGCATCGTATTCTCAAGTTTTTCCTTTAGTACAATATGGTAGTCGCGTCCAAAAGCGTAGTTCGAGATCTTGATAGGTCCTTTTGCCCAACCTCCGTGATAGTAATCCGCAAAAACAAGAATCGATTGAATTTGCGGAAAGTAGTCTTTGGGACTTAGCCGTTCTATTTTTCTTCTTTCGAGGTAAGACATTCGGTGGCCGCCATAATTCTTGAGCCACTTGTGAAACTTTGATTTTGTATCTTCACTAATTTCCGGCTTTGAGACTTCTGCTCCAATCCAGCCATTTGATTTTGCAAACGTGCTGATGTCAAAGGGCTCCGTCATTTCGCCTTTTTAGGTTTGTTTTTTTGAATCCACAAGCGAATTTGATTTTCATTGTCGGCTGTCATGTCGAGGAATTTCAAGCCTACGCCGGTCGGATGATGTTCGCTCCATCCATTCTGAATCCATACGACTTGAGCGGTTCCTGAGATGGATGGAGAATTATCCTTTAAAAACAAGTGGAAACTCACGGCCGTGTCAAGAGAGGGTGGGGGATTGAGTTTTACGAACATGCCACCTTTGCTCAGGTCAATCGTGGACGTACGAACCCGAAAAATCTCATCATTCGTGGAGGGAAGTTCAAGGCTGACATCACGTTTAATTTGAAATCTCTCTGTTTTGATCAGCTCACCTTTCATCTTTTTACGTATACGAATAATGAGCGATCTGATTCGGTTTTTATTTTGAAGGGCGATGAATACAGCAATAAGTACCGCAAAAAGCATCACCCCTGCAATAATGAGAGACAGATCGAGTGGTTGTTCTCTCGCAGATTGGATGGCCCCAGAGATTCCGCGCAGAAAATCACGACGATCGTTTTGAGCAATAAGAAGCGGACCCACACCATATTTTAACTCCCAAATCGAGATTTCTTAAAGTCGTAGTATGACGATGCTTTCGATATGATGGGTCTGAGGAAATAAATCGACCGTTGTCCATGACGAAATTTTATATTTAGCTCTTTTTGTGAGATAAATGATATCCCTCATCAGAGTTTCAATATTGCATGAGATATAGATAACGCATGGCGAAAAAAACTGAGAAAGAATTTGAACTTCGTCGTATGCCCCTTGGCGCGGCGGATCCAGAAGCACTAAATCAAAGAATTTTTTCTCGTTCACAAGCTTGTTCAGTTCGGATTTGGCGTCTCCTTCGCGCCAGTCGACTCGGTCAGAATTTTTTTTTGCCCATGCTATAGCTGACGGCGACGATTCAACTCCAATTACGCTCTCAAAATAGTCTGTGAGAGGAATTGAGAAGTTTCCGATTCCGCAAAAAAGATCCAATGCCACTCGTTTGGAATCAAGATTTTCTACAGCGTCTCGAATATGCGCCCACATCAACTCATTCGCGCCAAGATTTCCTTGAGTGAAGCAATCAGCATCAAAGTGAATGTCATGGCCATCAAGATGGTAGTGATCGTTTGCGCTCTGGTTCCAATCTCTCTGATCGGGAAGGGTGAGCGCTTGGTTCTGAAGCCTTGAAAAAAATCCATCAACCATGATGGGGCACTCGTGAAGCTCTAAGAGTCGGGTGGATTGAGGTCTAAAGAAATGAAGCTTATGATTTTTAATCTGCAATCTTGCTCGGTGTCGATAGCCATAGGGTGAAGGCGATTGAATTTGATGAAACTCAATCTTAGGCAATTCAGGAGCAAGTGGAGATCGACGGATCCAGTGCTTCGTCATTCTGACTTTCCATGACACTTGCGCGTCATACGAGATATGTTGAAAGTCACATCCTCCGCAGTCTTCGAAATGCGAGCACAGAGGTTTTTGGCGATCGGCGCTCTGCTTCAGTATTTCTAAAGTTTCTGCTCTGAATCTGCCTTTCTTCTTTTCTATGATGCGAATTTTGACGATGTCTCCCGCCATCGTTTTTGGAATAAAAATCTCTTGGTCATTATGACGCGCCAAACCTTCGCCGAAGGTGCCGATCCCCTGAACAGTTACTGATATTTCATCTCCGACGCGCAGATCCATGATGCGATGCTGATACATCGCGAGAGATATTTATGCAAGTTTTGAGAGCGACCTGCTGTTCATTAAATATCATAATGTTACAATCAACTAAGGTATGGATGCCTATCTCAGTCAGGTTGGTAAGGTGGTAGATGATCTTGTTTCGTCTACGTTTCAATTTGTTGCAGCATCAAGATCGGCTGACGTCGACGAAATTCAACGATGCGCAGATCGACGGTCGTCGATTTTGAGACAGCTTGTCGAATCTTTGAAGAAATATTCGGATCGTTCGCCGCAGTTTTCAGAAGTCTGGGAAGTTCAACTTGCGCAAATTCGCTCTATGGAGGACGAGGTGGCGGGACTATTGCGTTGGCAGTCGAGTCGAACAGAAAAAGAATTGAGATCCCTTTTAGGAGAAAAATTAGAATTCCTGAATCAGAATCAAATTAATCTCAGGGGGTCGAAGCTCGAAACTAAGGGCTGAGTCGTTACAGTAAAGAGGTGTTGTATGGATAGCGCAATGAAGACATTGGAATTAGATGGTGAGTCAAAAATATTTGACGGAAGCAAAACGTTTGCAACGGTCTCGGAGGAGATTCGAATGGCGTTGCCACCTGAGCGCGTGCTTGCTGAAATTTACGTCGACGATAAACCGATTGATCTAGCGGAAGAAGAAATGCTCAACGAAAAGATCCTCAATGATCTCGGCCGGGTGGTAGTGAAGTCGAGACGCATTGACGAGTTGTTCAAGGAATCTCTGCAGTCGGCCCCGCATATTTGCCAAGTCCTTCAGCAAGACTGCATTGATGTTGAAGAGTTTTTGTCGAAGAACGATTTTGAGAGCACTCACGAGCGAGTTATTGAAATGACGGCTCTTCTCGAATGGTTGATTCAACTCGTGATTGGTACTCAATCTCTGGGTACGACGAACGTGGAAGCCGCAACTTTTGAGAAGCAGAAAGTATCTGAGTCTATTACCAGAATGCAATATCAGTTGGTTCAACTTCACTTTTATTTGGGAAGTCAGAACTGGGAAGAATTTAAAAAGATTTTGACGGGATCGTTTCGATCTGAGCTTAGCGTTTGGGAAGCCTTTTTTTCAGAGGCTTCAATGACTTGGATTCCTCAGCCTTCAACTCGCGAGTCATAAGTGAAACAAGCGATTTTCTAGGATCTCGGCCTTTGTAGCAAATTTGAAAGACCTCTGAACAAATCGGTAGTTCCAGTTTATACATTTTTCGGATCCGTTCTACCTGAGCGACTGTATGGAATCCTTCACAAGTTGTCCCAATTTGATCGAGGGCTTCCGAGACAAGAATTCCTTGAGATATTTTGTGTCCAAGTTGCCTATTTCTACTGAGATCGCCAGTCGCGGTAAGCCAGAGATCTCCAACACCTGCGAGGCCGTAGGCTGTCGGGGGCTCTCCACCAAAGATGGGCAGCAGCTGCTGAATTTCAACCAAGCCACGCGTTAAAAGTGCAGCTCTGGCATTGTGTCCGAGACTGAGGCCATCGGAAATTCCACACGCAATTGCTAGAACGTTTTTTACAGCACCACAAGTTTCGACTCCTCTGAGATCAGAGCTTGTATAAAGTCGGAAGTAGGGAGTGGAAAGTTTCTGAACCGCTGATGCTAGAAATTTTTTATCTTTTGACGCGAGAACCGCTGCCGTTGGCTTTTGTTCTAGGAGCTCAGCAGCAAAGGTTGGCCCAGACAATGTTGCAAATGGTGCTTTAATTTGTTTTTCTGCCATGCCGCTGAATGTATTTAAAGTTTTTCGGTCGATTCCTTTGGATGCGTTCATCACAGCTTGCACCGTGTTATGCTGAAGATAGCGCATGATCGAAACAATGGCTCCAAATGGACAAGCGATTACAATAAAACAATTCTTGTTTAGTGCGGCGTTCCAATCTGAGGATGTTGAATGAGAATCCAGAAACACGGTGTCTAAAAATGCTGATTGAAAGGTTCTTCCAAGGGCCTTTCCCCATTGTCCCTTCCCAATAATGATTAGTTTCGTCGATTTGTAATTCACATGGGGATCTTAGCAGATTGACGCTCTTCTCTGTATGGTTAAGTGATGCATAATGAAGTGTGGGAAGGCCTCGACTATCTGATGATATTCAAAAATTGATTGAGGCTGGAAACCTTGATCAAGCGGTCTCTGATCTAAAAAGACGACTCATTGCAATCGAAGCGTCACTTGAAGCATGTTATATCTCTCAGGAGCTTGCGGAAGTTTATGGTTTTCGGGCGGACGATCCAGATTGGACGGCGCGGGCAATCCATTATGCATCTTTGGCGGGTGAGGGATTCGTCAAAGAAGGCCTCTTGCCAGAGGCGCTGAAGGTTTTTTATTGGCTTCGAAGCAGACAGTTAGATCAGGCGGCTGCACATCAATTGAGAGGACTTATCGCTTCGACATTTGCGAGTCGAAAATCAAAGAAGCCTGTGTTTGATGACGAAATGCCTCCGCCAACTCCTTATCAAGAATTGAAGGGCTCAATTGTATTTGATAACGATCCGCCAGAGCTAAAACGCTTTCAGCTTGAAAATATTGAATCAAAACAGTTCGCATTTTTTTCTTCTCTGAAGGTTCAGGAGCTGGAGGCTTTACTTGAGGTGCTTCAAATTATGATTGTGCAGAAAGATCAATATCTTTATCGCACTCGTGATGAAGCAGATTGTTTCTATTTAATTCTTCAAGGGAATTTTGAAAAGCATCAGGCGGAATTGACAATCAAAATAGGATCCGAGGAGTTTGTCGGAGATCTTAGCTTCTTTTCAGGCCGCAATCGGTCTTGCGATGTTGTCGCTAGTGAAACGTCGTCTGTTCTTCGGTTTGATCAAGATGCGTTTGATAACTATTCGAAGCAATTTCCAAGTGTGAGAGAAAGATTTTTTCAGTTCTATGAGAAGCGGCTCTTTTTGAACTCATTCATGGCTCATCCTGTTTTTAAACCGCTTGGGGCGGAGGCTCTCTTTGGGCTCTTTGATGAAGGCGTTTTGGTGACTCTGCCTCGTGGACGAGTGCTATGGAAAGAGGGATCAACGGTCGATCGATTTTATCTTCTCGTGCAGGGCGTGTGTCAGGTTGAGTCTGACGAAGGTGCTCAGACTTTGTTGCCAGGGGCAATTGTTGGATTTTCTGAATTCAAATCGACGAAGCCTTCATCTCTTTCTATAAAGGCCGCATCGGAATGCTCTGTCATTGAATGGAGACGAGATATATTTCAGGATTTTATGCAGGGTGTGCCAGAACTTAAAAAATCTTGGCAAACTATTTCGCCAGACGACTACGAGAACTTTTCAGAAAATCTCTTCGATTGAATTTTTGTAACTGCTTTTTTTGCATAAATTTCAAGATTAGGCAGTGATCTGCTGGTGGATTGTGCCCATTGACATTGTGAGACTAATCGCTCAAAACAAGCCATGATTCTACAAGGAAAAAAGGCCCTCATTATGGGCCTCGCGAATGAGAGAAGTATTGCGTTTGGAATTGCAAAATCTTTCAAAGAGGCAGGCGCAGAACTCGGCTTCACCTATATCGATGCTGTAGAGAAGCGAGTGCGACCAATTGCTGATGAGATGAATGCGACGTTGGTTGAACGCTGTGACGTATCGTCGGATTCTGACATTAAAGGACTAGCAGATGCAGTTCGTGAAAAGTGGAGCAATCAAGTCGATATTCTTGTGCACTCTGTAGCCTATGCTGAACGGGAGGATCTCGATCGAGAGTTTATGTATACATCGCGCAAAGGTTTTCATACGGCATTGGATATTTCGTGCTATTCACTTATTGCAACGACCGGAGCATTGTTTTCAGCGCTTGAACATTCGCGTGGATCGGTCATCACGCTTTCGTACTATGGCGCTGAGCGAGTTATTCCAAATTATAATGTGATGGGGGTTGCCAAGGCCGCGCTGGAAGCCTCAGTCCGATATCTTGCAAATGATGCTGGAGCAAAGGGTGTGAGAGTCAATGCGATTTCCGCCGGTCCGATTCGAACTTTGGCAGCTAGTGGCGTTAAAGATTTTCGATCGATGCTTACAAAAATCGAAGAGAAATCGCCGCTCAAAAGAAATGTCACGATCGAAGACGTAGGGCAAACAGCGCTGTTTCTTGGATCAGATTTATCGAGAGGTGTTACTGGCGAGGTGATCTACGTTGATTCTGGTTACCATGTCATGGGCATGTGATGGAGTAGCAGCCCGCGAGATTGATATTGGTCGGATTATTTTGGCAAACCCAATTGATTCTAGATAGTCGCGAATCGTCTCATCGTTCAGAAGTTCCTTATTTGGTTTGTCGCTGTTGCGATGAGCGAAGTCACAGAAAGCTTTTGCAACAGTATTCAGAAATTCGCGATGTCGGTAACTAAAAATGATATCCGTTGATCCAAACAATTTTCCGAGACCGATCGCGTCAGCACCTTGATAGGCATGCTTTCCATATGCAGAGCAAAGTTCTTCAATACTCTTGGGAGAGAAGAATAGCGTATAGTTCTCCTCAATCGTTTTTTGTAGGTATCGTTGCATGACAAAAGTGAGCTGGTTCTGAATGACGGAATGAATAGTTTGCACTTCCTCGGGTGTTGCTTGGACAGGGGGAATTCTTTGAATAACAAATTCGCGGAGCCGTGGAATTTCAGAATTGCTAGGAATTATATTCGTGGCTGCGAGGGCTTCGTTGCCGAATGCTTTTGTCGCGCAATTTTTAACCTCGACCTCTTGAAGTCTTTCGTATTGGGGTGATTTCATTCTTTCAAATGTTTCGAGACCGCAGTATTTCATCAAATCGTAGTAGTGATCTGATTTGAGGGAAGATACGAAGTTTGAGAAATGGCTTTGAAGCCAGAGATTGGCCTGTTCGGAATACGTCAGTTTTGTTTGGCACAGATCTGGCGATGTAAATTCAAGACCTTGAAAAACGGCATCGCGTATGAATGCGTATTTCTCTGGTTGATTACTTTTCAACGTCGCGGACTTAAATCGGTAGGCGACGACTGATTCTGCAAAATCTTCGGCCTCATTTGTCATCGCATAGGTCGAAACAAATTTTTTGGAATCAAGAGGATTCTTAAGAGTGCCATCAGGCTGCCGATTCCAGTCGCCCAGTCCTTTCCATACGTCCGAGAAGCTCCAGTTCCAATGATCTTGAGTTCGTCGATCGAGCACGTGTGCTAGTTCATGAACGACGGTTGTATGTTTTTCCTCAGCAGCTGCTGCAATCCAAGGGTCGAAAAAGAACAGGGATTCATCTGCGAAGAGAACGGATGCTGAGTCTGTTTCCTGGTGAGGGAGTTTCAGAGTATACCCCTCTTTAAATCTGACAAGCGGGCGTGCTGGATGGATCGGAAAGAGGACATCTGGAAAGTCATGAAGAGCGCGTTCGATTTCATCGAGTTCTGATTCTTTCCAAGGTTGGCCGTAAGGAAGTGTGTAGTGTGAGGCTTTAAGGCCGTAGCGAAAATAAAAATAGAGCAGACGGCGCCCGTCTTTGTTCGGAAAGACTGCAGAATCTGTGAGGACGCAGTCGGTTGTTTCGCATTTGCTGCTGAGTCTTACTTGCGGAAATTTTTCTTTACCAAATATTTCTTGTTCGTTTCTTAGAAGTTCCTGAATCGCAAAGAGAACGCGAGGATCTCCAGTCAATTTGAGCCCAAAGAACGTTCGAGTCTCATTCGGCAATGCTGGTGTTAGCGTGCTGGCGAGGAAGTTTTCCATTATTTTTGAAGAGGCGACATTGAGTTGTCGGCATGGTGATGATTGAACATCAGAAGGTGATGCTGCCCAATCATCTTCGGCAGTCAGGGGAGCCGAACGAAGTATTGAAAAAAATACAAATGCAGAAAAAGAAATACAATTGAACATTTTCCCTCCCCGAAACATGAACCTTCTTCAGGGTAAGTGTTTTTGGGAAGAGAAGAAAAGTATTAGTTTTTATGGTCCGAGAATTTCCGTTATCCACGAATCGTTGTGGCGGACATAGCGCGTCCGATCATGCAGACGATATTGTTGGCCGATCCAGAGTTCTACGACTTGTGGCTTTACAAAGTATGCGCCCCAGTTTGAAGGTCGGGGGACGTCTTTTCCTTCAAATTTCTTTTGATACTCATCGAGGCGCTTTGCAAGATCGGAGGATGACGAGACGGGGCGACTCTGGGGTGAAGCCCATCCGCTCAGTTGGCTTTGCCGGGGGCGAGTTTTCCAGTAGGCGTCCGAAAAAATATCAGAGGCCTTTCGAATTGTGCCTTCGACTCGAATTTGTTTAATGGTGGTCTTCCAGTAGAAGCTTAGCGCGACATAGGGGTTGTCTGTAATATCGTTTGCTTTTCGGCTTTCGTAGTTTGTGACGAACGCGAGTTCGCCGTCGTGAGTGCCTTTGTAGAGCAAGATTCTGACGGAGGGCTTTCCGTCTTTGGTCGCGGTGGCGAACGCACAGGCCGTGGGTTCAATTTCATCTTTTTCGGCAGCCTCTTTGATCCAGGCATCGATGGTGATTATTGGGTCAGTTGACGGAGTATTCATGCCCAAAAATTTAGGCCTGCCCATATCGTCGGTCAACTCCCTGATCACGGGAGGTACCAGGTACTCCCGGTACCTC
>JACCDG010587404.1_pt1 | contig 49298 bp, 42 predicted proteins | sample 7442471 | NCBI WGS metagenome assembly JACCDG01 (sample SAMN15323444, study PRJNA562643) | freshwater metagenome | isolation source: river surface water | place: USA:Blue River Watershed | collected 2017-08-17 | reverse complement strand
TGCACTCCTTTGGATCCGGGTTTCCAGCGCGGCGTTTTTCTTAAAAGACACCGACTCCGTCGTTTTCCTGGGAGAGAGTGTGACCGCTCAGCACCTGTACACGAATTACGTCGAAATGTGGGCACTCACGCGTTTTCCCTCGTGGAAGTTGAAGTTTCGTAATGTCGGCATCAACGGAGATCGCGCTCCCACAGCGGCTTCACGCTTTGTCAAAGACGTATCTTCCCTCAAGCCGACCGTCCTCACGGTCGCACTGGGGATGAACGACGGTCTCTATAAACCTTATGATCCCGCAACCTACTCGGATTTTGTCGACGGACTTAGGGATATCGCAAAAAAAGCTGAACGCGAGGGACTGCGGGTTGCGTGGATCACTCCAAACCCAGTAGAAAAAAAAGCCGATGGCGCAGCTTTAAAAGGCTACAACGAAACTTTGGAGAAATTTGGCGAGGGAATAAAAGACATCGCCCAGGAGAACGCCGCGCTATTCATCGATCAATTTCACCCCTTTCTCGCCGCTTTAGATGCCGCCAGAATGGCAAACCCCAAAAATCGAATTGGAGGTGGTGACGAGGTTCACCCAGGACCACCCGGCCAAACACTCATGGCCTGGGCTATTTTGAAAGGCATGGACTTTCCTAAACTGGTCTCAGAGGTGGAAATCGATGCGGCCTCCCACAAAACCCTGCGTACGAGCAATTGCACGGTTACCGGCCTCACCGCAATTAAAGGAGGCCTTCAGTTCGAACGCCTCGATGAAGCGATGCCCTATTTTCCCGCTGATGGCACACCAATGCTTGCATGGGCCCCTGTTCGCGAAGAGCTGAACCTGTACACCCTCCAAGTGAAAGGCCTCGCCAAAGGCACCTACCAAATTCGGCTCGATGGCACGGTGATCGCGACGTATTCACACGCCGACCTTTCCCGAGGCGTGGAATTGACTCGCGAAGCGCTATTGCGCGGACCGATTTACCGTCAGATTCAGGAAATCTGGTCTTACGTAGTTGAAAAGAATCGCTATTTTAAAGACACTATTTTTCGCAACCCCACAGTTTCCGATTCCGACAAAACCCTTCTCTTAGACTTGGAAGACAAGCTGAATAAGTCCAGAACGCCCAAACCCTACAGAGTGGAAATCCTCGCTCTGTCCCCATAACCCCACCCGGTACGCCGTTCCTAGTACCGCGTAACATCTGTTAACCTCATGCCCTACCGATGTTTGCGCCGCGGAGGCAGCCGTGCTTCCATGGGACATCACTTAGGAGGTTCTATGAAGTTTCCCGTAATGATTGTCGGCCTTTTGGCCATCGCTCAAACCAGCTCTGCGGCGCTCTCGCCCTTTTATCAACGTACCCGAGAAATCAGCACTTTGATCGACACCACGGAAGTGATCGAAGTTATCGAATCCAAACCCGCGGGCTCTAGTGGCGTCATTGATGCTATTTCGCTTCGTGGCGATGTGTACACATTGACTTCAGGACGATGCACTCTGGACGCCAAACGGGTATACGAGCCGCCAACACCCGGCATTGTAGGCCCGGTGAACTTCCACTTTGAAGTCGCCGCCAAAATGCGCTGCCGTTGATATCAGCAGGTACGCGGTACCTTTTGTCCAAAAGGTACCGCGTACCGAACTACCTGCCTGGTTATTTCGGCAAAAGTGCGTAAAATACTCCTGTGGGTTTAGCCAAAAACTTCTTCAGCTCTGTTCAGGTGGCGATTCTCCTGTGGGTCGCTTTTTGCACCGTAAGCCCCATCTGCCTTGCCGCACCGCCCCAAGCGGAAATCGAATGCGAAGCCGGATACAGCCCCGTTAGCACCACAGCATCCGTCGAACGAAAAGCCGTTCACTCAACACCATCCAAATCCCACCTCACAAAACGTGGCTCCTTTGCAAACTGCCTCCCCGCGCCCGTGCCCCCCAGACTTGTTTTCTTTTCTTGCCCCTCGTGGAAGGTCGGGATTTTTTCTCGACTTTTTGCCAGCCTGCCATTTCCCCAGACCTAAAACCAACCGCAGTCCTGTTGTGTATTGATTCTAATGGCCCACACCCAATGGAAGGATTTGTACCATGAACCCAGCCCGCGCCACTTTATCGATTGGAAAACTCTTTCGCACCGCTCGTTGGAATTTAGGACTCCCCGATCTTGCCCAAGAATGGAAGTCTCTGCTCACGACAAAGTACCTCAGAGAAGACCTCACCGCGGGTGCCGTCGTGGCATGCATCGCACTTCCACTCTCTTTTGCTGTGGCAATCGCCTCCGACATGAGCCCCGCCACCGGGCTACTCAGCGCTATCGTCGGTGGAATCGTCTGTTCCCTTGTAGGGGGCGTCCCACTCTCCGTCTGCGGCCCCACAGCCGCGATGTCCATCCTCATTGCCTCTAGCGTGGAACGGTTCGGGATCAACGGCGTCATTCTCATCACGCTCATTGCAGGTTTTTTTCAACTGCTTACGGGTTTTTTCGGTTTCGGAAAACTCGTCCGCTTAGTCCCTGCACCCGTGGTTACCGGCTTTACGGCAGGCATCGGCATTATCATCCTCATCGGGCAAATGCCGCGCGCATTAGGACTGCCCCCTCCACCCCAGGCGCATATCATCGAAGTCATTCGTCACCTCAAGAGCTATATCCACGGCATGCACCCCATGGTGTTCATTCTCACCATGATCTCGATTTGGATCATGGTGCGCATGCCTAAAACTCTACCCAAACTACCGGCCCCACTCTTTGCAGTCGTCGTCCCCACTTTGCTGTCGTTGGTAGTCGGGATCGATGTCCCTACCGTGGGAGAAATCCCGCGTACTCTCCCCTTGCCTAAACTCCCCCATTTTTATGCCGACTGGCCAGCACTCATCACGACCGCTCTAATGGTTTACGCATTCGCCTCCCTAGAAACACTTCTGTCGGCCAGTGCAGTGGATCGCCTTTCTAAACCTGAGAAAAAGTACAACCCGGATCAAGAACTCATTGGCCAAGGCTTTGGACAGATGGCCGTCTCGCTTTTTGGAGGCATGCCAGTCACAGGCGTCATCGCACGCTCCGCGCTGAACGTGCATGCAGGAGCTAAAACACGCCGTTCCAGTCTTTTTCATTCCTTGTTCTTATTAGCTGCGGTTTTTTTGCTTAACCCTATCATTGCGAAAATTCCCATCGCAGCGTTGGCCGGGGTGCTTTTGGCCGTGGCAGCCAATATGGTCCAGCTTCGAGACGTCCAGCATTTTTGGCAAAGCTCCAAGTCCGATGCCATTGTTTACTTCGTCACCCTGGTCGGTGTCGTATTCGCGGATCTTCTCGCCGGTGTGCAGGCCGGCATTTTGGTCGCCGTGCTCATCGCTTTTTTGCGCTTGAGCAAAACCCGACTATTTGTCTACTCACAAGACGAGACCGCGCCGTTTCGTTTCACTCTGCAAGGACCTCTCTCTTTCTTGTCCATAGGCACCATCGACTTGATGCGAGAAAAACTCAGTGGCCTAAACCCCAATCGAGGTGTTGTGATCGATCTGACCCAGGTGGACTCCATCGACTCCACCGCCGGAAGAAGCCTGCTCGACCTCGCCCAATTCATCCGTGGCCGAGGGTCTCAGTTTGCGCTTAAGGGACTAGCTAAAGACCTAGAACCCACGCTTATCTCCTTGGCAGATCCCATTTTTGTAAAAAGCCTTTTGATCCACTCCGAGAGTCAGCTCCAAAATCTCTTTAAGCGAACTTCAGGGAGCCTTGCCCAAAATCGCCTGGTGGTCGGAGTCGGGCGATTCCGAATGGAAGTCCAAGAACATTACGAAGAAATGTTCGAGGAACTCGCCGCCGGTCAAAAACCTCACACCTTATTTATCACTTGCGCTGACAGCCGCATTTTGCCCAACTTGATCACCGACACAGCACCTGGTGAAATGCTCACCATTCGAAACGTGGGAAACCACATCCCCAGATACGGAGAGGACGAAACTCCCGCAGAAGGCGCGGCATTGGAGTTCGCGGTAGGAATATTGGGCATACGCAATATCGTTGTCTGCGGCCATTCCAAATGTGGCGCCATGGAAGCCAGTCTAAAGCAAGACAGCTACTCCGAGTTTCCCAGCATGAAGGCATGGATAGACAACATCCGCCTAGGTTTGACAGATCACAAAGGAGGGCCGGAGGACGCCTCCAAACGCAACGTTTGCAACCAACTCGAGCATTTGGTGTCGTATCCGGCGATCAAAAAAGCATTGGCAGATGGACTCAAAATCTCCGGGTGGTACTACGACGTTGCCACCGCCGAAGTGCTTCAGTGGAGCCCCGAGCACAAAGTCTTTAAGCCCTTGAACTGAAGAAGCCCTGGCGGCGCATTTTGTCCCTGCCGTTCAAAAACTAGACACTTGTTTGAGAAGTTTGGGCTGGCCAAAGGTGGAATGGAGCGTGCATTGCACTCCCTAGGGCCCGCGTGTGCCCCGTGGAGACACTGTGTTCAAGCTCAACCAAATAACCGCCCTCGCAAATCGATTTGCCCAAAGAGCGCTGCAGAACCGCCGCCTCTTGGGGGAATCCCTGACTCTCTTGGGAGAAATGCTCCTTCACACCAAAGGGTTTCGGTGGCGCAGCGATTTTTTTCGCAAAGGGGCGGGTGTCGATGCGAATCGCACTCAAGAAATCATCGATGCCGTGTTTTATGAACGCGAAGCTCGAAAGGAAATCAAACGCGCAATCGACCGACTCGGAGGACCTGGCGGGAATGCATTTTGGGATTTGTACCTACGGCGATCTGTCCCGTCGGTTTTGGGTTTTAGCGAAGAATACGCAAGCCTCATTCAGCTTGTGCACAGCGCGCTTCCCGAAGATGGGACTATACTCGACTGGAACTGCAGCACGGGCCAGCTCGGAGCTGCTCTGGCACTCGCCGCTGAGAAACGTACCCTCTTTTTCGCAGACTCCAATCCGCGTGCCATCATCGCGGCAAAACGGCTGCTGAAGTCCTTCTTCCCCAATGGGAACTCTCATATTGCCAAGAACACCTTCCCTGGCTCCGACGAACTAAAACGCAAGCAGTTCCAGGGCGCAATAGTGAGCAACGTGCTCTTTCTACTCGAAAATGACGCCCAGAAGATAGAATACCTCACCCAAGCCGGGGCGGTTCTACCGGTGGGCAGCCCCCTGGTCTTGGTAGAGCCCAAGCCAATGCTGCAAAAGCAAAGCGTGCTCCGGCTATGGTTGAACCGGTTGGCCAATAGCGCCGCTCGACAGTACTCCCCCGGCAGCGAATTTGACTTTGCGATGTATGCCGAAGTGCAACGCCGAATGTTTCACTCGGTCACTGGCTCGCTATCAACCACAAAACAATTAGTTGAGATCAGTAGACAGGCTGGATTTGAAGTAACGTTAGTGAGAGATGTTCTGCATGGGCACTACAATGCATTGCTACTCAGAAAACTCCCTGCGCCCAAGAAAGCCGAAAAAGAAATCGTTATCCGCTACCACGACGAGCCCTACCCCGAGTAACCGTTCAGATAAAACGATAATATCAAGAAGTAATGGCAGCTGGCCCCCAGGAGTACGAGCAAATGCCACAGCTCGTGCGCCCCAATGAACCCTTCGAAAAGTTTGGGCCTCTCTGTCGCGTAAACAATCGCACCCACGGAATAAGCTAAGCCGCCGACCACGAGCAAACCTAGCTTGGCCCAAGACAGGGCATAGAACACATCACTAATACGTATAATGATGGTCCAGCCCATTAAAACAAAAACACTTGTGTAAACGGCTCGGTGTTGCAAAAACTCCGGCAACATTGGCTTTAACCATGTGTACAAAATGCCCACAATCGCGATTGCCCAAATGAGGACGATGAGTGGAATGCGCCAGGGCGCAGAAACCGCGGCTAGAATAAAAGGCGTATAGGTCCCTGCGATAAAAAGGTAGATGCTAAAATGATCGAGACGGTTGAGCTGGAGCGCTAAATCCTCTGAAATATCAAACCCGTCTCCCAAGAAATGGTAAATAGAACTCGCGGTGAAGACGAGAACCCCGGTTACCAAGAAAGCGGCAGACGCCCAAAAATGGTGCACTCCCGCGCGGTAAGCGAGCGGCAACATGTACAGAGCGCCAAGCAGCATCAGCAAACTCCCCGCAGTATGGAGCTGAGCAGCGACTGTCCGTTTAAGAAATGTAGTTAGGGTGTGATCCGATCTCAGTCGAACATTCATAGAACATCATCAAAGATACCACCTCACTGAAGCCAAGGATACTGGCCCGCGGAACTAGACCAAATGCTTACGAAATTCCATGCCGAAAAATTCGAAGGCGTTTTCATTGCAGTAGAATTCAATCCCGTTCCCGCTGCGCTCGTCGATAAACCGCTGTTTTCAGTGTCCCAGAATGAATGGATCACAGTCGTACCAGACACTTCATTGAAACCCACCATACCGCCTATATATGCGCCGCTCCCGGACACCGCGCCAATCGAATAACTTGTTTGAATAGTTTTCAAATTCTTGCCAACCAAACCACCAGCGATGGCATGCCCTTGAACGGAGCTCCAGGAGTAACTATCGCTCACCGTGAGCAGATTTGTCCCCGCTATTCCCCCCGCCCCTAGGTTCAAAGTCGATCCGGTAGCCACGACGCTTCCCTTGGACCAAGAACGGGTAATGGTACCTTGGTTGTATCCGACCAAACCACCCACAGAGTCCTGCGCGGAAACCTGGGCATCCGATGAACTATCTCGCACCGTACCGCGATTAATCCCCGCGATGGGCCCGACAAATTTGGACTGAATCATCGCGGACGCCAAAACGCCATCCACATGGCAGTTGTCGATCAGCGCTCCATTTTCGTTCAGACCCACGAGGACGCTCCCCTGACTCGTCGCAGACAGAGTGATGTGTGTGTTTTCAATAGAAAGGTTTTTGATCGTCCCAAAGGAGATCTGGATCAAGGGGGTAGAAGAAATCCAGTTTTGCAACGCGTAGCCCCCGCCATCCAACACACCGCGAAACTGGTCGACCATGGGCACAAAACTTTCGCCTGCCAGATCGATATCACTGGTCAATACAAAGGCGCTGCTCCAAAGAGCATTGCGCCCCACAAAGGCCCGCAATTCGCACACAGAACCGATCTGATAAGGGTCGGAGAGGCTTCCACTTCCGCCAGAGAAGTCACACCCTGGTTCGCCACCCTGATTGGCGAGTGGAGGCGATGCCCCCGGATCACCTGGAGCAGTCCCAGACTGTGCGCAAGAAATCACTCCGACGACCGCCAAGCCATAAATGGCAAGGCAAAGCCGTCGGGATATGTCGAAGCGTCCATGCTTCATACCTTTAGAATAAAGGCCAACTATGAGGGGAATAGCGATTCCTGAAGACTGGCCATCAGCACAGTTCTTCAGCCTTCAGGCACGACACAATTACAACACATTCACCGCGAGACCAGCGCAGACTAGTAAATTACCTGGCTAACCGAACAAGTTGTTTGCGCACCCTTTGAATCTCGTAAAATTAACGTAAGTGGGTAGCCAGAGGCATAACCCAACATGGAGGACGCATACGGAAAGTAAAACACGGCGCTCGTAATGCTCGTAAAATAAAACGAAACGCCGGCATTGGTCGGAAACAATACCGTCACCAAGCTCGCACCGCCCCCTACGCTGATCTGGACCGGCACCGAGCGCCCCGATGGATTGGAAAAAACAGTCAACGGAACAGAGCACGCTGTCCCGGTGTTGGGCGGAACAATGCCACCGTTCCCATAGTTGAAAACAAACGGTGTAACGTTGCAGGTCGCGCCGCTGCTGGTTGAATAGGCTGCTGCGGTGACCGACTTGGTCCCACCTGAACTGTAGCGAACCACGACTGGGTATCCGGAATTGAGTACAGTACCGCCGAGACCTGGATCAAAACTAGTAATCGCCAGGCGATCGTTTGGGTTTGCATCGGCGATGAGTTCAAACGCAATGGTTCCATCGGAGTAGTTCATGCCGGTGATATGACACGCAATCGAACCCGTTCCGCCCCCACCTCCTGTGGTACCAACGGTAATCTGCGTGGAGCAAGTTTTGGAAACCCCGGTGGCATCTCTCACGGTGATAGAGGCCGTGGGTGTTCCGGCGGCAGAATACGATGCCGAAGCGGATCCTTGATTGCTCCCCGAGAGACTGATCCCCGAGACAACCACTCCATTGGTTCCCGGCGTGAAACCGCTAAAAGTGTAAGGCGCAGATCCCCAGGTACCGTTCACAGAAAAAGTATATTGCACCGATTGGTTGATTGCCGGGTTGGTGGTGCTTGCTACCATGGAGCACCCGGTGCCGATGTTAATACCGGTGCTCGCACCGACTTGAAACGAATAGGACTGCCCAGCCGAATTAGCGGTGGAGTCGCGGATGAAAACCGTCCCCAAAGCGCCACTCGTTACTGCACTGGAGTTGATCGTTAAAAGCGTAGAGGATGAAAAGGTCGTCGCCCCGGCGACATTCGAAGTGCCGAGCAACGTGGTGCCGCCAATCGAAAGTGAAACTATTTGATAGGAAGGCACTCCACCCGAACACGATATGGAGACCTGTGCTGAATTGGCGCTGGCCAACGATGCTGTCACCACACAGCCCGCGGCCGATTGGTTGTTCATGCCGGGAGAGCACCCTATGGCTAAGAAGAGCAAGCCACCCAGAGCGCCACCCATTGTGTTGGTCCAAAATCTAGTCATAGTTCACCTTAGGGAATTGTAGAGCAATTCCAGGACCAGAATTTAGGCACGGGCTAGGCTGGCGAGACGGCGACCGAGCAGACGCACCTTACACACGCGCTTTAGCGATGTGTTTTAAGTGCTTGTTTTTACTTGGTTTACAGGCAGTGTACATCTCACCACAAGGGTGCTACGGGCTAGACACTCTGTTTGGTGGGAATCGCGAGCAGAAAACTATCCAAACGAACGCGAGACGATCGGAATGCCTCCCCCAAGATCTTTCGGCGATTTTCCCACCACGAGATTTCGTTTTCGCTCACCAGCCGATTCTTACCCTGGAGCGTTTTCAAACGCAGGATCTCCGACTCGACTTCTTGCTCCATCTTTGCCACCGCCTTGGCGATACTTCCCTTTCGGAAAGACTCGGCATGACTCCCAGCTTTTTCCAAAAGTCCTCTCAGGACGGGGGCTGGGATTTTTTGCAGAACCCCAATCTGGGTATTGTCCAAAGGCTGCAGTTCGGAATGCAGTTTTTCCGCAGGCCAAGTGGAGTTAACTACTTCTCCATTGCGCCCATTCAAGAGCACACGAATCGGCTCAGTTGGAAAATATTGATCCCCATTCCACCGAGGTTCAGCGACACACTCCAAAAAGAAATACGCTTCTACCAACAACGGAGGCCCGCCTTTTTCTGGCGCACCCGTCCACGCAGCGGCGGAAACATTCCCAAACTCCTGCGACAAAACCGCCTCTAGCGTTCCGGTCACCAAGGGATGATCCCAGCTCATCAGAGTCAAATCATCCCGCACCAGAGCCTTGGCGCGAGAAAACGACATGCGCATCCCCTCGGCTGGCAGTCCAGGAAAATACGTCGTAAACATGCTGTCGCCAGGTTCGGCGAAAATCGTATCTTTATCGAGCTCCTCGACGTGGATACCCATTCCATCAAAAACAGCCTCTAAATACGCTCGCAGCTCTTCTGGACGTTCATTTTGAGCAATCGCCTTAGTGAGCGCGGTCCCCTCGACAGGATCAAAAGAGTTGATTTCAATCAGCCGATCGCGGCCCTTTTCGATCAACGCTAAAGTCGCCAGGTACTTTTCACGCGCTTTTTTAATTAAGCTCTCGAATTCTTTTTTATCTTTGCCAAACGCGAGCTTTGGCTTGAGGAGAAACTTCTCCAACTCCTCAAAAAAATCGTCGTGGATCTGCGCCGCACCGCTTGAGGGCGCCTCAAAAACCTGAAACACATCGCGGTACCACCGCAAAAGAACTTCTTCTCGGCTCTCGCTCAAGAACGGCACGTGCAACGAAATGTCATTTTGTTGCCCAATGCGATCCAATCGCCCTATCCGTTGTTCCAAAACATCCGGCTCAACGGGAAGATCGGCCAGAATGAGATGCTTGGCGTGCTGGAAATTTCTCCCCTCACCGCCAATTTCTGAGGATAAAAGCACTTTAGCACCGGAAGGATCTTCAAAATACGCCGCATTGCGATCGCGCGCCAAGAGTGGCTGTTCTTCATGAAACTCCACCGCGCGGATCCCATGCTCAGTCTGCAATCGCTCTTTCAGCGCCATTACTTTCTTGGGAGTTGAACAGATGAGCAGAACCTTATCATCGGTCGCCCGCAAAAATCCGCCCAACCATTCAACCAAGGCATTCTCACGCACCTCAGATTCTTTGGCGTCACCGCCGGACTTTCCTTCTAAGCGGTGCTCCTTCAGGATGCGCGCCGGAAAGGAAAAGTCTTCCAACTGGACCACACGCCGTGCATTGCGAAAATAAATTCGCCCTGTTCCGTAGTAGTCCACAAGACTGAGCATGATCGCTCGTCGGTTTTGAGAATCATTCAAGTCATCAAACAAAGCCTCATTCACTTTACCCTTTAGCAAGGCTTTGAGCTGAGTGCCCGCCTTTGCCGGCAGGTTTTTGGATGAATGAAGCGCTTCTGCAAGCGCCACTACCTCCAAATACTTGTCATGTTCTTTCTGGTATTTTTTCCACGAGCTAAAACGCTGGGGGTCCACCAGCTTCAACCGTCCAAAATGCCCTTCTAACCCTAGTTGCTCCGGAGTCGCGGTGAGCAAGAGCAGTCCGGGGGCACGCGAGGTGAGGTCTTCTAAGATGGCATATTCTAAAGATGGCGCTTCGTCGCTCCATTCGATCCGATGCGCTTCATCCACGACGATCATGTCCCATTGGGTTTCGAGCAAGGTTTCCAAAAGCGCCCGGTTGTCCAACGACTCCACCGCGAGGATCAGCCGCTCGTGTTCGACCAGATCGGCACCTTCTAACAACTCATCTGTTTGAGACTCTGGCACCCAAAAGGACAGGTTGAACCGGCGAAGCATTTCGACAAACCATTGATTGACCAAAGCCTGCGGCACAATCAACAAAACCCGGCGCACCCGCTCTGTGGTAATGAGCTGGTGCAAAATCCACCCTGCTTCGATGGTTTTTCCTAATCCGACTTCATCTGCCAACAACGCACGCGGGATACCACGGCGACTGACTTGCGAAACGACATACGCCTGGTGGGGTAAAAGCATTACCCGCGGACCAATCAACCCCCTCACCTGGGACCGGAGCATGCGATCTCGGTAAACCATTGTCTTGCGACGCAGCTCAAATGCCCCCAACGGATCGACTTGCCCAGCGAAAAAGCGCTCGAGTGGCCTCTGGAGTTTATGTTCTGCGGAGAGTTCGCTCTCACAAACGCGCTGGCGGAGCCGCCCAAAGTACCAAATCAGCCCTTCACGAGTGTCTATTTTGAGGACTTCAAAGGCTTCTCCCACTCGGGGGCGAACCATGTCTCCGAGACGGAACTCCAATCGACGTAACGGGGCAGTGCGTTTGTTGTACCGGCGGATGGACCCCGAGGCAGGGTACTCCAGCTCCACGACGAAAGAATCAAACGTACGAACAAAACCGAGCCCTAATTCCGGCTCTGCTTCGCTAATCCAAACCTGACCTTGGCGAAATTCAATTACGGGAGGCACTTTTACTCTTTATCAAATTTTTTAAAAAAGAGCCCTATTCTACCGATCTTTCGGCAAATAGGAATGCCATTCCTTATGAACTATCAATCGAGCCCCTCGAGAAAAGGTGAGGTAGGCCCAGGCCCAGTCAAAAAGAACAAAGAGGCGGTTCTTAAAACCGATCAGGTAATAGATGTGAACCAAAAGCCATGCCAACCAGGCCGTAAAACCCGCAAATTCTAGCGACTTTGTTTGCACTACCGCTTTTTTTCGGCCAATGGTCGCCATCTGCCCTTTGTCTAGATACTTAAACGGCTTGCGAGGTCGTTTTTGCAGATCCGCCAGGATATTGGCCGCAGCCCAACGCCCCTGCTGCATTGCCACAGGCGCAAGCCCTGGCAAAGGCTGCCCCTCTTGTCCAAGACAGTGGGCCTGATCCCCCAGCACAAAAACATGGGGAAAACCGGCGATGCTCAAATCAGGCTCCACGTAAACCCGTCCGCTCTTGTCCAGCGGAACTCCCAATGCTTTTCCCAGACTAGAGGGTTGCACGCCTGCCGCCCAGAGCACTGTCGAGGCTTGCAAAAACTCCCCCCCCAGTTGCACCCCTTCGGGAGAGACCGCGCTGACTCGGCTAGAGGTCCAAATCTGCACTCCTAGGTTTTCTAAATCACGAGCAGCTCGCTTTGCTAAGTTTTCCGAAAAACTCGCAAGAATTCTGGGACCCGCTTCAATGAGCAGCACGCGAGTCCGTGCGGGATCGATGCGTTTGAAATCCCGGGATAAAGTGTACCGACTAATCTCGCCCAAAGCCCCTGCCAACTCCACGCCCGTGGGCCCCGCTCCCACCACCACAAAAGTCAGTAGCTGCTTTTGCTTTTCGGGGTCGGGTTCGCGTTCGGCGAGTTCAAAGGCCAACAGACACCGACGTCGGATCTCAGTCGCTTGCTCCAATGTTTTTAGCCCGGGTGCGTTTTCTTCCCACTCGGTGTGACCAAAATAGCTATGCTTAGAACCACAGGCCAAAACCGCGTAGTCGAACGGCGTTTCCCCCGCGTCGGAAACAATCTTGCATTCCCGCAACAAGACCTTGCTGACATTCGCCAGGTGGACTGTCACGTTGGAATATCCCGACAATAGAGATCGAATGGGCGCAGCAATTTCTGCGGGAGACAAACCCGCAGTCGCGACTTGATACAGCAGCGGTTGAAACAGGTGGTAGTTTCTCCGGTCGAGCACTTCGACTTGCACCCCGGGTTTTCCGGCCAAAGATTTGGCTGCATTCAACCCAGCAAACCCTGCTCCGACGATGACGATTTTTTTCAAGCAGGACTCCTTCCGAGGATCTATCTTACCACCGCCTGAATACACCCCTGTTAAAAACCTCGCCATTGGGTAACAAACTACGTCCTCATCCAGCGCCGTAAGCTCAAATTCTGCCTGGCTTCGCTGGTCTTTGCCTTGCAATTCCAGGAGCCCGTGGCGACGTGGAACAAAATCCAGACCCTCGGAGTATTGAGCAGCCTGCTCTTGATCACGGCCTGTGGAGGCAATCCCCTCGGCGTGCGGTTCGACGCATCGGTTCCCGGCGATCAGCGCTCGTTTGTCGAGTCTGACCTTAACCGACTCGCTTCGTTGCAGCTGGGTACGGCGACTTCGAGCGATCTCTCAGCACTAGGAATGAGTGACCTTTCCGCGACAAGCCTGACGCAGTGGCTGCAGAGCCGCATGGCTTATATCGTCGGGGAAGGTTTTGACTATGAAACCAACTCCACTCGTTACCCGGTCTCCGGGGGCCTGCGTTTTACGAGCTATACGGGCTACGGACAAGAAACGCTGTTTAGCGCGCTCGGCCAGGCGTCCAACACCCAAACCGTGATGATGAATTTGGGCGCGTACTTGTACCTAGACGGAAAAGAGAAACAATCCGAGTATGTCTTGCGACTGAGCAATGGAAAAACCGTTTCTGTTTTTTCTCCACGAGTGAACATCGTACAAATCGGCGAAGGATTGTTCGAAGCCAATGCCATCCCAGGCGTAGCATTGGGCGCAAAATCCAATTCCTTGCTACGTACTTCGACCTATTTTCACGAAGGGCGCCATTCAGATGGCAACGGGACCAATGCTGGTTTTCCGCACGCTTCTTGCCCCAGCGGAGATTACGCAGATCTCTACGCTTGCGAGAACAATTCCAACGGACCGTACGCGATTCAAACCGTTTTTCTTCGGTACGCTATCCCGACTTGCACTGACTGCAGCTATACCGAACAAGCTGGATTGGAGATCTCGATGGCGGATTATGCTTCACGCCAAATCCAGCGCTTGTTCCCTAGCGCTACCCCTGAAGCCTTGAGCAACTCCGCTTATGGGAGTGCCCGATAGTGAGCAGGAAAAACGCCGCACTCTGGTCCCTCGCGCTTGCGGTGGTTTTGTTTTGGTCCCTTAAACCCGCTGCACCGACTGCAGTGGCGACAACCACCCTGGCCGCGGGCACCAAAAGCGTTGACGTATTTGCTGAGCCCCTCTCTAAGTCGCACGCCGCACCAAAACAGCACGCAGTTTTTGAAGAGTTTTCTCGTTCGGTCTTAGCAAATCTGCCCACGGTGGAAGCGATGCGCGCCGAAGGGGGAAGCTACCAATTCACTCCAAAATCGACCCTTGCCGCCAGCGCCTCTCTGGGCCAAATTGCTGAGTCTCTCGCCCGCCATCCAGAATGGATCACCATCGGAATGGGCTTTTATGATGAGTGCGCGCGGCGCTCAGACGTGGTTCAGGCCGTGCGCGCGGTTTGCTTGCATCACCTGAAGCACTGGGCACGCAAACAGCCCGAGGTCACGACTTTGCATCCGTCAGATTATCCCGAAGAAGTTTGGCATTTGAGCGATTCGCTGCCGCCAGTTCGAACCCGCTAAGGCCCAACGGGTAGGGGTTTTGTTTTGGCTTTTTTGGGCTTGAGCTCCGCCAACCCCACGGCATAACCCGCGGAGTCCGCGCGCAGAACTGCCATCACAGCCTTGGACGGACCCTTGGGAGGGTGCACCAGGCGAGAATACAAAAACACTTCAATTTCTTCTGGCCCCGAACTGGTAAGCTCAATTTCCAAGCGATCGGACGCGCCGGCCAGCGAATCGCCTACCAGCTTATTCACTTTGGGGTCCAATTCAAAGGCGTCTAACTCACCCAGGACCGGATCCGCACTTCTCAAACCTTTTTCTTTCAGCACGATTTCGCATAGTTCAACTTCCGTCTTATTCCCCTCAAAGCTGACTGTCGCCGCGACGACGTCAGCATCCCCCTCCCCGGGGCCTACATGAATCAGCTGGGTCACTAGGTAAGTCTTTTTTCCATTTTCTTCTTCGAAAATCAGGGCTGCTTGTTCGGGCTCGTATTCTTTGCCCCCCAAAGCCGCCACAACGTCCGCGTTCGAAGCAAATGCCTCAATCGCAGCGCGCTTTAAAGTATCGGACTTGGTAATCGGCATGGCCTGTAAGGACGGCGACGAAAAACCCATTAAACTCAGAGAAACCAATAGATGTCGTATCAAAGCAAACCTCCACTTTTTCCCAGGTCTAGCCGCGATTTATCCCGAGCGCAATCCCGGATTCCCTGCTAAATTGCGTTCCCATGCAACCCACTCGACAGATCTCGCTCTTTGACGCTGTTTGCCTCATTGCCGGGATCATGATTGGGGCCGGCATCTTTGAAAGTTCCCCGGCGGTGGCTCAGAACACTTCAAGCGCGTCGATGTTGCTCTTGGTTTGGTTGGTGGGTGGAGCCCTTTCGTTGTTGGGGGCATTCACTTACGCAGGCTTGGCACAAGCGTTTCCGGAGACTGGGGGCGACTATGTCTACCTCAAAAGAGCGTTCGGAAAACGCCTAAGTTTTGTTTACGCGTGGTCGATGCTTGCGGTCGTGCGTCCTGGAAACATTGGCGCCATGGCGTACGTTTTTGCGCGCTATGCGGATGCGGTATATCCCTTGGGAAAAAATGGTTTGTTCATTTACGCCAGCGCGAGTGTCTTGCTTATTTCTGCATTGAACCTGCTGGGTACGCGAGAAAGCAAAGCGATCCAGAACGGCCTGACAGTGGCAAAAGTCGGTGGCATTATTTTGTTGGTCGGACTGGCATTCACGCGCCCGCCCATTGAACTCTCTGCCGAAACGATCCCGACAAACCCCTCGTTCACGTTGGCTCTGATTTACGTCTTGTTTGCTTATGGGGGTTGGAACGAGATCGCGTTCGTCGCGGCCGAGGTCAAAAACCCCCAACGAAATCTTTTCCGCGCGCTGGTCGGAGGCACTTTTGTCGTCGCGGGGATTTATTTTCTGGTGAACTGTGCTTTTTTATATTCCCTGGGCTTTGAAGGATTGAGGCAATCGAGTGCTGCAGCCCATGTACTTGCGAGCCACACGCTTTCTCAAACCGGGGGAGCTCTCGTCAGCGCCTTGATCGCCGTGTCGGCCTGGGGAGCACTGCATGGAATGATTTTTTCCGGAGCGCGGATCTACTATGCCATGGGACAAGACCACCGTCTTTTTAGTCGTCTCGGAGTTTGGAGCGAGAACGGTACTCCCGTGTGGTCCATTCTCACCGAATCGGGTATCACGCTCGCTCTAATGGCCGCTTTTGCCGGCAGCCCCAGCGGGTTTGAAAGCTTTATTCTATTTACCACCCCGTTGTTCTGGCTCTTTATGGTGGCTGTAGCTCTGGCTGCATTTCGCCTCCTTCGCGGCCCGCAATCGCGCCCTCTTGCCTCGGCTCTGTTTCTTGCCACGGGCTGTTTCATGCTGTTCATGTCGCTAAAGTATGCGGCGGACAATCTCGCCATAGAAGTGCTGGGATCTGTCGTCATTCTGGTGTTAGGAGTGGCCCTTGAACGGGTCGAATCCCAGGGGAAACACTCCCTGAAAAATTGATGCAGCGCGCTGTTTTGCCCCCTGCTATACTGAGCTTATGAAACTATTTTGCTCGATGGTGGTTTTGTCCGCTCTGGTGGCAGGTTGCGGCAGGCCCATTTGCTTTGGCCCCATTGGAAACTTGGCGGATTGCTACCCCCGAAGTTCCTCCAACACAACAGGCTCCACAACGGCTTTTCATATTGAGGTGCCCACCGCCAACCAGGGCCTTCCGATCACGCGTGGAGCTTCGATTGTTCTTACGGCCCGCAACGGCATTGGCCCGTATCACTGGCAAATCATCAGCACCGGAACCACGGGAACATTATCTATCAGCGGGCAGACAGGGCCGATTTTTACCGGCAATACGGTCACCTATACGGCGCCCAGCGCCGCTGCCACAACGACGATTCAACTGTCTGATAGCGCAGGCACCGTCCAGTCCACCCAGCTCGCGCTAGTAACGATGTAGTCCTACGCCTGCGTAAAGACGGTAAAGACGTATTCTTTGATTTCTTTTTTCTGGTAGAGATTGAGCGCCGCCAAACGGCTCCGCAAGCGATTCAGGGCTATCGCAGCCGCCTGCTTTTCGCCAGGCGTTCCAGGGCGATGGTACAGAGCTTCTATCCGCTCCAACTTCCGCGTTAATTCTTCTCGTGAACTGCGCTCCATACCGCCCTCAACACCCATTAAATGCAAGCGCGCCAACGCCCCTTTCCCGCACACCCGCCTCCCGAAGTGACAGAACTTGGCAGTCACCAAACGCCGTTGCGCGCCCCTACCTCGTATTCCACAAGTATCCATGCTAGGATTTTCGCCGTTATGGAAAAGCCCGTACTTGCTAGGAATACACTCAAGCCCGCTGCGTTTCAGACCCGGTTGATTGCGTTTTGCATCGATATGGTGATCCAGGGGTTTCTTGCGCTCATTCTCCAGTTTACGATTCCTTACCTGATGCCCTTAGCAGTTTGGGTTTTTTATAAAACCCTGTTCGAATGCTCGGCAATTCAGGCCACTCCCGGAAAACGCGCCATGGAAATCCAAGTCGTAAGCGAATCCGGTGGCAGAATTACTCTCGGCAGGTCTTTCTTTAGAACGCTGATTGCGTTTCTATCGGTATTTACCTGTTTCTTGATCTACTTGTTGGCCTTGGTCACACCCAAGAAACAAACTTTTCATGACATTGCCTGTGAAACGCTTGTTGTCGAAGGCAAGCCTGACGGGAGTCCCATCCAGGCCTGGATAGATGAACTCATCGCTGTAGCAGAACGTATTCGCGCGCTCTTTAACCGTTAGCGGCTTTTTTTATATGATCGAAAATGGCGAGCAGGCGTTCGACGTTTTCTTTCTGCCCTGGCATCTTTGCGAAACCAAGCAGCTCGTTGGAAGCGACTTCAAGATTGTTCTTAAAGCCCGCTTGAACAAAGATGTTTCCATCTCCAACCAAGTGGATTTTCCAACCGTTCGAACTGCTCTCGCAATAGGCTTCGGACGGGAGTTCTGCCCAGTGGCTTTCTAACAAAGCCAGGCTTTCTTCATTCAAATAGCGGACCATGTAACGAGGGTACCGACCGAAGCCCAGAAGATCTAGTTTTTCTTCCGCCACGCCGCGCCAGACCGCGCGATCAAGTGCTCGCTACAAAGGTGCGCACTTTGTACTGAGTCGCGATCCAAACAAAGATGAATGCGACGATAAAAATGAGCCCACCATAAAAAAAGAACTCCATCGCAGCAGATTTAAACGGGTTGATTTCAGAAACCACTGCTGTGAGCAAATTACCAATGGAGGTCGTGAGCAGCCACAAACTCATCATCACGCCCTTCATGCTCTTGGGCGCCTGAGTGTAGGCAAACTCAAGCCCTGTGATCGAAACCAAAACCTCTGCCGCGGTCAGAATCAAGAATGGGCCAAACTGCCACGCAACATTGAGCTTCAGCCCTGAGTCCAAGAACAACTGGATGACTCCCACCATCGCAAAGGATAGCCCGGTGCAAAGCATCCCGGCGCCCATCTTGCGCAGAGGGGTGACTTTGATTCCCATTTTTTCAATCGCCGGGTAAACCCCAAAGCTCAAGAGTGGAATGAGCCCCATGACCAAAATGGGGTTTAAGGTCTGGATCTGCGAGGCCAACAAAGGCACGCCCCAAACCACGAGATCCATCTGTTCGGCTTGGAGAATCCACGTACTGCCCTGTTGATCCCAGAGCGCCCAAAACACCGCCACCGTGGAAAACACCGCTGAACAACCCAAAGCTGCCCGAGCGCCATCCACTTTCTCGGCGCCGTATTTCTTTTTAGCTTCGGAGTCTTTTCCCAGCAGAAGCAGCCCGGCAATAGGCAAAAAGGATGTTTTATTTTTGCCGCCGGTGGGAGGCACAATGACGTAGTGTTTTCGCCCCATCCAGAAAATCAATGTCGCGATGGCCATCAGAACGCCAGGGATCCCAAAAGCCACTCGAGGGCCGTAGTTAGGAAGCAACCACGGGATCAATATTGTCGAGAAAACGGAGCCAAAATTGATCATGAAATAAAACAAGTCGTAGACTTTGCTCACCAAGTGCTGATTCGACTTATTGAACTGATCCCCCACGAAGGACGAGACGCAGGGTTTGATACCGCCGCACCCCAACGCAATCAGGGCCAAACCAGCATAGAGGCCTTCCTTGGATTCAAACACAGCTAGGACCCCATGCCCGAGACAATAGAACAGCGAAAGGAACAGAATCGCCTTGTACTTTCCAAGAAATTTATCCGAAAGGTAGCCACCCAACAGCGGCAGAAAGTAGCACGCCATGATGAACAGGTGATAAACAGATTTGGCGCGATACTCGGGAAGCAGGAGGTGTCCGGTCATGAACACGACGAGGATGCTACGCATCCCGTAGAAGCTAAAGCGCTCGCAGGCTTCATTCCCGACGATATACGCGATTTGTTGTGGAAATCCCAAAAACGTTTTTGCAGCTTTAGCGACCATTAGCTCCCCCTCTTGTCCACCTTTACCAAACGAAGCCGCATAGTAGAGAGCCTTTTGGCCGTTGGCAATTTCAGAAATCCTGGTATTTTTGTGGCATGAAAAAACAAATTGCTCTCATTAGTTTTGTGGTTGCTACTCTGGTGGCTAACGCCTCAGTAGCGAAGAAGAAGGTAGAAATGCTGAAAATTGTAGACGGGTTGGAGTACACCGAAGAGAAAATCGGCACTGGTGACGAAGCCAAGCCAGGTAAAACGGTCGTCGTGCATTACACCGGCTGGTTGATCAAAGAGGGAACAAAAACCGAAAAAGGGACGCAGTTCGATTCGTCTCGAAGCGAGGGCCGAACACCTTTTGAATTTCCGCTGGGAGGCGGACGCGTAATTCAAGGTTGGGACAAAGGCTTTGCCGGCATGAAAATCGGGGGCAAACGAACGTTGTACCTCGCCCCTGAGATGGGTTACGGAACACGCGGAGCCCCTCCTGTGATTCCACCCAATGCAAAGCTGATGTTCGAAGTCGAATTGCTCGGACTCAAATAGATTCAACGAAACGTATTCTTGCGTTCGCGCAAGTCCGCAAACGCAGCAACCGGATCCTCCGCAAGGCCCAGTGCCTTGCGGAAAACCGGATCCCCGACCCTCAAAAACGGGTTCGTACGACGCTCCTGAGCCATATTTCCTGGGATCGTGGACTTGCCCAGTGCCCTCAAACGCCGCACTTCTTCCACCCTCTCCTGCAGCTCTTTATCGTCGGGACTGAGTGAAAGTGCAAAACGCCCATTGTCTTGAGTGTACTCGTGGGCACACCATACCTGGGTAGAATCGGGTAGCCCAGCGAGGCGGCTGAGACTGTGCCACATCTGCGCCGGCGTCCCTTCGAATAAACGTCCGCAACCCAACAAAAAAAGTGTATCCCCGGTAAACACTGCGTGAGCGGCAGCAAGCCAAAGAGCCACATGGTGGCGAGTGTGGCCTGGGATAAACAACACTTCAAAAGCCAAGTTTCCCCACTGCCAGAAGCCTTCGGAAAGTTCATGATCCATTCCGGCTATCCGCTCGCGATCCCCGGCTGGGCCCCAAATAGGGCATTGAAACCGAGCTTTGAGTTCCAAATTGCCGCCGGTGTGATCCCAATGGTGGTGTGTGTTTACAATGCCATGCAAATCCCATTGTCGTTTTCCGAGTTCCTCCAACACGGGCGCGGCCGTCGACGGATCGATGGCCAGCGTCAGGCCGCCAGACCGAATGAGAAAGGCGTAATTGTCCACGAGCAAAGGGATGGGAATGATTTCCATGCGAGCCAGTAATCCAGACACAAGCCTCGATGACAAGACTCCTCGCCCAGATTAGGTTAACAGGATGAACTCTCTGCCCACAGTGGTGGCTCGGCTCAGCGACTGGTATAACCGCGTTCAGCGGCCCCTCCCTTGGCGCGCAAGCCACGATCCCTATCGGATTTGGATTTCCGAGGTCATGCTCCAACAAACCCAAGCCGCCACCGTCATCCCCTACTATGAGCGTTTTTTAGAGCGTTTCCCCAACCTAGATGCTCTTGCGAATAGCCCCGAGAGTGAGGTGCTCCTCCGCTGGGCGGGTTTAGGGTACTACTCACGCGCAAAAAACCTGCGCAAAGCCGCGCAATACCTGGTCCAACAACACGGCGGAAACTTCCCCAAGAACCGCAAAGCGCTCTTGGAAATCCCTGGGATTGGACCGTACACTGCGGGCGCGGTACTCAGCATCGCTTTCGATCTGCCGGAACCCATTGTCGACGGAAATGTTCAGCGTGTGTTTGCCCGCTATTACACATTCGGTGAGCCCATTGAGTCCAAAACGGCAGGGATTTTCTTTTGGAATAAAGCGCAGGAGTGGGTGAGCTGCGCGGCTTCTGCGCGCATTTTGAATCAAGCTCTCATGGAACTGGGAGCCATGGTTTGTACCAAGGCGTCGCCCAAATGCATTCAATGTCCCCTTGTTACCGATTGTGCCGGGCACAGAACAGGTTCCGCCACAGAGTACCCAAAACGCGCCAAACGCCGACCCACCCAGGACGTGTGGTGGGGAGCATGGATACAGGAAAACCGCGGGCGTGTGCTCTTAACCCAAAATCCAGAAGGGAGCTGGTGGGCCGGCCTATGGGATCTTCCCCGCCTGGAGGCGAATTCGGAGCGAGCGGTCGAGAAAAAAGCACGTGACTTCATTCACTCTCGCCCAAACTGGAAATGGAAAAAAAATCTCCCTTGGCAAAAACACACTGTGACGCACCACCGCATTCGCGTCGCCCCGTTTGTGGTAACAACGCCGGCAACTCGGCCCAACCCACCCGACCGGCAACGTTGGGTCCGCGTAGAGGAGCTGGAGAACTTTCCTCTTTCATCACTCGCGAAGAAGATTTTGAGTTCCTATCGGCGCTAGCCAAGCGGGATCTTTGCGGCTAGCATGATTGGTTGTGAGCAAACGTAATCAAGATGACCGAGAAGCACTGGAATACCACCGCGCCGGACGACCTGGAAAAATAGAAGTCATTTCTTCGAAGTCCTGCAAAACCCAACGCGACCTCTCTCTCGCGTACTCCCCCGGAGTCGCTCAACCGTGTATTGAAATCTCAAAACGTGCCAGCGATGTTTACCAATACACGGCCAAAGGAAACTTAGTCGCGGTAATCAGCAATGGAACGGCTGTGCTCGGGCTAGGCAACTTGGGACCATTAGCCGCAAAGCCCGTAATGGAAGGCAAAGGGATTCTCTTCAAACGATTTGCGGATATCGATGTTTTTGATTTGGAACTCAACACGGAAAACCCAGACGAGTTTGTCCGGTGTGTGCAACTTTTGGAACCCACTTTTGGGGGAATCAACCTCGAAGATATCAAAGCTCCTGAGTGCTTCTACATCGAAGAAAAACTCAAAGCGACGATGCAGATCCCCGTATTCCACGACGATCAGCACGGCACGGCGATTATCTCAGCAGCCGCCTTGCTCAACGCGATTGAACTCACCGGACGCAATATCGCCAAGACCAAACTCGTGATGAACGGCGCAGGCGCCGCTTCCATTGCATGCGCGAATTTGTACATTCGCCTAGGGGTGAAAAAAGAAAACCTCATCATGTGCGATAGCCAGGGCGTCATCTACCAAGGGCGCGAAAGCGGCATGAATGAATACAAAGCAGCTTTTGCGAACAAAACCAAGGCCCGTACTTTAGAAGAAGCCATGAAGGGGGCCGATGTTTTTGTTGGCTTGAGTGTCAAAGGGGCTGTGACCAAAGACATGATTGCTTCGCTCGCCAAAAAAGCCATTGTCTTCGCCATGGCCAATCCGGACCCAGAAATCGACTACGACACCGCCAAAAGCGTACGTAGTGACATCATCATGGCGACGGGGCGTTCAGACTTTCCCAATCAGGTGAACAACGTATTGGGATTCCCATTCTTGTTTCGTGGGGCGCTCGATGTCCGAGCCAAAGCCATTAACGAAGAAATGAAAATCGCTGCGGTTTATGCGCTGGCGAAATTGGCGCAGCAAGAAGTTCCGGATTACGTCTCCAAAGCCTACGGTGGCGCGCAATTTCGATTTGGCCCTGAGTACATCATTCCAAAACCGTTCGACACGCGCGTACTGCTCTGGGTCTGCCCCGCGGTCGCCAAGGCTGCCATGGAGAGTGGAGTCGCTCGTGAAAAAGTCGACTTGGCAGAATATACCGTCCAGCTCGAAAAACGACTTGGCCTGAGACAAAGTTTTGTTCGGGGCATTAAGGACAAGCTGCAAATCGATGGCTTAAAGCCGAAGGGAAAACTCGCCCGCATCGTATTTCCAGAAGGTTCGAACTCCAAGATTCTCAGTGCTTGCGATGTTATCGTCCAAGACCAGATTGCGGAACCCATTTTGCTAGGGAATGAGTCGCGCATTCGCGAAATGATCGCGGCACGCGGATTAGAGTCGTTGAAAAACGTCCAAATCATCACCCCTTCTACGGCACCCCTGCGCAAAGAGTACGCCGAGGCGTTCTGGTCGATCCGCCAACGCAAAGGCCTAACCCGAGAGCAGTCTTTTTCATTGATGAAAAATGAAAACTACTACGGCTCCATGATGGTGCACTTAGGCCATGCGGATGGGCTCTTGAGCGGCGTCACCCAGTCTTATCCCGACACGATACGGCCTTTTTTGCAGACGGTGGGGAGCCGACCTGGGACAAAAATTGCCGGCGTTTACATGATGCTCTTCAAGGAGAGGATACTCTTTTTTGGCGACACTACAGTAAATATCGAGCCCTCGGCTTCGGACTTGGCCGATATCGCGATCAACTGCGCCATGGCGGCTAAGTTTTTTGATATTGAACCGCGCGTGGCCATGCTTTCGTTTAGCAACTACGGAAGCAACAACCACCCACTCTCCCAGAAAGTCCGTGAGGCGGTTCGGTTGGTGCGACTGCGAAAACCCGAATTGATCGTAGACGGAGAAATGCAGGCAGATTCGGCGGTGGTTCCGGATATTGGCAAAGAGGATTTTCCGTTTTCGGCTATTCAGGGCGATGCGAACGTGCTCATCTTCCCCGATCTGCAGTCGGCTAATATCTGTTACAAGCTAATGCAACGAATCGGGGGCGCCGAAGCTATTGGCCCGTGCCTCTTGGGAATGAATAAGCCTATCAATGTTCTTCAGCGCACCGCGGACGTGGATGAAATTGTAAACATGGCCATGATTACAGTTTTGGAAATCCGCGAGTACGAAAAAATTAAATCCAAAAAAGCGGCTAAGGGCAGGCTTTAGCTTATTTAGGGTCTAGAACGCGAAACTCTCCATCCTCGAGGCAATAGAGGATATTGCGATCTACCAGCGCTTTGCCCAACCTCCACCGCAGCAAGATAGCAGCGGCAGACTCTTTGAATTTATCCAAGCGCTCTTCAAACTCCTGAATTTGCATTTCCGACAAGCCCATTTCGCGAGCGTGCTTTTTGATGTTGAGCGCGGTTACCCCTCGGTAATACGGAAAAACCATGGTGCTCGTGTTCAGATCCACTTGAGTGGGGAGGATCATCGGAATTCCTTTTTGGGAATACGTACGTGTCAAAATAAGATTTTCTTCTAAACGATCGCGGTCCTGAAAAACTTTGACCACTTCGCGATCCCCGCCTCGTTCGGCAAGGTAGACATGCCCCTCGGTTCCGTTGCCTAGCAATTCAACCACTTGATACTCCAACGGCCCCACCGACAAGCGACTGCCGGGCTTGCGGGCGGCGCGGAGCATCGACTCAGGTACAAAGGGGTTTTCCGTGTGAAAGGACTGCACCCACGGCTCGAGTTGGCGGCGAAACGCATCGACAGAGGACGCGGGGGGCATGGCCGTGAGTCGATCGGCGTGGATGAGGTTGGGAAAAAACTTTCCGCAAGCGGCGCTCCAAACCTGCGCCCCAGCAAGCCCCGAGAAGCCGTAAACCAAAACCAAGCTTCGAATAAGCACGGCCGATACTACCACGATTTCGGTACGCGGTACCTTTTGTGCAAAAGGTACCGCGTACCAAAGAGCTTGACGGAGAATACATACATTTGTATGGTATTTAAATGGAAGGGAGGTTCTAGCGACATACCATTTTAATTAGCGTCTACGTGCTTACCCGGGGGATCGGATCCCAATATGCTGCGCCTAACCCCTTAGGCGCTTCCGATCCCCCGCTCCAATTCTTCTTTCAGCAACCCAATAGTGCGGGTCATCACGCGATTCTTGGGCCATATCGCCGCCAACCTCACATCTCCCACGCTGATTTTTGGAAACAAAACTCGCAACGCGGGTTTGCAATGCGGGATCACAAAATCGGGAATCATCGTCCAGTAATCTGTGTTTTGAATGGCAGCCAGAGCTACCATATAACTATCGTAGTAAAACTGAATCTTGGGTTTGATATCTTTTTCTCGGAAAAACGGATGCGCATCACAGCTTTCAATCCCTTGAAACCCCCGCGCCGCCGCCGCAGGATAGGAGGAAACCTGACGCAGCTGATCCCCAGGCTTCTTGCTCGCCAGAGGGTGCCCATCGCGAACCACCACGCGCAAATGGCCCGTAAACAAAGTTTCTATATTCACATCCGGATTAGGCTGCGGTCCCAAACAGATCCCAAAATCAATTTCTCCTTCTGAAGCTCGGCGCAAAACTTCAGCGGATCGCAGGCTATAAGTCTCCGCACTAAGCATCGGGTGCGCTTTCAAAACACGCAGCCACGCTGGCACCAGAAACTGCTCGCTGAACAGATGCGTCCCTGCCAATCGATAATGTCCCCGCAACTCCACCTGATCCGAAACCAACTCCTCTCGGATTTTCGCAGTTTCATTGAGCAGGTTTCTCGCTCGCTCGGCCAAGAGTTTGCCATGATTAGTTAGCACGACTCGTTTGCCCTGCTTTACGAAAAGCTCTCTCCCCAGCTCCTCCTCTAAAGCAGCGATGCTGTGGCTAACCGCGCTAGCACTTATCGCCAAAGTTTTGGAAGCCTTGCCAATATGCTCTAAGCGCGCGGCCTCCAAAAAATATGTCAGTTGATCTAATTTCATCCCAACCCCACGCGATTCATTTAGTTTTTTTCAGTAATAAACTGAAAATCATTTCGTTTATCAAATTAATCAATGCCTCTTACTCTGGAAAGCGTGGGAGGGAAGTAATGAAAACGAGTGTTATCGATCGAGAACAGCTCAAGACTCAGTATGGAATTCTCTGCCAGGCACTCATTCCTGCGCAAAACACAGAGCGCGACGCGTTCAACTTGGTGCACTGCGAAGTTCCCGCAGATGGCAGAACTCAATCCCACGCGCATTTTGAACCAGAAGTTTTTGTCTTACTCCGTGGCCAAGGAAGCCTGAAGCTGGGAGACCGAGTCCAAGCCGTCGAAGCAGGCAGTGTGGTATCCATCCCTGCGTTTGTGGAACACCAGCTTGAGAATGGTGGCAAAGACCCTCTAGTCTTTCTCTCCATTTACAGCGAACACGCTTCCTTGGCCCCCCTACCCGCCAAAGCCAACCTGATCGCCGCTCCGCCCACTCCCAACGGGCCACTGCACTTGGGACACTTGGCAGGGCCGTACTTAGGTGCGGATGTTTTGCGGCGTTATCTCACGCTCCGCGGCACTCAAGTGTACTCTCTCTGTGGCACGGACGACCACCAACCCTACAACTGCTGCGAAGACTTCGTCATAAAAATTAAAAACGCACTCGCTTGCACGCAGATAGAATTTCAAAACTTCGTCCGCCCGAGTAAAGACACCGCTTACCAAACAGCAGTGCAAAAGGTCGTGAACTCTCTTTTGCAGTCCGACAAACTCCATATTCGCGACTGTCCTACGGCTCACCTTTCCAACGGCGAACCTGTCCTGGAATCCCACATTCGAGGAACTTGCCCCACTTGCAATGTCAGCATGAGCGCCATGGCGTGTGAAGCCTGTGGAGAAGTCCCGTTGCACCGACTCGTCGACCCGGTTCATGTGGCTACGGGAGAATCGATTGAGTTTCATTCTATTCCCCGACTCATGATCTCGCTCGAAAGACATCGCGCTGCCATCACTTCCCTACTCACTTCGGGTAGTGCTTCTGCATCTGTATTGCAGTTTCTGCGCAGGACTCTGAGCCGGCCGCTGCCTGACTACCCGGTCTCGACACTCTCTCCTTTAGGGATTCCAATTCCACAAACCAAAGGACAACACCTCGATGTGTGGACAGAAATGGCTGCGTCTTATGTGGCCTTGCTTCCACCCGACGCTCCGTTCATGCCGTTTTTTGGTTTCGATAACGTCTTTTTTTACACGGTGCTGTTTCCAGCCTTGTTCGAGGCCTGCGGAAGGAGCGACTTGATCCCCGCGAAAGTATACGCCAACGAGTTTTACCACCTTGAACACCGAAAGTTTTCCACTAGCCGGCAACACGCCGTCTGGGCGAATGACTTGCTCGCACACGTGGATAGCGATTGCGTCCGATTTTTTCTCGCGCTGGATAGGCCGGAACAGAACAGCACGAGTTTCTCCATACAACGTTTTGAGGAAGCCCTAAACGAACATCTTCTTCGATTAGAAACGGTAACCGGGAAATTGAATACAACCCCGGAGGGGCCCCACCACGCTCGCGCTCCGCACAAAGCCCAACAGCAATACTTGCAGGAACTGGCTTCGCAAATTCAGGACATGGAATCGGCGTTGCATCCAGATCATTTCTCCGTACGCAAAGCAGCAGCGATTGTCGTTCGCGCCATCGATGCGCTTGAAGTTTTTACCCTGAGCTACCCTGACGAACGACAGATGGCGCTGGCAGGGGTTTGCACTTTAGCGCAGCTTTGCATGCCGCTGCTGCCGTCCTACTCCCAGCACTTGTTCGAGCGGCTTGGCATTTCTCCACAATGGTTCCGTGAACCGAAAACCTCAGGATTCCACCTAGGACAGCTGGCCGACGGCCGTTTTCAACGTAGCAGCGCATGCATGCGTCACTACCAGATCGGAGATATGCAATGATTCGCGGCACCCATTCACAAAAGATTCTCTTGGGCGGCGGAATTTTGGGGGTTTCGCTCCTGGCAGAACTCGCGCGCCAAGGCCATAAAGGCTTGCTGCTTCTGGAGAGAGCAAAAATCGGCGGGGGAACTTCAGCGGCAAGCCTGGGGATGTTACGTGTTTTCCAAAACGATTTTGCAACTTCCAAACTGTGTCTGCAGACACTAAGGCACGTCCGCCGAGACTCTCAGTCTGGTTTCAGGCAGAACGGATCGCTCTGCGTCCTACCCGCAAGACTCGTCCCAAACGCGCAGGAACAAGCAGCGTTCTTTTGCGCACAGGATTATCCCATGCATCTTCTCACGCCCCAGCAGGCCAGCGAGCGATTCCCGGCCTATTGTTTTCGCCCCACAGAAACAGTGCTTTACGAACCTCACGCAGGGACGCTGGCAGTACCATCGCGGCTAAAATCGCTTACCCAAGAAGCGCTTTCGCTAGGAGCCTCTGTCGTGGAAGACGTTGGGAACGTTCAACTCAAAACCAGTGGCCTGAGAGTCATCGGCGTCCAGTCGGCGCGGAAAAGCTGGGACAGTGACTTGGTCGTGAATGCAGCGGGCGTTTGGTCTGCAGCTGTATTGGGATCCGTCGGCGCCGATGTCGACACGCACTGTAAAGCAATTCAAGTAGACTCCTACAGCCATTTGCCCGAACCGTTCGCGCAAATGCCTAACCTATTCGACTACACAAACCTTACCTACGGTTGTTGGACTGCAGCAGAAACAGGCGGGGCAATGGTTCACATCGGCCGAGCGCTGACGCAAAGTCGCCCTACTCCCACCGAAGTAGAACCCTCGCCAAGCGATCGAGCAATCGCGCTGACTACACTCCTGCCGAGAATTCCCTCCCTGGCCACGGCACAGTGGCGCAATTCGAGGCGGCGTTGGGACAGCTACCCACGGGGTGCAAGCCAGCACCGCACTAACGGACAAGTGGGTTATGTCGCCGGCTTCTCAGGGTTAGCAACCATTGCCGCTTGGGGCGGCATCGGAGTGCGGGTATCTCAAGGCGTGGCAGAAGAAATGGCTCGTTGGATTCAAAGGGATCAAAATGCAAAAACCTAATACTACGCTGACTATCGTCGGAGCCGGCCCCAAAGCCATGGCGATTGCCGCCAAAGCAACGGTGCTCGCAGAATTGGGAATACTCGTCCCGCAAATTCATATTATCGAACGCAACGGGATTGGAGCCCATTGGAATGGGCGCGGCGGCTATACAAACGGCCACCTCGAATTAGGAACTCCCCCAGAAAAGGATGTGGGATTCCCTTACCAAACGGAGTCTTTTTCTCCCGAGCTAAATGCCGAAATCAATCGGCGCATGCAGCGTTTTTCTTGGGACACTTTCCTTATCGATCGCGGGGAGTACGCGAGCTGGATCGATCGAGGCAAACCCGCCCCCAAGCACCTGCAATGGGCGCAATACCTGCAATGGGTGTTTAGCCAAACTGGGCCTGGAATTGGATTGCACGTGGGAAATGTGGAAAGTCTCCAAAGAACGTCGAGTGGGTGGGTAGTTTATTATTCCAACCGAGAAGGACGGACTTGCTCTTTGCGTTCGGACGGGCTTGTGCTCACTGGCCCTGGAGAAGCACGCGAAATCGCACAACAGACCCAAGCGTCGGATCGGGTATTGGACATTGAGACTTTTTGGAAGCGCCAGGCAACACATCCCGAAGTCACCTGGGACAGAGTAGCCATTGTCGGTTCTGGAGAGAATGCTGCGTCGATAGCTTTGGCACTGAGCACGGGTTCGCGGCCCCCGGTCTCTATCGACGTCATCAGCCCAAGCGGTTTTGTCTTTTCTCGAGGGGAAGGGTTTCTCGAAAACCGCGTCTACACCAATCCCGAGCTTGCCCGGTGGAAATCCCTCACCCCGGATCAACGACGTCAGTTCGTCCGCCGAACCGACCTGGGAGTGTTCTCTCAGCAGGCGTTGAGACGGTTGGATGCGCTGAGCAATATGGAAGTAGTTGCAGGGCGAGTGGAGCTGATATGCCCCCACAACAGTCAGGTGCAACTGACGATCGAACAAGCGGGGGAACGGCGCACCTTGGTTTATGACCAGGTTGTGCTGGCCACCGGCTTTGATGGAACAGCTTTTCTGCGCCGACTCTTGGGTACGGATCAAGAACAGGCTTTGGCACAAGATCTGGGCGTGATGTCGCTCCAACCCGAAGTGGTGGAGGCAAGGATCGGTCCACACCTCCAAGTCTCAGGCCTCACGCCCCTTCTGCACTTGCCCATGCTGGCGGGGTTTAATCAAGGCCCGGGTTTTTCGAACCTGAGCAGTCTAGGCCGCCTTTCGGATCGGATATTGATGCCCTATTGCGATGAAATACAACTGGAGGAGGAACCCCATGCAGCTGAACGTGCTCTCGCGACAGCATGCGCGACAAGTGAATGAACTGCGCAAAAAAGCGTACGAAACTGCTCACGGAATGCAGGTTTCGGACGCGGGCTTGTTTTGGAATCGCTCGGATGATCAGTCAGTCGTATTTGGAGTATGGGATCGCGACCAGCTCATTTCCACCATGCGAATGGAAGTAATCGATTCGCCGTCACTGCTCGAGCAGAAGCTCGAATGCCCTTGGAAATTCAAGATAAAACTCAAGCTCCCCGTCATGCTATTGAGCCGCGCGGCCACGGCCCACGGCTATCGGGGCGGCGGACTCAATGCCTGGCTTCGCAGCGAGGCGTTGCAATTGGCAAACCTTTGGGAAGTCCCCTTAGCCGTGGGAACATTGGTCAAAGGATCCGCGCGCGAACGGTCCATGGTTCAGATGGGGTATGTTTTTCTGGAACACCCCACCGGCTGGAAACAAGGAGCATTTTCTTCCAGCGAGCCGGTTTGGGTGGCAGTCCTCGATCTGCAAAAGGACCTTCAACAAGCGCTGAATGAATGCGCCAGGCTATCGGGGACACTGGGGACGGTGGAGTACGATCGACAAACTATCGCCAAGCGTTTCGTCACGGTGATACGATGAACGCCAGCGTAGTCTCTATCCTCTTGCCCTATGTTTTTTTTCATGCGGCCAATGGGCTATTGCTCAAACTCACCGCGGTACAAGGGCTAAGCACGGAACAGACTCTTTTTTTCCGTGGTTCGGGGGCACTATTCTGCTGTGTGATTGCCAGCCGTTGGAACAGAGCCTCGCTCGTACCACGGTATCCCAAACCACAACTGGTTCGATTTCTTTTGGCTGGCCTATCCTTGTTCTTAATTGCGGAAAGTTACCACTATGCGCACGCGTCGACAGTAGCGGTGCTCTCTCGATTGGACATCCCCCTTTTGCTTGTGCTCGGGCCCCTGGCGGGTGAAGCCACCGGAAGAAACAAATCTGTTCTTGCGATGGGCCTTGTGGTTGCGCAGTTCTACTTCGCCTGGGCAGCGCGCGATGTGGGCGAGTCGTTGTCGGGCTATGCGCTAGCGAGCTTGGGAACGCTAGGATTGAGTTTGGGTTACTTGCTCATGAAAAAGACAGGCAGCCGAGAAAACGTCCACGTAGTGGCGGGTGTTGCTGCCGCGGCATTGGTGTTTTACTCCAGCGTAGGAATCGCTTTGCGCGGAGGCACACTTGCTACCGGCTCACTAACGGGCATCTTGTTTGCTATTGCTTCTGGATGCCTGATGTACGCCATTTATGATCTGACGCTGCGACTCTACCGGAGATACGGAGTGGCGTTAGCAGAATACCCCACGCTATTTGCAGTGCTCCTGATTCTTCCCGTGGAAATGGCACTGCTTCAAATCCAGCCCACGCGCTTTTACGTACTGAATTTAGTAACGCAGATTCTCGTGCTCGGTGTCCTACTACTCCCCCGCAGCTATATACCTAGGATCAATGTCTACTGGAATCGCTCCCATTTTTTTGAGCGCTTGCGCCATCGCGGGGCGAATCACACCATACTTTTCTAAAAGTGCCTTGCCCTTGGAGTAACTTCCCTCCGCTTGAAGAGTGAGAATCTCTCCAGCAAGCCCGGTGACTGCAGCACGCACCTTCTCCGGTACAATACGAAAACGCCCAGTCTTAGAGTGCACCGAAATAGCGCCGTGGTCGGTCAGGTAATTAAACTGCAGAGCAATTCCCTTGCCGTGGGCTTCTTCAATTCCAAAACGAACCGATCGAAATGCGCTTGCGAGATAGGTCGTGTACATAGAATCCTGCATTCGCGGATCGATTTCTTTCTTGTCCATGAGGTACTGCATCGCCCACAAACCCGTAATGTCGGCCTTTGCTTCTTCGAGAGCGGAGTAAAGCTCCTTGAGTTCTGCTCGCGGAGTCGACTCTTTGCCGTTCACCTCAATGGCATGGGGCCCTAGACCGTGCATAAGCTCGTGCATCAGAATGTGGGTAAAGAAGGGTTCAAACGCGATCTGCTTTTGGTCGCTTGGATCCAAAACGACCTGGGCAATCGGCTTTAGAACTTTATCAAATTTAGCCTGCTGCACGTTCTTGAGCATGACGCGTTTACTGCCTTTTTCTTTGATCACTTTTTCATCATTGGGCAAATTAAATGCGGCGGTCATTACGCCACGACGAGCATCTCCCGACGAAAAAAGCGAATCCACGACCCGAATCGGCGCCGAGGCGCCGAGTTTAGGATTGCGGTACTTGGGATCTATCGGCAAGTGGTTTTCTAGTTCTTGCAACAGGCCACTGAACTTCTGGAGTTTGGCCGTTTCGGCATCATTGCGAATGGTCACAAACGACTCAAACGCTGCCTTGTACCCAAAAAGCCTATCTTCATAAGTTTCATAGGGGCCGATGGTAACCTCCAACGGAGCGTCCAGATCCATCCATGCGACATCGCTTGCGTAGTAATCGTCTGACAAGAAAGCCTCTGCTCGCAGGTTTAGGTACCGCGAAAGTGAAGCATTCGACGTGAGAGCGGCAGCTTCTTTGAGAAGTTTCGACGCTGGCTCCAAATATTTTTTGTAGGCTTTGCTAAAAGGAGTAGCTTGCAGCTTGCCCGAAACGTCTCGCGAGATAACCGAAAAAAATCCAACAGCCTTTTGCCGTTCAGACGCGGGGAGTTTTGCTACCCACGACTCAAACTCCGCACGCGTGAGACCTTCGGGATAAAAACCAGCGGTTTCAGGTTTTGTTTTTGGAACACCTTCCAAAAATGGCCTGTCTTCTTCGATTCGAATCCAAGGCCCTGCATATTGATTAAAAAGAGCAAACAGAACCTGCCCTTTTTTGGAGTGATCTTGGGAGAGAGACGATTTGAGTGCCGGGTTGCCCGACCACACCTGTTCCAAATAGAGAGGGGTCAACTCGCGCGAGGCTGCAATTATCTTTTCCAACGCTTTTCTATCGCCCGGAGAAAGGGAATTCAGGGGCGCAGAAATGACCGTCTTCGAAAGCCGCTGCCTTTGTGCGTTGAGTTCCGCCAAACTGGAGCGGCTGTCCGCGGCCTGCAGCTCTGCGTTCCCAATCCCAAAAAAACATCCCATCACTAAGGCTAAACGCATCTTCGACCCCCTTTAATGAAAAAAGGTATCCTGCCATTCCTTTTGCCTTTCGCCTAGAGGCCCTCTATATTTTGCGCAAAGGTAACCGGGGGTATTTCATGAAACCATCTTTTCTCAATTTCCAAGTCGACCACATGACTCTTTTGCTTCAACCCAAAATGTACAATGTGGCTTATGCGATTTTCCGCATTATCTTTGGAGTACCGCCGACGGATATACTTTACGACAAGCGCAAAGAATGGGTCCCAGGGGAAGGCGAGAAATCGATGACCTTTGCCATGCAGATTGGCAATGGCGCCATTGAGCGGCCGGAGCTGAACAACACGATTATCGCCGTGGTCCAGCCCACCGAGCCTGATGCTCAGCGGTCCCACGTTCGGGAAATGCTTTCAGGGCACAACGCCGCGGCCCATTGGCAGCATGTCGCTTTGCGCACGCCAGATTTGCTGGCATTTCATGCGCATGCTTTGGAACATGCCGTGAACTTCATCACTCCGATCCTGCGCGACGATGCAGAGGATCTTATTCAGACATTCAGCGGAGAGTGGTTTTATCCTAACAGCCCGGCGAGCGCGATGTTCTTTGAGTTTGTCCAAAGAAACCCCTCCACGGAATCCCTTACCATGCTGGAGGAGCGCAACCGGGAAGCCTGGTTCCGTGACCGAACTTTCATGGGATTGTACGGGGAAAAAGAAAAAGAATACCAGACAGGCAAGGTCACTCCTTTTATCGACCCGGAGCTGTTCAACAAGCTGGCTGAAAAGTTTCAAAACAAGCAAGTTTGGGAAATCTCCGATGCCGATTTAAAATGGGCGGAAGATGCCATGTTCGCCCACGCACGCGCCACTCATAAAATCCCCGCAAAGGTTCCTGTGGGTTCGCACCCTCAAGCCTAGCCGCATTGCGGCATTCGGGCGCAAGGTCGAATGGTGTTTTGCCGGCTCTTTGTTGTCAGGGGTTTGCCTTTTTGCGGTTGAGTTCCTCAGTGCGCTTGTTCTGCAACAGCTCGGGCGCGGCCTGGGCCCTACGGCTTGGAAACTCTGTGCGTTTTTACTTGGGGCGGCGCTGTTGCGCGCGCTGGGAAAAGGCATCCAGCTTCAAACGCAGACCTATCTTGAAACCCTGGTTTCAGTCCGACTGTATTTGTCTTTGGGGTATCGCCTTTTGGAGAGCAAGCTGAGTGAAGTCTACTCCGCTTCCCAGATCTCGAGTTTTTTTGATGAGATTTTCCCTCAGACCAACCGGTTTCTTTTTTACTTAGCTACTAGTCTATCAACCATCATCCAGATCGTAGCTCTGGTCGGCGCGTTGTTCTATTTTGCCTGGCGTGAAACAGCACTCTTGATCGTAGTGGTGGCTGCAGGGGTCCTGTTGCGTAAAAGGCCTGTGGCTTCCATCGTCCCGCACGCAAAGCTCGCACGTCATCTGCAGCGTTTTTTTCAGCACCCGATTTCGATTCGTCTCCTGGGTAGAGAAATCCCCGAAGCGATGGCCCTCGAAAGCGACGCCCTCTTGCAAGCAAACCAGAATTTGAATCACAGGCTGCGGATGCACTTGGACGCCTGCGGAACCTCTTTGCTCGCCGTAACAGTTTTGATTGGAGTGGTTAGCGTGGGAGCCCTGGTGTGGTCGACACCAGGGCTGCAACAGCTTGCTTTTCTCTTTTTGGCCCACCGGACAGCGCACCTAGGCAGTCACTTGCAACTCACTCTTTCCAAGCAAAGAGCTCTAGAACACCCGTTTCTCGCAGCTAAAGATCTACTCGATGCAGTTTCTCCACAGTTTCAAAAGCGTGTCGAGAAAGTCTTGAGTCAAGTGTCGTATTTTGGAAAGAGCCGAACTCCACAAGGCATTGACATGCAGGCGGTTCAGCCCCAGCTCAAAGTGCCTATGGGCACTACGGTACAAGTGCATGCCCTGCAGTTTCGCTACTCTACTCAGGGCAGTTTTCGACTCTCGCTCGAGGAGTTTACTCTGCTTGCAGGAGAGAAGGCCGTTATTCGCGGGCCGAGTGGTAACGGCAAGTCCACTTTGCTCGCCCTAATTGGCGGAGTGCTCGAGCCAGAACAAGGCGCCGTGTACCTGGATGGCCTACCGGCTTCGAAGTTTCGCGGTCTAGCTCGGGGCCACACCGCTTACGTCGGGACTGAGCCCGCTTTGCTCGAAGGCAGTTTGCGAGAGAGCTTACTTTATGGGCTCACTCCTCAAACAGACAATCAAATCCATGAAGCGTTGTCGCAGGTAGGACTTTTGGAACGTATCCGCGAACTACCCCTTGGATTAGAAACACCGGTTTGGGAATCGACACCGCTGTTTTCCACTGGAGAAAAACAGCGTCTTGCGTTGGCCAGGGCATGGTTGCAAAAACCCTCCTTGCTCCTGCTCGACGAACCCAGCTCCCACTTAGACAGCGCTAGTGCGCGCAAGGTAGAATTGCTCATTCGATCGATGCATCACACCACGGTTGTCGCTGTTTCTCATGACGAAAACTATTTGGCAGCGGAGAAAACCGTGGTTTTGAGTGGTCACCAAACCAGAGTTTCCTGAAGGCAACCCTCGGCCAGAAACTCTCGCCCAATGCCTTGGCGATGAAACTCTCCCATAAATGTCTGGCTGATTTTTATCGTCAGAAAAGGCGCTTCGATGGGGGTGAGAAACAGGGCTGGGCCGGGGTCCCAATCATAGGGATCCCAAACACAATAGTTCCATTGTACTTCGGTGCGCGAGTCCGACTTTAAGGCCACCCCGTGCACCCAGGCATGGTAATCGGCAATGGCTTTGAACCAGTCCGGGTTTTCAGACTCGCGAATTTTGACCGTGTTCGCGGACTCGGAAACAAAATAAAAGCGCCCCAAGGGCAGTGTATCGACCCAGTCTTGGATCGAGTGTTTCCAGTCCAAAGAGTCGTTAAAAGCCGAAGTGCTTTCATCCAGCAGCTCTGCGACAGGTACCTCGAGGCTCTGTCCTGTGTTAGCAAAGTAGTGCTTGAGGTGTGCGACGGCGTGGGCGCCAAACTTCCTCTCGGCATCCGCTTGTGCCAAGATTTTCAAGAACTGTTTTTTCCAAAACCGAAATGCGGGGGTTGTTTTTTTGGAGTTCCACTTACCTGCGCCCGGTCCAAAGGCTTTTAGAACTGGTTTGGCATGAGGAGTGGCAACGCTGACGAGCCGGTGCGAAGCCTCGCTGCCCACCCAGCAAATAATCCCCCCCAGAACCAATAACACGACGCGGTAGTGCACGAGTTGAGTATAATGCATCTGTGCCGAATCCCACAGTCGGACAAAAACTCTTTTTGCAGTGTCTTTGGGCTCCACCAGAGGAGACGCGGGCTCTTTGGAAACAGATCGAATGCCTAACCCCAGACCAGCTCCCGGCACAGCAGTACCGATTGCGATCCCTATTGCATGCGCCTTTATCGACGGTTTTTTCGATTTCTGAGCTACCGCTATTGCAGGACATGGCTCAGGATCGGCAAGAAGCTATCGAAGCGAATCAACGCATGATCGCCCAGTACGGCGAAGCACGGCGCGCTTTAGACGCCGCAGGAGTGTCGCACTTTCCACTCAAAGGCATGGACTTGCTCCACCGTTTTTCGGATCAAACCCGCGCGCGGGCGATGGGAGACGTGGATATCCTAGTCCCGCCACGCGGCCGCGAGATCGGTCTACGTGCACTGATTCAGCTAGGCTATCGGTATCTAGACCCTATCGCGGAGGAGTTTGCCGACTTGCTCAAGGAGCGCACCCTGCAGCGCGGTCAGGAACGGTACTTGGACTATCATTTTTCGGCACTGGATTGGGACCTCAGTCCCAAGCGATTAGAGAAAGCGTGGGAGTTACTAGAAAAGGATAAACAAAAGATAGCGGGCGTCGAGCTCATGCCTTTGGGGGCGTGTTTTTTCTACACGTGTTTGCACGGGTACGCGGACTTTGTGGAAAGAGAACGTATTGCCTGGGTGTACGATGCCTTCCTATGCTTGAAGCAGATGCAGCAGCCGACGCACTGGGACCTGTGCTTCTCCTTAGCCGAACTGCATCGAGTGGAGCTTCTTTTTTTTCAATCGATGCAGTTATTGGGCGAGTTTGGGGTGCCCCATCTGCCGCCCTGGCCAGGTAATCCGCCTCGCCGAAATCGCTTTGCGCGGATACAGATGCAGACGCTCCAGGCAGGTCGGAAAAGGGATCGCGCTCTGCTGAACCGTGTGTGCGGGCTGTGGCGCCGATACCAGCTCGCTCTCTGGGCCGGTGGGGAGAACGCGTGGAGTCTGTCCCCCTGGAGGTACTTGCGGTTTGTGTTGCACCGGCCTGTGGTAGAATTTCTCATGCGTTGGAATTTGGCAGCCGTTTTAGTGGTTTCCTCTATGGGTTGGGGCGCGGCGTGCGGTCCCAAACCTGAGAAATATACGATTGAGGGGCTCACTGCCTATAGCAGTCCGGCAGGTTCGGAGCCTGCTTGTCCTGAGGAAACCAAGCCAAAAAACGAGTTCTACACGTATGACGCCCCTGCGCCAGAGCCGAAAAGACCGCAAGAGCTGAGCATATTTGAGGACAGCGATCAGATCCTCGAAGCGCGCAGCAATGAATCTCTGTTCGAATTGCGCGATTCCACTCCCGAAGTCGAAGCGTTTACTCCGAGAAGAGATCCGGAACCCGAAGCCGAGGTTGAAGAGGAAGAAGAAAAAGATCGGGTGAGTTCCCGTGTGAAGCAGATTCTCCAGCGAACCAGAAAAAACCACTAAAACCCTCTGTTCTAATCATTCTTCAGAGTTCCTTCTTCTGTTTTCAGTGACTTATACCGAAAAGAGATCGTGGCGATCCGTTCTAATTCAACCTTCTTTTACGCGCTGCTTCTTTGTGTGTTTAGCCTGGCAACCCCAGTGCAGGGCACGCGCATTTTTCCGGAGCTCTGTGGGACGTACTTTGGCGAACTTGCGGGCGACAAAGACATGCTCCGCTACGTGCAGCGGCTCTCTGAATTTACGGGCAACCGTCTAATCCAAGAGGCGCCTGGACAATTTCGCAATCGACGACGCCTGAGTTCCCTGCGCATGCAGTTTTCTGGTTTTGAGGGTGGTCAGAAAATTGAAATACGACTCACTCAGGAGTCCAGCCCCCGCTTTGAAATCGATTCTCGTTCTGGGAACCGAACTCTGTTTATTCCCAAACATTTTGATTTCGACAAATCACCCGACGGTGGCCGGCAGTTTTTTCTCAATGCGCTGCGGGGCCATACTCTGCACCCACACACAGGGAGTGAGCGCGCTCGCGAGGAACGCCTAAGACTTCAAGAACCCGCCTACTTGCTCAAGCCCGCACAAGTAGAAGGCGCCAAGGCAGCCATTGCTTCTCTCGAGGCCGGAAACGATTTTGCATTTATTGGACCGACCGGGGTGGGCAAGACACACATTTTACTCTCCGCGCTGCAATCACGGCTTCAGGCATTTTCGGAAAAAAGGGCCAAGGCCGTCAAGCACGGCATCCAAACACCCATCCCTGGTCTGCATGTCGTTTTTGCGGACGAAGAAAAACTCGTGAACCAGCTCCACGACAATGTCCAGAAAATGGAAACGGAGAACGAATACTTGCTCTACCGTTGGGGCGGAACTCACAACCGCGGCGACACTCCTCAGACGATCGCTGAACTGGTGGAGATGTCCCACAAAACTGGGCGTCCCATCGTACTGGTCACAACGGTGCAGTCTCTCATCAACCGAGTGGGAAGAGACCCGAACGAAAGCAAAGCCACCATTCGCACGAGCAAGATCTCGCCCGAGGCCAGAGCGGAGAACCTTCGCCTGCTACAGGACAACGTCGACCTGTTTATCGTCGATGAAATGCACCACGTCGGCGCCCCGCAAACCCTAGGACTGCTTGATGGAGCACGCGGTGTGACACGGACGCACGAGGGAGATATTCATCGCGAAAAGCGGGGACACTCGCCAAAAATCTTAGGCCTCACCGCGACGCCTATCCGAAAGGACATGGGCGTCATCAACGATGTTTTTCACGGCCACGCTTTCTGGGCCTACCTGGACAATGCCAAAGATTACTTGCAACAGCCCGGCAGCGCCGATCGAAGCGAAGACGAAATTCTCAAACAGCTCATCGCCGCCGTCGAGAGTGGCGAAGCACATCCTTTTTCAACTTATTTCATCAACCCACAGAAATTCGGCGTTTCAACGGACGAGTTGTTCGTCGAACCCACTGGCAAAGGGCAGCGGGCACACATCAATCCAGCTCACTACGACGCCTATTTCGAGGGGATTCGCCCCATCATCGAAAAGAACGATCACCTGTTTTTCGCCTGCACTTCCATTGATGAAGCCGAACGAATGAAGGCATTTGTAGAAAAAGCCGAAATGAAACGGCCCAGTGGTCGAAAACACAAGGTCGGGGTTTTACACTCCAAACTCAAGCCCGTCGAACGGGATGCAATTTGGGAAGCTTTCGAAAAAGGGGAAATTTCCGCCTTGTTTACCGTCGATATGCTCAATGAGGGCATCGATATCCGCACTCTCTCAGCCTACATCGATACGAACCGCAACACTCCTCTAAAAGAGCTCTTGCAACGTACTGGGCGTACGCTGCGCCTGGCCGAAGGGAAGATTCCCCACTCGGACATAGTCAGTTTTCAAGAAATTACCGAGCCGAGAATAGCCGATCTTCTGCTCCAACTGCAAAAAGCTGGCGGATCGAAATGGGAAATTACCCCAGGAGGAGAGAGCTCGCCGAACAATGGAGCCGAGCCAAACAGCAAACTCGGATTGCGGCGGGTGCTCTGGAGCCCTCAAGACATCGAGGCTACACGCCATGATCTGGTGGAGGCCAGCGCCGCTAAACGCGCCAAAGAATCGGAGCAAGCCCGAATCCTCGCCGGGCGTCGCGCGGCGGAGCTATTTGACGAGATAGTCGCGCACTTACGCAAAAAACCGCACACACTTACCTGGAAGGAGCGGCAACTCGACGGCATCCAAAACTTGGACGACCGCCCTTTGCATAACAAGCTTCTTCGCCAGTTCAGTGATAGCAAAGCGGATGCCGAAGCGCTTTACGCGGTCGCGCAAGAGAAGCGAGGATCGGAATCCCTGGTCGACAAAACAGCAGCCCAGAGTATCCAAGAAGCACTATTGCGCATGGAATCCCTGGAAAAGAACCTCGGATCCAAGCAAGGCGTACTTTCCCAGTTGGCGACATTTTATGACCGCAACCACCGTCTTCCCCAGGCGGTGTCCTTCAATCGCTCTCACCGCGTGGCAGAAGAGGTGAAGTTAGCTGGCGCAATGCTGATCCATTTGCGAGATCCCGATGTGCTGCGATACGCCCTGCCAAAGATGTTACCCCAGGAACAAAGAGAGCATTTTGATCGATGGAAAGCATTCTTAGAGGCGAAGGAAAACACCCCTGCTCTGCTCAAGATGCTGGCTGAACATCAACAGAGTCGAGGCGATTGGCCCCAAATGCCCCCCGGCCCCAAACCCAGTCCCGGCAACGAAGCTGCCGATCGCCAAGCCGTGGACAGAGTGCTGGCAGAACATTGGCAAGGTTTGATCGGGCGATTGGAAAAAGAGGCTCGGCAGAGCAATCAAGACATAGAAGACCGCATCTTGGAGCTGGACCCTCCCGAACCACTCTTTGGAAAACTGGTCGAACGTGCGCACGAAGCCAGCCTGCAGAAGGCCGCGATAGAGCCGGTGTTGGATCGGCCTTCCGATCCGGGCAAGCTCCGCACCAGGAGTAGTTCCAAAGCGGACGCGATGCGGGCATTCATCGAAAGCCCCCAGTGGCAAAACAGCCCAAAACGCCCTCAACCCAAGAACGATGTCGAGCTGAATCTAGACGGACCCATTGGCGGCGTTGCGGAGTTGGTGGAGATGTATAAGGCGATGCAAAAACAGTTTGGTTTTGCTCTCATCGAACGTGGAGAGCCTGAAGTTTACCAAAATCATACTGCGGTCAGCCGACGTTTTGTCTTGCGGACAACGGATCCTGCCAGCAAAACGTTACCCAGCGACGTACTAGCGTTCGAACAAGGAAAACAAGTTCTTGTGTATGAAAAAAGTGGGCAGCGATACACAAACGAAGTGCTTGTGACAGTTGAGGGTTCAGAGGATCCCGCTCCGAAACCCATCAACCCTAAAACCAGAACCATTGCTCTGTACTTGACGCCGCAGTCCATTACCGACGAACGATTGGACAGAGAGCAGCGCAAAGCCGCTGAAAAGTCTCTCATCGAAAGCTTTGCTTCTACTTGGGCAAGGCTGGCTCAGAAGCCATAAAAAAACAGCCCAGTGCTAAAATCGCTGGAACACTCTGCACCCAAAAAATGCGTCGAGACACAGTGACCGCGCCATAGACTCCGGCGACCACCACACATAAGAGCAGGTAGTTCACTAGGCCGGGTTGTCGACTAAAGAGTCCCCAAGCCAAACCCACAGCCAGAAAGCCATTGTACAACCCTTGGTTTGCGGCCAGCACGCGTGACGCTTGTGCAAGCTCCTTTTTCTGACGGAAAATCTTTAACCCTAGCGGTTTGGTCCAGAGAAACATTTCCAAGATCAAAAAATAAACGTGCGCGACAATGACGATACTCGTGAAAACCACAGCCAAAGTATGCATGCGTGAACCCTCTCAGGGGGAAAGTAGTCCTACCCAAGGGGGTTTGAAAAGCTTCAATGCAGAGCTCAGGGGGATCGGTGCTCTCTGAAGTAGGCCAAAGCTCCCCGTAAATAGCAGTTTTTTACTGGTTGTGCTAGGGTGCGCTTTCGATGAAAGCCTTTTTGTTTACCTTAGTATTTGGCGCCCAACTCGCTTTCGGTTGCTCGCCTTCCGATATTTTAGCCGCGGCTGCGCCACTGCCCTGGCACCATGGCCTCGATTTCGATGACGTCGAGCGCAGACTTCTGACTTCCGAAGTAAAAACCATCCGCCCTATCGGGGAACACCTCAATGAAATGGGCAAAGCCTACACAGGAGATGCAGAGGTTTTCTTCATTGAGCTGGCTGATGGAACGCGCGGCATCGCTAAGCCAGAAGATGAACTCTGGTCTTCCATTGCGGAGCGAAGTGCGTACCAGCTTTGTCGGGAAGTAGGTCTGAAGTTGATGGCACCCACAGTAATCCGGGCTTTTCCCGAACTAGGGAATCGAGCAGGAAGCTTTCAACTCTATGTCGATTCACCCTTCAACCAGAAGCGAAGAAGCGACCGGAAAAAAGCGCTGGCTTTGATTTCTAAAAAGGACCAAAGCGATCTGATTCTTTTTCAATTCCTGTTGGGACGGTGGGACGTTCATCCAGAAAATATACTCATCGATGCATCGGGTGCCCCGCTACTACACGATGTCGAAGAGATCCATTTTCTTCAGCAGATTAAATACGGCGATTTTCCGTACATCAGAAGATTCCTCCATAAGAACGGAATCCGAAAGCGCCCTTTTGATTTCTCTCGTTTTCCCTTCGAAGAAGAGAAACAGCTAACCCACGGCGACCAGATTGGCCCCACCTTCCTTAACTATTTCACGCTCCAAACAATCGGGAACCTGCTCGCGAAGTACCAGAAGGGATTTTTCCCTGAGGGCCGTTTGAGATATGTGCTTTGGGACCAGTCAGTTTGGATTTATTGGCCTCGCAAAAACCAATCGCCGCTTCATACGACGGAGTTTTCCCAAGCCACACTGAGTGCTTTTTCCTCGCTCAACTACGAGATTTTGGCACAGAAACTTCCAGCACCATTTAGTGAACGACACCATCGATTTATTTTGGAGCGGCGAGACCAGATTTTGAACGCATCAAAAACTGGGGCGATTTTCCCTTAGCAGAAGTAGGTACCGTTGTACTACAGCTTCCATGCAGAGCTCAGGGGGATGGAAGCTCTAAGCGAGGCAGGGTTTCGTTCATTTCGCTTAGATGCCGACTCATCAGCCTACCCAATTCTTTCGTACCCATAGTACCGGCCTGGCGGCCAAATTTTTCGCGCAGCAGCCTGCCGGATTCAGTCGCAACGCACTGCGGTTGCCGTCTGGTTATCACCGGCTATGGTCTGGCCAAATAGTACCCTGTTTAGGAGATAAAAAATGAAACATGTTTTACCAGTTCTTGGATTAGTTTTGGCAGTTTCCGCATCAGCTACCACCCCACCAAAGAACGCTGAGGCGGTTGATATCACTAAAATGGTGCAATCCGGAAACCTGATGCCTCCGGTTGTGGCCCCGAAGATTACCACTACTTTCATGTTGACCGCGATATCGACTGGTTGCACAGACTCCAAGGACTTCTCGATAGAAGTCGTCGAAAAACCAAACCACCAAGAACTCACGGTAGTTCGGAAAACACCCGATCTCTGTGAGACGACCCCCAGACCAGAGACATTCAAAATGTCCACGAACGACCTGGCTATCGCGGAATCTAAGCCCATTCGGGTGATGAATCCCGAATTAGTAGAAGACAATTTTGTTCGGTAATTAGAAGCAGGTACCCACTTACTTTTGGCTAAAAGTAAGTGGGTACCTACTAGTTGGGGTGGGTGACGGGATTTGAACCCGCGGCCCCCAGAGTCACAGTCTAGTGCTCTAACCAACTGAGCTACACCCACCGTAAGCCAGAGAATGTCGCTTTTTTTGGGGCACCTCGTCAAGCATTCAATAAGCCTAGCGTTGCCGCATCCGCTGTTTTCCCTTAAAATTAAGATATCTTTTAAACTTCTAATCCGGCCCTCACCCAAATGACTATGAAATCTGGACTAAGATTCGATCACCGGGAAATTGCTGTCATCTTCAGCCTTTTTATCTTCGTCTCACTCCTCATGTTCACTGTGGGGATCTTGGTCGGAAAAGGCCTCACCCAGGCAAAGTACGAAGGGCAAATGCCCGCGGCGCATGGAGACGCCCTGACCCATGCCCCTCCCGGACACGAGGGGAGCTCTGTCTCCATCGGCGCCCCGCTCGAAACCCATCCCGAGACAAAAGCCACTCATGGCGCCAAACACGACGCTCCGAGCCATGGCGCTCAACCCGCTCACGACCCCAAGCCGGCACATGAAACCAAACCGGCACACGCCACGGCAGAATCGCACGACGACCACACCACCCACTCAGCACATGCCGAAACCGTCGAAGCTTCCGCGGCTCCGACGGCGCCACTCAAACTCGTCCCTCTTCGCCCCGTGCAACGGCAAACTGCCGGCCTAAACCTTGCGGAACCCAAAAACGAAACCGAGGCTTTGCTCAAGAACCCGAAAATTCGCTCCCTCATCGAAGCCGAAGACGACACGGAGCGCTCCCCGAATTCTGCTCCCGCCCAAGTCGCCGGTGCTTCCAAAGGCTCGTACACAGTGCAGGTCGGGAGTTACCCCAACGAACTCGCCGCAAAAGAACGGGTCGACGCACTCAAGAAGTTGGGGTTCCAGACCGCCTATTTTTCTGCTAATGACTTGGGAGCTGCCTCAGGAACCTGGTACCGAGTCTGGCTAGGCCAGTACCCCGATTACCAGACGGCTAAAAAAACGGGAGACCAGCTCCAATCGCGGGGCGAGGTAAAAAACTACATTGTCCGCAAAAACTAGCCACTCACTCCACGCCTCCCCCATTCGCAAGGTCGACAAACCTTGGGGCTATGAACTGGTCTGGGCCGAAACTAAAGACTACGTCGCTAAAATGCTCTTCGTACGCGCAGGAGAAAGCCTCAGTCTGCAATACCACCAAGTCAAAGAAGAGACGCTTTTCCTAGAATCCGGCGAGTGCGAGCTCCTCGCTGGCGAAACGGAACATCAGCTGCAGCAAGTTCCCTTTCAGGTTGGAACAGCTTTTCACATCCGGCCCGGTCTACGTCATCGCATCGCAGGGGTGACTGACTGCCGCATATTTGAAGTTTCCACTCCTCACCTTACCGACGTTGTTCGACTCGAAGATCGTTATGGCCGGCAGTAAGCGCATTGCGGTTATTTTGGCCGGAGGATCGGGCACCCGTTTTTGGCCCCTGAGCAAGAAACAGCTCCCCAAGCAATACCTCACGCTCTTTGGAACACGCTCGCTCATCCAACACACGTGGGATCGCCTGACACGACTTTGCAGACCCAAGGACATTTGGGTGTGCTCGTCACAGAGCCAAAAAAAACTTCTCAAAAAACAACTCCCCAAAGCAGGGCTCATCCTCGAGCCGGCGGCGTGCAATACAGGGCCAGCAGTTCTGCTTTCGGCACTGGAGCTGCTAAGAAAAGGCTACTCCCGTCAGGACCTCATGGCAGTTTTTCCAGCGGACCATTACATAAGTGCCAAAGACGCTTTTCACCGCGTATTGCAACTGGCATTCACTGCCGCTGAACAAACCGGTGGCCTAGTCACCCTGGGAATCGTCCCAGAGTCCGCGCACACCGGCTATGGCTACATTGAAGCGGGGCCTGCCACCCCCGAAGGCTGGCGCAAAGCCACACGTTTTGTTGAAAAACCGCAGCGAGAACTTGCCGAACGCTTCGTTTCAAGTGGCCGCTACTTTTGGAACAGTGGGATTTTCGTGTGGCAGATCGGTTCCATCTTGGATGCCTTTGCGACTTTTGCCGAAAAAGACTTCAAACTCCTCGAAAAAACTACATCGAGAACCGCTGCCTACAAAAAAGTATCGCGACTGCCCGTCGATAAAATGATCTTGGAGAAATCCAACCAAGTCAGCATGGTCCCCGCCGTCATGGGCTGGAGCGATGTTGGTAGCTGGAGCGCTCTGTCTGACCTCAAACCCACCGACGCGAACAAGAATATTTTCGAAGGCGAAAAGTCCGCGCTCATTCAAACCCGGGACTGCCTGGTCCACGCTCCCGGCAAGCGAGTGGCCCTCATCGGCATGAACGATATCGTCGTCGTCGTTGAAGGCGACGAGATCCTCATCTGCCGCAAGGATCAAGATCAACTCGTCCGCGACGCCGCGACCACTCTGTCATAACCCCCGACTCCTTCCTCGTTGCCTGTCCGCGTGGCTCTGGATATGATTTGTCGCATGGCCATACGCGTTACTGTAAATTATGAAAAATCCTTTCTTAGCCCCCTCTCGTTAGAAAATACTTTTGCCTATTTTTCCGATTGCGAAAAAACCATCCCCGAAAATTTCCCTGGCGTAGAAGTGTTTGCCCCCAAAGGTAACGACACCTACCAATGGGTTTTCGAAAAAGTCGGCTACAGTGGCTATGAGCTTCAGATCAAGCTGCTGACCCAGTTCAAAGAAAAACCTTTCGAGTCGATTCAAGTCACTTCTGTCCCCGAGCCTGGGGCTTGTAGCTTTGACGGCGGCTGGACTTTTTTCCCAGAGGGAGACAAGGCCCGAGTGCACTTCAAAGCAAACATCGAAGTCGAACTCCCGGTGCCAGGCTTTCTCAAGGGCATGGCCACTCCACTCGCCCAAAAAGAACTCACCAAACTCTTTGATAGGTACATCGCCCGTGTGGAAAAAAATCTCCGCTAGTCCGATAGGTCTAGCATCGATCGGTGCACTTGCTTGCGTTCTTGCCTTTCCCCCGATTGAATTCACCGCGCTGCTGATTCTGTTCCCGGCGTTTTTTACCGCAGCGATTCTGCGCTCGCGCAGCACGCACCAGGCTTTCTGGTGCGGCTTTGCTGCGTCGTCTGTCATTATGGCTGGTGGTTTTTACTGGGTGGTATATGTCATTCATGTCTTTGGGGATATCCCGTGGGTGTTTTCTGCCCTGCTCTACGTCGTGTTTGCGGGCCTAGGCGCTCTGAACTTCCCGCTTTTTTCCGTAGCGCTTTTCCGGATTCACCGACGTTTTCCAAGTCTTCAAACAAATGCAGGCTGGTACGCGCTGGGTGTGCCGAGCTTGTTTTGTGTAGTCGAGTGGGTGGTGCCTAAGCTTTTCCCGTGGCAAGTCGGCCATGCTTATTATCGCCAGCTCTGGCTCATTCAACCCGTAGAAATTACCGGAACACTGCTGTTGAGTTTTTTGGTGTTTAGCTGGGGCGCCGTTGCCGCAGCGACCACCCTACGTCTAGGCAATGCCACCAAGCTAAAAAGAGCTATCACTATTCCGATCGGATTGAGTTTGATCTGTATTGGTTTTAGTACGTGGCGTTTGTCGAGCCCAAGCGACCCCACCACGGATTTGCAGGTAGCTCTGATTCAGCCCAATATTGGTTCCTTGGACAAGGTAAAAGCGGAACAAGGGCTACATGGCAAAGTGCAATATGTCGTCGATAAGTACTTGCAGCTCACTGAACAGGCCCTGCTCGGCCACCCAAAACCCGACTTAGTTCTGTGGCCCGAGACGGCCATGCCCTTTGGGCTGGGGTCGGACTACGGGTACGCCGCCCAAGTGCGCGGAGCTGTCAGCCGTTGGAAGGTTCCGTTGATTTCCGGTGGGTATGCTCCCGGAGAAACACCGACAGAGGCTGATTATAATGCTGCATTTTTGCTCGATCCGACTCCAGAAGGGACACTGAAGACTTCTCTGTATTACAAAAACATCCTCCTGGCTTTTGGGGAATATTTCCCTGGCGGGGATTGGATCCCCAGTGTCTATCGCTGGTTTCCCCAAGTCTCACATTTTGAAAAGGGAAAAACGCAGAACCTCCTCACCTTGCAAAACGGGGTTCGCATCGGCACGACGATTTGTTACGAAGACATTGTGCCCGAGTTTTTTAGAAAAGTGACTCGCCAAGGCGTCCGGCTCGTCGTCAACCTGACAAACGACTCCTGGTTTGGGCCGACTTCCGAGCCGTACCAACACGCTGCACTTTCGGTGTTTCGGGCCATCGAGTCTCGAACACCCTTTGTTCGAGTGACGAATACGGGAGTTTCTTTTGCCGTCGATAGGCTAGGCAATCAGAGCCAGCGCACTCCGGTCTACGAAGAAGCGTTTTCCAATCTCACGGTCCAACTCCCCAGCTCCACCACGCTGACTTTGTACACGCGATTTGGGGATTGGATCGTTTTTGTGTTTCTCGGCCTGATACTTTTCTTCTGGCGAAGGGGCGGTCATGTACCCGTACGTTCTTGAACACTGGGTGGGAAACACCATGCTCATTCCGACCTACGGGCTGCTTCTCGTCTGCGCTTATACTGCGGGGTACATCGAATCGCTCCGCCGTGCTATTCGCTTGGGCCTAGACCCCAAACATATTGAGCGCCTGTTTTTGATCACAGTCGTCGTCTCTCTTGCAGGAGCGCGCCTGTTTCACATTGCTGTTGAGGAGTGGGCTTACTACCGCAAAAACCCCGCCGACATCTTGGCCATTTGGGAAGGCGGTTTTACTTTCTACGGTGGGCTCTTACTCACCCTGGTCGCCATCCGTATTTACTGCGGCAGAAAACAGCTGCCCTTTTTGCAAGTGCTCGATCTCCTCACACCGCCCACTTTGCTCGCCCTTGCCATTGGACGCGTGGGTTGCTTTGCGGCTGGGTGCTGCTGGGGCAAGAGCACGCAGCTGCCCTGGGGAGTGACTTTTTCTCATAAGCAAACACTGTCCGGCATGCGCTATGTCCCAGTCCACCCCGTGCAACTGTACGAAGCCGTGGGCGCATTGCTCATTTTTCTGTGGCTCAATAGAACAGCCCTGTCCAAGACCTCTCACGGAAATGTCACAGCCTGGGGTCTGCTAACGTATGCGGCCTTACGTTTTGGGGTCGAGTTTTTCCGAGGGGACGACTACCGTGGCTATGTTTTGGGGGGATACCTCAGCGTTTCTCAGGCCATTTCCTTGTTTATCGCTGCGATACTTTTAACGCGTTATCGAGGTCTTTTTTCAGGTCTTCCACGTGTTCCACGCCCACGCTTAGCCGAATAAGGCTATCGCTGATCCCCAACTGC
>JACCDG011405939.1_pt1 | contig 49403 bp, 46 predicted proteins | sample 7442471 | NCBI WGS metagenome assembly JACCDG01 (sample SAMN15323444, study PRJNA562643) | freshwater metagenome | isolation source: river surface water | place: USA:Blue River Watershed | collected 2017-08-17 | reverse complement strand
TTGTCATGGCCGTCACCGACAAGGGGGCGGGCAAACGAGGCATCAGCGCGTTCTGGGTGCCGACCAATACGCCGGGCTACATCGTCGCCCGCATCGAAGAAAAGCTCGGCCAGCATTCGTCCGACACCGCGCAGATCGTGTTTGAAGAGTGCCGGGTACCCGCCGAGAATCTGATCGGCGAAGAAGGCATGGGCTACAAGATCGCGTTGTCTGGTCTGGAAGGCGGTCGTATCGGCATCGCTGCGCAGTCGGTCGGCATGGCGCGCGCGGCGTTTGAGGCGGCACTCGCGTACTCAAAAGACCGGCAAAGCTTTGACAAACCCCTGTTTGATCATCAAGCGGTACAGTTCCGTCTGGCCGATATGGCGACGCAGATCGAGGCGGCGCGTCAGTTGGTCTGGCATGCGGCGGCGATGAAGGATGCCGGCCTGCCGTGCCTGAAAGAGGCAGCAATGGCAAAATTGCTGGCGAGTGAAATGGCCGAGAAGGTGTGTACCGATGCGATACAGGTTCACGGCGGCTATGGTTACCTCGCGGATTTTCCGGTCGAGCGCATTTATCGTGATGTGCGCGTCTGTCAGATCTACGAAGGCACCAGCGATATTCAAAAGATTTTGATAGGACGCGCACTGGCAATCTGATGTCAGACACTATGAGCATACAAATCGTCAAGCCTTGCCCCTGTGGCGGAGAAGCCCTTGAAACCTGTTGCGGCCGGTTTATTGGCGACGCAGAGTTACCGCAAACACCCGAGCAGCTCATGCGTTCACGTTACACCGCGTACGTGCTGGCTGATGAGGCCTACCTGAGAGCGACCTGGGATCCCACCACCTGCCCGACAGAAGAGCTGATCGAACCCAGCATCAAGTGGGTCGGACTCGAAGTACGCGCCGCGCAGGAAGAGGGCAACGATGGCATCGTGGAGTTCATCGCGCGCGCCAAGGTAGGCGGCCGCGCGCGTCGGCTCCATGAGACCAGCCGCTTCATTCGTCGCGACGGCCGCTGGTGGTATATCGATGGCGATGTCAAAGCCTAAGCTCACCTGAGTTTTTCAAGGAATTCCATGCCCGCCATCGACAGCCAACTCAATCCGCGCTCGGCCGAGTTTGCGGCCAATGCTGCTGCAATGCAGGCGCTGGTGGATGACCTTCGGGCCCACTGCGAGAAGCTGGCGCTCGGCGGTGGTGACGACGCTCGCAACAAGCACACAGCGCGCGGCAAGCTGCTGCCCCGCGACCGCGTGAACCAGTTGCTGGATCCGGGTACGCCCTTCCTGGAATTTTCCCAGATGGCCGCGTTCAATATGTATGACCATGCCGCGCCCTGTGCCGGCATCATTACCGGCATCGGCCGCGTCAAAGGCATCGAGTGCGTGATTGTGTGCAATGACGCAACCGTCAAGGGTGGCACCTATTACCCGGTCACGGTGAAGAAGCATTTGCGTGCGCAAGAGATCGCGCAGCAGAATAATCTGCCTTGCATCTATCTGGTCGACTCTGGCGGTGCGAACCTGCCGAATCAGGATGAGGTGTTCCCCGATCGCGATCATTTTGGGCGCATCTTCTTTAATCAGGCGAACATGTCCGCGCAGGGCATTCCGCAGATCGCCGTGGTCATGGGTTCCTGCACCGCAGGTGGCGCCTATGTGCCAGCGATGAGCGATGAATCCATCATCGTAAAAAATCAGGGAACGATTTTTCTTGGCGGCCCCCCGCTGGTGAAGGCGGCAACAGGCGAGGTGGTGAGTGCCGAAGATCTGGGCGGAGGCGATGTGCACACCCGTCTCTCCGGAGTCGCTGATCATCTCGCGCAGGACGATTTGCATGCGCTGTCGCTGGCGCGCACGCTGATCGGCAATCTCAATCGCACCAAGCCTGAGCCTTTGCTGTTGCGCGAGCCTGTGCCGCCGCGCTATGACCCGAGCGAGCTGTATGGCGTGATCCCTACCGATACGCGCAAGCCCTTCGATGTGCGCGAAGTCATCGCACGCATCGTGGATGGCAGCGAGCTGGATGAGTTCAAGCCACGGTTTGGCCCCACGCTGGTCTGCGGCTTTGCACATCTTCACGGTATGCCAGTCGGGATCATCGCGAACAATGGCATTCTGTTTTCCGAATCGGCGCTCAAGGGTGCGCATTTCATCGAGCTGTGCTGTCAGCGCAAGATACCACTCGTCTTTTTGCAGAACATCACCGGCTTCATGGTGGGGCGCAAGTATGAGAACGAAGGCATTGCCCGCCATGGTGCGAAGATGGTGACGGCAGTCGCGACAGCCGCAGTACCGAAATTCACGGTCATCATTGGTGGCAGCTTTGGCGCTGGCAATTACGGCATGTGCGGCCGTGCCTATTCGCCGCGCATGTTGTGGATGTGGCCGAATGCCCGCATCTCGGTGATGGGCGGTGAGCAGGCGGCTAGCGTGTTGGCCACCGTACGTCGAGATGGTATCGACGCCAAAGGTGGCCACTGGAGTGCCGATGAAGAAGAAGCCTTCAAGCGCCCGATCCGCGATCAGTATGAGGTGCAGGGCCACCCCTACTACGCGAGCGCACGGCTGTGGGACGATGGCATCATCGATCCGGCAGATACGCGTACGGTGCTTGCGCTTGGCTTGTCCGCATCGCTGAATGCGCCGATTCCCGAGACGCGCTTTGGCGTGTTCCGGATGTAAAGCATCGAGTCCCACACCATGACGACGAGCAGCAGCACGATCAGCGATTCGGATTGGGTCGCGCGCAGCCTTGCCAGCGTCTGGCATCCGTGCACGCAGATGCAGCATCACGAAAGCTTGCCGCTGGTCGCTGTCAGTCAGGGCAAAGGTGCCTGGCTGATGGATCACGAGGGGCGGCGCTATCTGGATGCGGTCAGCTCATGGTGGGTGAATCTTTTTGGTCATGCGAATCCGCGCATCAATGCGGCGCTGAAAGATCAGCTCGACCGTCTTGAGCATGCCATGCTCGCTGGCTTTACCCATGAACCCGTGGTGCAGCTGTCCGAGCGATTGTCAGCGCTCACGGGCCATCATCTCGGGCATTGCTTTTATGCGTCCGATGGCGCGTCGGCGGTTGAGATCGCACTGAAGATGAGTTTTCATTACTGGCGCAATACCGGCCACGCCGAGAAACAGGAATTCGTTTGCCTCGAGGGCAGCTATCACGGCGAAACGGTAGGTGCGCTCGGTGTCACGGATGTGCCTGTATTCACCGAGGCGTACGGCGGGATGTTCCGCCGCGCGCACGTGGTGATGAGTCCGGATGCGCGCAAGGCGGTCGATGGCGAAACGGGTACTGAGGTGGCAGCGCGCGCGATCGCCGCGATGCGCCTGCTGCTGGAGCGCCGTGCGGATCGTATTGCGGCCGTGATCGTCGAGCCGCTGGTGCAGTGCGCGGTAGGTATGGCGATGCATGACCCAGAATATTTACGGCAATTACGCAGACTGTGTGATGAATTCGGCGTGCATCTGGTAGCCGATGAAATCGCCGTCGGATGTGGCCGCACCGGTAGTTTTTTTGCGTGCGAGCAGGCGAGCATCTGGCCGGATTTTCTGTGTCTGTCCAAGGGCATCAGTGGGGGCTATTTGCCGTTGTCACTGGTGATGACGACCGATGCTGTTTATCAGGCGTTTTACCATCCAGATATCGCGCGCGGCTTTTTGCATTCGCATTCGTACACGGGTAATCCACTCGCCTGCCGCGCAGCGCTGGCAACGCTGGAAATGTTTGAAGAAGACGATGTGATTGCCTCCAATCGTCAGCGTTCCCAGTGGCTGGGCGACGCTTTGGCGACAGTCGCTGCGCATCCGACGGTACGGCATCCGAGGCAAACCGGAATGATTGTCGCTTTCGATGTCGAGCCGCTTGTGCGAGAAGCGTTTGCCCGGCGGGTTTTTACGGCGGCGCTGGAGCAGGAGTTGTTGCTGAGGCCAATTGGTACGACGGTGTACTGGATGCCACCGTATGTGCTGACCGAGGCAGAGATTGCGGGGCTCGGGGAGCGGACATTGAGGGTGTTGGAGAACGTGGCGTGAAGTCCAATGAGTCCAATGAGTCCGATGAGCCGAATGAGCCGAATGAGTCGAATGAGTCGAATGGCGCCTGAACTGTCATTCCGGCGCAGGCCGGAATCCATCGTTGTCAACGCAAGCAGTATGTTAGGGGGCTGGCAGTTGGCGATCATGGATCCCGGCCTGCGCTGAGATGACGAGTTAAATTGTCGCTGACGACTATAAATCAATCGTCATCAGAATTCCGAGAAAACAAAACGTAACCTGACCGCAGGCACCGGAGTGAGACCATGTTCAACAAGATACTGATCGCGAATCGCGGCGAGATCGCCTGCCGGGTGGCGACGACCGCGCGTCGGCTGGGCATTCGCACGGTAGCCGTGTACTCGGAAGCGGACGCGGGCGCGCGGCATGTGGCCCTCTGCGACGAAGCAATCGCAATCGGTGGTGCGGCAGCGGCGGACAGTTATCTGAGCGCAGACCGTCTCATCGCGGCCGCGCAAGCGACCGGCGCGCAGGCGATTCATCCGGGCTATGGCTTCTTGTCCGAGAACGCAGCGTTCGCAGACGCCTGTGCGACAGCCGGGCTGGTATTCATCGGTCCGCCAGCATCAGCGATTCGTGCGATGGGCTCGAAGTCAGCGGCGAAGGCGCTGATGGAAAAGGCGGGCGTGCCGCTGGTGCCCGGCTATCACGGCGAGAATCAGGATGCGGTCTTTCTTCAGCAGCAGGCAGAGAAGATCGCTTATCCGGTGCTGCTGAAGGCGAGCGCAGGCGGCGGTGGCAAGGGTATGCGTATTGTCGAGCGCAGCGAAGATTTCGCGGCTGCGCTGGCGTCGTGCCAGCGCGAGGCGACGAGCAGCTTTGGTGATGCGCGCGTACTGGTCGAAAAATATCTGGTGCGCCCCCGTCATATCGAAATACAGGTCTTTGCTGATACGCATGGCCATTGTGTGTCGCTGTTTGAGCGCGATTGCTCGGTGCAGCGTCGTCACCAAAAAGTACTGGAAGAAGCGCCTGCCCCCGGCATGACTGCGGAACGCCGCAAGGCGATGGGCGACGCAGCCGTCGCGGCCGCGCGTGCCGTCGGCTATGTCGGCGCAGGCACGGTGGAATTCATTGCGCAGCAAGATGGCAGTTTCTATTTCATGGAAATGAATACCCGGCTGCAGGTCGAGCATCCGGTGACCGAGATGATCACCGGAACGGATCTGGTCGAATGGCAATTACGGGTGGCGGCAGGTGAAAGACTGCCTCGGCTGCAACAAGATCTGACGATACAGGGCCATGCGATCGAGGCGCGTGTGTATGCAGAGAACCCGGAGAAAGGCTTCCTGCCATCGACAGGCCGCCTGCAACATCTGCGCATGCCAGCGGCCGCCGAGTTCACACGCGACGAGGTCGTGCGGATTGATGCGGGTGTGCGCGAGGGCGATGCGATCACGCCTTACTACGATCCGATGATTGCGAAACTGATTGTCTGGGGTGACGATCGCGCGCAGGCGCTGGCGCGCATGTCGCAGGCACTGGCGCGGTTCGAGGTGGTCGGCTTATCGACAAATGTGGCGTTTTTGGGTCGTCTGATCACCAGTAAGCCGTTCTCAGCCGCTGAACTCGACACTGGACTGATAGAGCGTCATCATGACGAACTGTTTCCGGTGGCAAGACCCTCGCCATTGCCGGTGCTGGCGCTGGCCTGTGCGGCATTGATACTGTCTGAGTCGCACGCCTCAGCGGATCCGTGGTCGCAGACTTCCGGCTGGCGAATGAATGGTGCTCTGACTCGCAGGCTCAGCTTGACGGATGCGACGGGTGAGCGCCTGGTAGGTCTGGTGTATGAGCGCGCCGGCGTGCGGCTGAATACGGATCTCGGTACCGCCCTGCTGAGTGATTTTTCACGCACCGGTCATCAGCTGAGCGTTAGCGTGGATGGGCAACCGTTGACGGCAAGCGTTGTGTGCAGTGGCGATAGTTTTCAGGTATTCCATGGCGGCCAGCACTGGTCACTGGACTGGAGTAATCCGATGGCACATGCGGGCGAGCAGGAGACCGCTGGTGGCCGTCTGACAGCACCCATGCCGGGCAAGATCGTCGCGCTGCTGGTGGATGCGGGTGCGCAGGTAGACAAGGGTACGCCGCTCTTGATCATGGAGGCGATGAAGATGGAGCATACGATCAGCGCGCCTTCTCAAGGCAAGGTCACTGAATTGCTGTACGCGGTCGGTGATCAGGTCACCGAAGGGGCACAGCTACTGTCATTCGAACACAAGGACAACCGATGAGTGCTTCTGTATTGCCTACGGCGGTAAAAATTGTCGAGGTCGGCCCGCGCGATGGCCTGCAAAATGAAAAACAGACGATCTCTGCCGAGGTAAAGATCGACTTGGTGAATCGACTGAGCGATGCGGGTATTCCGAATGTCGAGGCAGTCTCGTTCGTGTCGCCAAAATGGGTGCCACAGATGGCGACGTCGTCCGAGGTCATGCAGGGCATTCAGCGCCGACCTGGCACGATCTACTCGGCGCTGGTGCCGAACATGAAGGGTTTTGACGCGGCACTGGCAGCAAAGATGGATGAGGTCGTGATCTTTGGCGCCGCATCGGAGGCTTTTTCGCAAAAGAATATCAATTGCTCGATCGCGGAATCGATCGAACGCTTCCGCGATGTCGCACAGGCCGCCAAGCAGCACGGCATGCGCCTGCGTGGCAGCGTTAGCTGTGCGCTGGGTTGTCCGTATCAAGGTGAAGTCACGCCAGAGGCCGCAGCAGATGTGGTCAGACGCATGCGCGATCTGGGCTGCGACGAGATCGATATTGCTGACACGATCGGTGTTGGCACCGCAGGTCAGGTAAAGCGTGTCTTTGAGCGAGCCGCGAAAGAATTCCCGCTGGAGCGATTGGCCGGACATTTTCACGACACCTATGGTCAGGCACTGGCGAATATTTATGCTGCGCTGGAAGTCGGCGTGGTGATCTATCACTCGTCCGTCGCTGGCCTGGGCGGCTGCCCGTATGCGAAGGGCGCGACGGGCAATGTCGCTACGGAAGATGTGCTGTACCTGATGCACGGACTGGGTATATCGACCGGCGTCTCGTTGGACGCCGTGGTCGATGCCGGGCAATTCATTTCGGAACAGCTGGGCCGCAAGTCGTCCAGTCGCGCGGGCAGCGCGATTGCGGCCAAGCGTGCCGCCTGAGAGCGAGACAGACCATGAGCCCTGAACTGAAACCCGGCCTGCGCTTCGAATGGCAGACCATCGTTCCTGAGCATTCAGTCGTACCGCAACTGTTTGGCCAGCACGTGGATTTTGCGAATGACATGCCGGCAGTGCTGGCGACAGGTTATATGGTGGGACTGATGGAGCTGGCCTGCACTCTGGGCATCATGCCGTATGTGGACTGGCCGAATGAGCAAAGCCTGGGCGTCCATGTGAGTTTTTCTCATCTGGCAGCGACACCACCGGGCATGACGCTGACCATCCGCGGTGAGGTCATTGCCGTCGAGGGCCGCCGCGTGCGCTTCCGGGTCGAGGCCTGGGATGGTCTGGACAAAATCAGCGAGGGTGAGCATGAGCGTGCGGTGATCGCGCCTGAGAAATTTCATGCAAAACTGGCAGAGAAAAAACAGCGTGCTGGGCTCTGATGTCGCACAATGATGCTGCCATGACCATCAACCTTCAAGAATTCGACCCCGCCAAGCATCAGGGCCCGATGCCATCGCCTTGTGTCGGCATTTGTCAGATGGATCGTGCGAGCGGACTTTGCCTGGGTTGTCAGCGAACTTTGAATGAAATCACCGACTGGAGCGTTGCGCCGGAGTCAAAAAAACGCGCGATCTGGGAAGAGATCATCCGCCGGCGTGCGACAAGACGTTCCTGAACCGTGCGGCGAGCAAGCACCACGGCACAATCACTGCCCATGCATACTCAGTTTTATCAACCGTCCCAGACGTTGACCGGGCCAGCGTACAGCCCCTGGTTCAAGATGCTGGCCACCGTAGTGACGGTGGCGCTCGCCGGGTATGGCGTGAGCTTCGCGTTGCGGTATGCGCTGGTGGATTACAGCTGGGGCGTGCGCATCCTTTTCATCGCAGCGATGCTGATGCTGGCGCTGTCGTATGTCGGGTTTTTACGCTCCCAGGTCACGATCGATGCTGAAGGCATACGTCAGACCTGGTTGTGGAACCGACAGGCCAGCTGGAATGAAATTCGTAGCGCCAAGCTGATCGGCATTCCGCTCGCCGGTTGGTTGTCTCCACCGCGGCTAGTCGTCAGAACAGGTAATGCGTTCACGACCTTCAATGGCGGCACGCCTGAATTGTTGGCCGAATTCGCCCGAATTTCACTTGCTTATCAGATCAAACCATGAAGCTGCCAAAAACCATGCGTGTCCTCGAGCGCGGCTGGCTCTCGTCGAATAATATTGTTTTTATCGACAATGAGCGCACGGCAGTTGTTGACACGGGCTACGTGAAGCACGCCGAGCAGACACTCGCGCTGATTCAGGATTTGCTCAAAGGCAGGCCGCTGGACGCGATCTACAACACGCATTTGCACTCAGATCATTGCGGTGGCAATCGTATTCTCCAAGAGCATTATCCCAAAGTGCATACCGCGATACCGGCAGCTGAGCTGCACCGGGTTCAGCGCTGGGACAAGCGCACGCTGTCCTTCGATGCGACCGGACAGCGTTGCGATCCGTTTCGTGCGGATGAGGGAGTCAAGCCTGATCAGATAGTGCGCCTTGGGGGCATGGATTGGAAGGTTTTGTTCGCGCCCGGCCATCATCCGTATTCTTATGTGCTGTTCTGCGAGCAGCATGGCATCCTGATTTCTGCCGATGCGCTCTGGGAAAAAGGCTTTGGCGTGATTTTTCCGGCACTCGAAAGCTATGCAGGATTCCGCGAGACCCGTGACACGCTGGACATGATCGAGGCACTCGATGTGCGTCTGGTGATCCCGGGACACGGACGGCCTTTCACCGAGGTGCAGGATGCGATTGAAGCTGCACACTCGCGGATACGGTATCTCGAGGCAGATCCGCTGCGCAATGCGCAAAATGGTATCAAGGTACTGTTCAAGTTTCTGCTGATGGACAAGCAGAGAATCAAGCTGTCGGAGGTGCCGAATCTGATCAGCAAGGTGCCGCTGATTCAGTCAGCGAATCGTCGCCACATGAATTTTGGCGATATTCATTTATCGCATTGGGTGATCACTCAGCTCAAGCGCGTGAACGCGGTAAAAATCGAGGGTAATGAGCTGGTGAATGTCGAGCCTGCGTAAGGCGTGATGCCAGACAGCGAAAGCTGGGAGCAGGCCCGACGCGCATCAGCCGCGCGGATAGTCGGTCGCCATCACGCGGGCGCGTGCAGTCGTGTATTCCTTGCGTAGTCGTGTAACCATCTCAGCCACGCTAGGCACATCGTCCATCAAGCCCACACCCTGACCCGCACCCCAGATATCGCGCCACGCTTTGGCGTCGCTGTTGCCACCACTGGAAAAACTCATCGCGTTCTTGTTACCTTCGGGCAGATTCTCTGGATCGAGTCCTGCTTTGACGATGGATTTTTTCAGGTAATTACCGTGAACACCGGTGAAGTAATCGGTGTACACCACATCGGCTGCCGTCGATTCCAGAATCGCTTGTCGGTAGCCTTCGCTGGTGTTCGCTTCTTTGGTGGCCAGCCAGCGTGAACCGATATACGCAAAATCGGCGCCCATGGACTGAGCTGCCAGAATGCTGTCGCCGGTCGTGATCGAGCCAGACAGCACCACAGTCCCACTGTAGAACTTTCGTATCTCGCCGACCAGCGCGAATGGCGACAGCCGGCCCGCATGTCCGCCCGCACCGGAAGCCACCAGAATCAATCCGTCGACACCCGCCTCCAGCGCCTTTTGTGCATGACGGATCGAGATCACATCATGCAGCACGATGCCGCCGTAGCTGTGAATCGCATCGAGCATTTCTTTCGGTGGTGCGCGCAGTGAGGAAATGATGATCGGTATCTGATGCTTCACACAGACTTGCACATCATGCTCAAGACGGTCATTCGACGCATGCACGATCTGGTTTACTGCAATCGGGCCGATGATGGCATCAGGATTCGCCGCTTTGTGCGCCGCCAGTGCCTGCTTGATATCGGTCAGCCAGACATCGAGCTGCGCTGCCGGCCGGGCATTCAGCGCGGGGAAAGAACCCACGATGCCGGCTTTGCATTGCTCGATGACGAGTGCCGGTACGCTGGCGATGAACATGGGGGCTGAAATGACAGGAAGGCTCAGATGCTGAAGTGCTGCGGGGAGGGCCATGCGATCTCCGGATGTTTTTATTCGTGTGACGTCGATTATAAGTCAATGCCGGCGCCTCCCAGCGACCCCTTCGGATGGGCTCAGTCTGTGGCGACGCGCTGTACCCAGTGCTTGAAATTGTTAAGTCGCTCCCACAGCGCCGTGGGTGTCTCCGGCAGCGGAAGACCGAGGTTGAACTCATCGAAGCAGTCGAGCAGGACCGGGTCCATCGCATGGCGTACGCTGTCCCAGACGCTGATCCTGCAGCCGGAGGCGGGTTTGTCGGGCTGGACTTCGGCGAAGCGATAGCGCTGGCCAGAGGCTTTCCAGTCTTTTGTCAGCGAGCAGGCAGCTGATGCGAGCTGCGACGCGCGGATGGGCATGTCGAGATGCCAGGCCTCGCGCGCCGGGTGCCATTCTTCCATCTCTTGCGGGGTCAGCCAGCGTATCGGCCATTCGTTAATCGTCGATTGTTTAGGCTGCGGCTGGCCGCCACCGTGCATGTAGCGTGTCCCGACGGTATTTCCTGTTCGGATCTTGTCCGGCGTGATCGACAAATGCGGTTTTATCCAGGCATGTCCCAGGGCGGCGCCTACGGTGGGCATGATCTGAATGCTGCCGGGCTGCTCTGCCCGTGCCATCGTCTCGCGTAATGCCCGGCGTTTTTCTGCAGAGAGCATCACAGAAGGTGGCAGACTCTCGATCTGCTCTATCACGGTCCACAGCACAGGCCTTAGTGCCTGCATGGTGTGCTCAGTGTCAGGTGGGTGCAAGTTACAACGCTTCAGCAGCAGGCATTCCAGAATATCGCGCTGAACACGTGCAAACAATTCGTCGCTGCCAGGATGCTGCAAGGCGGTGGCGATCGCACCGTCAATTACCAGCCGCTCGTCCTGCCATGCGACGGTGCTGGCATCCGGCAGTGCGGCGCTCGCCGCCAGCAAGGGTGCGCTCATGCCGGTATCGAGCACGTTTGCCAGGGATTGAGCAAGCGAGTCAAGACAAGCAAGCGATCTGTCGCTCGCTTGCCATTGCGACGCGTTGATTGCCAGCTGATTCCGGGCAGCCTGCTGGGTCGTGTCGGACAGCGCCAGATCCGCTTCGATTGGACGGTGTAGCACGACCTCTCGGGCGTGATCGATCGCGTGATGAAATTCAGCGGTGGTCAGTATTGTTCGTTGATGCGTATGTGGCGGCCCATTGGAGAACCCATGCTCGATGTAGAGCTGGTCATCGATGATGGTTTCGGTGACCTGGCATTCGTACTTGGCTTGTTCAAGCGCTGGTGCGAGCCACTGAAGCGTGTTTGCATCCAATGCCTGCAGTTGTCGCGACAACAAACACAGATACATTGTCTTGCTTTGTTCGTCATCCGGCAGCTCCGGCCTGATCGACCACAACAAAACATCGATCTGACTGATCAGTGATTCGCTCGCAGTTTTGGGTCCCAGCCTGTTCGAGGCCAGACTGGCTTGCTCCCTGATTGCTCGAAAACTCTTTCGGGTATGCCAGCTCGCATCAAGATAGTAATCGGCGCGGCGCGCTCTGATGCGCATCAGCGGGTAGGGAGATGAGCGTGTCGGCGGGTTCGATGTCGGGCCAGCAGACTTGATTTGTTTGAGCCTCGGCAATACCTTGGGCAGGGATAGCATAGATACTCCTCCATGTGATGTCCGACAGGCTTTTGCTGTCGGTCGCTCTTAGGAACGCAAGCGCATCAAGGGTTTTTCATGGAGGGAACTTGCTAGTTTGATGCGGGTCAGGCACCCGAGGGTTCCTGTACGTTCAACGAACGCGCTGCCAACGCATCAGGAGCTGCTGACAACACAGACGCAGTAACTTCCGGGCACCTGTTGCCAAGCCCTTGATTTTGCTGATCCTTGTATTGCACAGTCGCACTGGTTTGCCACCAAACAGAGACGTACTCAGTGCCACCTTCGCCATGAAATATTTCTGGCTATTCGATAACAGAGGAGAACTGGTGACAGGCTTTTGTAACCGACAAAGGCGCAAAGAACGTTCTGATTGAGCAAGTCTGTGTAAGGATAGATGGCTGTTTCAGACAAACGAGTCAGACAAGGGCATCAGGTAACGACATCGTGCAACTGATGCCGGCGACTCATCGGAGCGCCGCCCGCAGCTTCTGAATCGAATGACATGCAGCTTGCCTGATCGATTCAACCATTGTCCAAAATATTTACCACTAGTGAGAGGTCAACATGGGAATTCATTCCGTCAAACCGGGGCAGATTGCCGTTGGGAATGTATCTCAGCCTATAACGCCAAAAACCAGCGAAAAGCGTAGCGTCGAGGGTTCGCCGACGCTCAAGGTGCGTAGCGCCAAGACGGCAAAATCGCCGGCAACAACGAAACCCATCCTCAAGTCGCACACCGAGCCGCGCGTACAGCTGCGTGAGGATACGGCGGCAGTGCATCTGGCCCTGGGCGCCAAAGTGGCGGTGCTGGATGAGTTCGATCCGCAACGCCTTCCGGGTTTTTACAAGCACGCCAACATGATCGTGAATGGCCAGATTGGCGATAAAAATTTTCTGCTTGAGTGTCTGGTTAATTTATATCTCTCTGCGCCAGACAGCAGTCATCCAAATGCCATTGATCCGGAGTGGATTGATGATCAGGATGTCTTATGGGGCGACGAGCTGCTGTTCCTGTTCGAGGCGGCACCGCAACTGGATCGACTGGATACCGAGGGCAAGCGCTCGTTTGCTGACAGTCTTGCTGCTCGGGCCGGTACAGACCGTCAACGCTCAGGTTCTGTCGATGTGTTGGAACAGGCGCTGAGCAAAGCATCGCGGCGCATGGCACTGGCAGACACCGACTGAGCGAATTCGTTTAACCACTGCTTGATATGAACTACCCCGGCAGCCAGCATCAGGCTGCCGGGGTTTTGTTTTGGTGTGTGCTAGCGATGGTTTGAGGCAGGGCCTGAGGTCTTGCTTCAGTCAGGTTCTTATTGGTAGCTGCGTGCGTCATCGATCACTTTGCCATCATTCGGCAAGCTGCCTTGTGCGACGAAATGCACCTCTCCGCGCAGTTTGGTCATGTCGCGAATTGAGGCTACGATAGTCTCGGCATGGGAGGATGCGGCGGTCGTGTCAGCGACCTCGCAATGCAAAGTCATCTCGTCATTACCCATTTCGCCAGTGATCACCAGGCGTGCCTTGAGTATGACCGGGTGGCGACGCACGATATCGGCGACTTGGGACGGATGCACAAACATCGCGCGCACCTTGGTAGTTTGATCGGCGCGTCCCATCCAGCCCTTGATCCGCGTATTTGTGCGTCCGCAAGGCGATTGGCCCGTCAGCACAGCCGACAGATCGCCCGTCGCGAAACGAATCAGCGGATAGTCGGGGTTGAATGAGGTAATCACTACCTCGCCGACTTCGCCATCGCTGACCGGTTCGCCTGTGCCAGGGCGCACAATTTCCAGTAGCAGTGTCTCATCCAGCACCATGCCGGGATTCACCTGATCGCCGCTGAGCGTTTCATAGGCGATGTTGCCGATATCGGCCGAACCATAGGTCTGCAGCACGTGCGGCACGCCATGGTCATTCAGCCAGCTGCGCAGCGATGGTGGGAGCGCTTCCGCACCGACCAGCGCATAGCGGACACTGCGGATGTCTTCGCCCATTTCCTGCGCTTTTTCGATGATGATCTTCAGGAACGAGGGTGTGCCCACATAGGCCTTCGGCCGTAGCAGGGTCATTGCCTGTACCTGCATCTCGGTCTGGCCTATGCCGGCGGGTATCACCGGACAGCCCAGCTTTGCCGCACCGCCTTCAACCATCAGACCAGCCGGTGTGAAGTGGTAGGCAAAGCAGTTCTGGATCAGATCGCCCCCACGCACACCCAGCGCGTGCAGCGGTCGCGCATAGCGCCACCAATCATCGCCTCGTCCTTCGGGATCGAAGATCGGGCCGGGCGACATGAAGATGCGAGAAAGTTTCTCGACGGGTGTGACAGTCAGTCCGCCGAAGGGCAGCGCCGCCTTCTGCATGTCCTTGAGCGCCGACTTTCGGGTCACCGGTAGCTGGGCCAATGCGGCGCGGCTGTTGATATCTTGCGGATTGACGTCTTTCAGAATGGCCGCCCAGCCGCTGGCCTGTCTGGCGCGCGCAATCAGCGCGGGCAGTGCAGATAACAGATCTTTTTCACGCGCGGACGGATCGCGCGACTCCAGTGCGTCGTACAGAGTGCTCATGATTTTTCCGGAAAGAGAAAAGGGATCAGGCCAGCCAGCGTTTTCTGCGGCGGTAGAACTTCATGTCGCGGAAGCTCTTGCGCCCGGCGCCGGACATGCCGAGGTAAAACTCTTTGACGTCTTCATTCGCTGCCAGATCGGCGGCAGCGCCTTCCATCACGACACGGCCATTTTCGAGGATGTAGCCAAAGTCGGCGTACTTGAGCGCAATCGTCGTGTTCTGTTCTGCCAGCAGAAAGGAGACTTGCTCGCGCTGGTTCAGGTCTTGCACGATGCCGAAGATCTCTTCGACGATCTGCGGTGCGAGGCCCATTGAGGGTTCGTCGAGCAGAATCATCGAGGGCTTGGCCATGAGCGCGCGGCCGATCGCGCACATCTGCTGCTCACCCCCGGAGGTATAGCCGGCCTGCGAGCCGCGTCGCTGCTTCAGCCGCGGAAAGTAGTGATATACCCTCTCCAGCTCTTCTTTCAGACCGGCGCGGCTCAGCTTGCGCGTATAGGCACCCGTCAACAGGTTTTCTTCAATCGTCAGGTGGCCGAAGCAGTGACGTCCCTCCATGACCTGCGACAGCCCGCGCCGTACCAGCTCATTCGGCGTCAGTTGATCAATGCGTTCCCCGTTGAATTCGATACTGCCCTTGGTGACATCACCGCGCTCGCCGCGCAACAGTGTCGAGATGGATTTCAGTGTCGTTGATTTGCCTGCGCCATTCGCACCCATCAGCGCCACGATTTTGCCGCGCGGGACAGACAGCGACACGCCCTTGAGCACAAGGATCACGTGGTCGTAGATGACCTCGATATTATTGAGGTTCAGGATGGGTGCGGTGGTCATGGCAGTCGTCATGGCGGTGGTCGTCGCATTAATGGGTCCAGTAGTGACAGCAGGGTGCGCGGCGAAAGTCACTGTATCCCGGCCTGCGCCGAGATGACGGCAGTGAGGCTGATGACGCCAAAGCCGTCACCTCGGCGGATGCCGAGGGTCCAGTGTCTTCAGACATGCAAGCGTGATTACTTCATGCAAGCCGGCGTAATGCCTTTTTCTTTCGCATAAGCTGCAGAAGATTCTTCCAGCAGCTTGCGCACCAGTGCCTTGTCGCCGGTGATCCAGTTCTTCGACACGGAAATCCACTGCTTGCCATCCCACTGAACGACCTTCACCGCGCCTGAACCTTCATGATCATCGCAGGAGGTTTTGATCGGCGGGAACATGTCGAAGACACCGAGCGCTTTCTGGCGAGCGGCATCGACGTTCAGGTTCTCCAGGCCCCAGCGCATCTGCTCACCGCTCAGCACTTTGCCTTTGCCATATTTGTTCTGTGCGACACGCATCGCCTCGACCATCAGCACGGTGGCCGCGATACCCCGCATGTACATCACATTGCCGACGCGATCCAGCTCTTTCAGATTGCCTTTGCCAGTGGCATAGAGCTTGTTGCGGATTTCATCGAGCACAGGAAAGTTGCCCGGCGTAGTGAAGCTCATTGCCGAGTAGCCCTTGGCGGCATCACCGGCAGGTTCGGTGTCTTCTTCCGAGCCAGCCCACCAGACGCCAAGGATTTTCTCGCGCGGGAAGCCGTTGCGCTGGGCAGTTTTGAGCCCGACTGCACTCATCACGCCGAAGGTCCACATGATCACGTAATCGGGATTCGCCTGACGGATCTGCAGCCACTGCGATTGCTGTTCATTGCCCGGCGGCGCAACCGGGATCTTGATGAGCTCAAAGCCCCATTTCGCTGCTTCTGCTTCGAGCACCGGCAGAGGCTCCTTGCCATAAGCCGAATCGTGATACAGATGAACGATCTTTTTGCCTTTGAGTTTGTCCATGCCGCCGGACTTCTCGCCGAGATAAACAATCATCGCGCCTGCCTGATTCCAGTAAGTGCTCAGCAGCGGGAACACGTACGGGAAGACCTTGCCGTTGGCAGCATCCGATCGGCCATAGCCCAGCGTGGTCATTGGGATCTTGTCTTTGGCGACACGATCCAGAATGCCGTACGCAATACCGGTCGATAGCGGCTCCACGATGGAGGCACCGCCATTCTTGCTCTTCAAGCGCTCGTAGCATTCCACGCCGCGTGAGGGGTTGTACTCGGTCTCGCATTCTTCCCAAGTGAGCTTCACGCCGTTGACGCCGCCACTCATGTTCACCAGATTCATGTAGTCGATCATGCCGCCAAAGAACGAGGTACCGTTCGAGCCATAAGGGCCGACGCGGTAGGACAGCAGTGGAACAAATTGTTCGGTGGCCATTGCCATGCTCGTGGTGGCCGCCAGCACGGCGCTGAGCAGCAAGGATTTGACGAACTTCATTTTTGCCTCCTTCGTTGTCATTCGTTAGGAATCAGTGAGTGTCAGTTATGTTCATCATGTCTGATCGGGGATGCTGGCTGGATATTCCCTAGTGCGGGAATGGCCAGAGCCGGAGTTTTTCCTTGGCGATTTGCCAGAGTCGAGCGAGCCCGTGCGGTTCGACGATCAGGAAGAAAATGATCAGCGCACCAAATACCATCAATTCAAGATTCGAGGCGACCGCAGTGGAAATGCTTGCGGCGTGCGCGAGGGTGTTCAGCAGTACCGGCAGCAGCACGATAAAGGCGGCGCCGAGGAAGGAGCCCATCACTGAGCCCAGTCCGCCGATGATTACCATGAACAGAATGCGGAAAGACAGATCAAGGCTATAGGCCTCAGGCTCCACGGTACCCAGATACGCGTACGCATACAGCGCGCCCGCCACACCACAGTAGAAAGAGCTGACCGCGAAGGCCAGCAGCTTGGCCCGCATCAGGCGGATGCCGATCACTTCAGCGGCGACGTCCATGTCACGCACCGCCATCCAGCAGCGACCCATATTCGATCGCACCATGTTCTTGGCCAGCAGCGCCAGCACCGCGACGATGGAAAGCACCAGCAGGTATTTGGATACGGGTGTATCGAAATCGACGCCGAGAATCTGCATTTTTTGTGCAGTGATCACGCCGGACGAACTGTAGTTGGTGAACCAGCGCACCTTGGTCAACGCCCAGACCACAAAAAACTGCGTCGCCAGCGTTGAAGCGGCCAGATAGAAACCCCGCACCCGCAGCGAGGGCAGCCCGAACACAATGCCAACGGCGGCGGCGCACAGCCCACCCAGTATGAATGCCGCCAGCAGCGGTATGCCCGGCACACGCAGCACAAAGTTGTAGGCACTGAATGCACCAACCGCCATGAAGGCCGCCGAGCCGAGCGACAGCTGGCCGGCATAGCCGGTAAGGATGTTCAGACCCAGCGCTGCGAGTGAGAAGATCAGAAAGGGAATCAGGATCGCTGAGAAGAAGTACGGTGTTGCGACGAGTGGTATGGCGACGAACGCCAGACCAATCAGCAACAGGATGCCGATGCGATCCTGACGGATCGGGAAGATTTGCCCGTCGGTTTCATAGCTCGACTTGAATTGACCGGCCTCACGGTAAAACATGGGTCAGATCCTCCGAATGATCTTTTCGCCGAACAGACCTTCCGGCCTGACCAGCAGGAACAGCAGTGCCAGCACATAAGGGAACCAGCCCTCGATGCCGCCGCCGACGAAGGGTCCGAGATAGACCTCGGCCAGTTTTTCCGACGCGCCGATGATCAGTCCGCCGATGATCGCGCCCGGCACCGAGGTAAAGCCCCCCAGGATCAGCACCGGCAGCGCCTTGAGCGCGACAAAGGTCAGCGAGAACTGTACCCCATTGCGCGAGCCCCACAAGAGGCCGGCCACCAGCGCGACGAAACCGGCCACGCCCCAGACAATGCCCCAGATCTGTTGCAGCGGGATGCCGACCGCCAGCGCCGCCTGGTGATCGTCAGCTACCGCGCGCAAAGCGCGTCCCACCTTGGTACGAGAGAAGAACAGCGCCAGACCACCAACCAGCAATGCACAGATCGCCGCCGCGATCATGTCGAATTTCGAGACGATGATGTTGAAGCTTTGCAGCAGGCTTTCCATCGGTACGTCTTCAATGCCAAGATCGAGCCGCTTTACCTCGGCGCCCCACATCAGCTGCGCCATGCCCTCAATGAAAAAAGTCAGGCCGATGGTGGCCATGAACAGCGAGATCTCCGGCTGATTGACCAGCGGACGCAGCACCACCCGCTCGATCGCCAGACCCAGCACACTCATCACCACGATGGTCGCCGCGATCGCCACCCATAGCGGCCAACCGAATTCGGTGAGCGATACGCATGTCAGCGCGGCAAAGAACACCATGGCGCCCTGCGCGAAGTTGAACACGCCGGAGGCTTTGTAGATCAGCACAAACCCCAGCGCCACCAGCGCATACATCACGCCGGAGAGCAGGCCGCCGATCAGGACTTCGAAGAAGAAGTTCAGGTTCATAGACACGACACGTTAAAGACGCTGGATCCCGGCCTGCGCCGGGATGACGTTTGAAAGCAGGCCGCACGCCGAATCGTCGCTACAGCGCGGGCTGGAGTCCATGGTCGCATACGACGGACTGTTGCCATCACGATGGAACGCACCGACGGCAGATCCCGTGGCCTGTGCCAGGACGACGTTTTTGATACTGTTGCACTGAAAATCGTCACCCCGGGGCAGGCCGGGGTCCAGCGTCTTTGCGTGATTGCCGGATGCAGCCTTCAATGCGCGACCCCCAGATAAGCATTGATCACATCCTGATTGCCTCGCACTTCATCGGGTGTACCGTCGCCGATCTTCTTGCCATAGTCGAGTACCACGACACGGTCGGAGATATCCATCACCACGCCCATGTCATGCTCGATCAGCACGATGGTGGTGCCGAACTGCTCGTTCACGTCGAGGATAAAGCGGCACATGTCTTGTTTTTCTTCGACGTTCATGCCGGCCATCGGCTCGTCGAGCAATAAAATCCTGGGTTCCGCCGCCAGCGCGCGGCCCAGCTCGACACGCTTTTGCAGGCCGTAGGGGAGGCGTCCCACCGGCGTCTTGCGAATATGCTGAATCTCGAGAAAATCGATCACTTCCTCGACCTTCACCCGATGCGCGATCTCTTCCTTGCGCGCCGGACCAACATACAGGGCTTGCATCAGAAAATTGGATTGCATCTTCAGATTACGGCCGGTCATGATGTTGTCCAGCACCGTCATCCCCTTGAACAGCGCGATGTTCTGGAAGGTTCTCGCAATCCCGCTCTTGGCCGCCTGATAGGTGTCCATGTCGCGCCGATGCTTACCTTGATAAATGATCTCGCCCTGCTGTGGGCGGTAGACCCCATTAATCACATTCAGCATCGAGCTTTTGCCCGCGCCGTTGGGCCCAATGATCGCGCGGATCTCATGCTCGCGGATATCAAAAGAGATATCCGTGAGCGCCTTCACGCCGCCGAATGAGAGCGAGATGTTGTGCAGTTCGAGGATGACGTCGCCGATGCGACGGCCATTGCTGGTATCGTTCATCATGCGGCCTTGCGTGATGCGCTGAAGGTTTTTACATCACGGATTTCCAGATCCGCGCTGATCTTGCCCTGCCGGCCATCCTCGAACTTTACCTGCGTCTCGATGAATTGCCGCTGTTTGCCCTCGTACAGCGCATCGATCAACACCGCGTATTTTTCGGCGATGAAGCGACGGCGTACCTGGCGGGTGCGGGTCAGCTCGTCATCATCCGGATCGAGTTCTTTGTGCAGCACGAGGAAGCGGTGAATCTGCGAACCGGACAGCAGATCATCATTCGCAAGATCCGCATTCACTTTTTCCACGCATTCGGTAATCAGTTGATACACGGCGGGCTGGCTGGCGAGGTCGGTGTAGCCGCTGTAGGGCAGGTTGCGGCGCTCAGCCCAGTTGCCGACGGCTTCCATGTCGATATTGATAAACGCATGACAGCTGGCGCGACCATCGCCGAAAGCGACAGCCTCTTTGATGAACGGGAAGAACTTCAGCTTGTTCTCGATGTACTTTGGTGCGAACAAGGTACCGTCGGCCATCTTGCCCACATCTTTTGCGCGGTCGATGATCTTCAGGTGGCCATCATTGTCAAAGAAACCGGCATCGCCGGTGTGAAAATAGCCGTCGCTGTCGATCGCTTCCGCCGTATCCTCCGGCTTCTTGTAGTAGCCGATCATGAGACCGGGTGAGCGTACCAGCACCTCGCCGGAATCGGCGATGTGCACCTCCACGCCATTCATCGGCCGACCCACCGTGTCGAGTTTGACATCGCCCGAGCGTTGCATGCAGACAGTCACACAGGTTTCGGTCATGCCATACAGCTGTTTGAGATTGATGCCGATCGAGCGGTAGAAGTCGAACAGGTCCGGACCGATGGCCTCGCCGCCGGTATAAGCCACGCGAATGCGCGACAGGCCCAGCACATTCTTCAGTGGCCCATAGACCATCAGCTCACCTAGTGCATACAGCAGACGGTCCGTGATGCTCACGTTACCTTTACCATCCAGCAGCCGGAGTCCGGCGCGGCGCGCGACACGCATGAAGTAATGGAATATCGCGCGCTTGATCGCGCTCGCATCTTCGATACGGATCATGACTTGCGTAAGGATGTTTTCATAGATGCGGGGCGGGCCGAAGTAGTAGGTCGGGCCGATCTCGCGCAGATCGCTGGCAACCGTCGAGGGCGACTCGGGACAGTTCAGACAGAAGCCAGCGAGGTTTGACAGCGCATACGAGTAGAGAAAATCACCGACCCAGGCCAGCGGCAGATAGCAGAGCACTTCATCATCGGCCGTCACCTGATCGAATTCGATCAGCGTCTTGCCCGTGGCAATCATCGCCGCATGCGAATGACAGACGCCTTTCGGTTTGCCTGTGGTGCCCGAGGTGTACAAGATCACTGCGATATCGTTGGTGTCGCCCGCATCGACCTGCTGCTGAAAGAAATGCGGATGATCGCGATCATGTGCCTGACCGAGCGCCTGCACGCTGTCGAAGGAATGCACGCCGGTCTGCGTGTAATTGCGCATACCACGGCCGTCGTCGTAGATGATGTGAGACAGACCGGGTACTGAGCCGCGAATCTCGAGCAGCTTGTCGACTTGTTCCTGATCTTCGACGATCGCAAAATCGATCTCGGCGTTTTCCAGCACATACGCCATGTCGGCGGCTGGCGCATCCTGATACAGCGGCACGGCAACGCCGCCCAGTGATTGCGCGGCAGCCATCGCCCAGTACAGCCTCGGGCGATTGTCGCCGACCACGGCGAGATTCATTCCACGCTGAAAACCCAGTGCTGCCAGGCCACAGGCCAGCAATCTGACTTGCTTCTCGACGTCAGACCAGGTACTGGTCTGCCAGATGCCCAGATTTTTTTCGCGGAAAGCGGGATGCGCAGGACGCAGACGTGCGTGCCGCTGCAGCAGCCGAGGGAAAGTGCCGGCTGCCTCGTGTGTAGTCTCCACCATGTGCTGCCTCAAGGTTTGCGCCAGCCTGATGAGTGCTGGTCGTAAGATTGCCAATGATAACCACCTTGAGGTGTTGCGATAGTCGTTTACAAGCGAAAGCCTGGAGATTTTGATATTGCAATGCACAAATGCGCCAGACGGCGCGGTCCATTGGTTCGATAGTCAAATTGATAAGCGCAAATGCTTGTCCAGGATCATCTCATCTCCAGGAACTGACCCTCGGATGAGCGAGTCAACAAAGATGCGCCCGTGCCGGTTCGTGATGTTTGTCTCCATCGCGACGTGTGCGGATGGCAGCGGTGATGTACCCCTCCATCGTGTGCGTATCATTCAACTCGCCATGGCCAGATGCCGCTTCGTCCGTTCCAGCTGTCGCTGCGTTTCATTTTTCCTCTGGCCGCCGTGCTGGGATTGTTTGCTCTGGCGCTGTTGCCTCTGGTCGATGATCTGACCCGGCGCTGGTTTCTACGCGATCTCGATACGCGTTCGCAGATGGTGGCCGCTTCCATGCGCGAGCCCGCGCTGGATTATCTGACGTTGCAGGACGCTGATGGCATGCGCAGTCTGCTGGATCGCTCGGTTCGAGAAGGTCGTTTGCATGCGCTAGGCGTCTGCGATGCGTCGGACAAGCTGATCTACCGCAGCAGCAATTTCCCGGCTCAGCTGAGTTGCGACACGCGAGCGCCCGAGGGCTTGCTGATCACTGAAGGCGCGCTTGAGCAAGACGGCATCTCGCTCGGCAAACTGCTGCTGGCGCAAGACACTAGCTTCATTGACCGGCGCATCACGGAATTTCGGCACTACCTGATTGCAGTATTTTTGCTGATGTTCCTTGTGATCTCCGCGCTGGGTGCGTGGATCGCGCACTGGAGCTGGCTGGGATGGGTCAGCTCGCTCAAGCACCTGCTCCGGCGTGAGACAGGCTCGACCGTCGCCAATGCGCCGCCGGAATTTCGTCCGCTGGTCGGCGATCTGCGCGCGATGCTGCGCGAGATGAACATCGAGCGCCGGTCAGAGCAGAGCTCGTCGCAAGCCTGGACGCCTGAAAAACTGCGTTCATTGCTGCATGACGAACTGGCCGGCGATGAGGTGCTGGTCGTCTCCAACCGCGAGCCCTATATTCATGAACAGTCCGCGCAGGGCATCGTCGTGCGCCGCCCCGCAAGCGGACTGGTGACCGCTGTCGAGCCGGTGATGCGCGCTTGCTCAGGTACCTGGATAGCACATGGCAGCGGCTCCGCCGATCGCGTCACCGTGGATACCCATGATCGCGTGCGCGTACCCCCCAAGAAACCAGCGTATATCTTGCGCCGTGTGTGGCTGACGGTGGAAGAAGAAGAGGGCTACTACTACGGTTTTTCCAACGAAGGATTATGGCCGCTGTGCCATATGGCGCATGTGCGGCCAGTGTTTCGCACCTCGGATTGGGAGCAGTATGTCGAGGTCAATCAGCGCTTTGCCGACGCGGTGGTAGCTGAAGCGCATACCGATGATCCCGTCGTACTGGTGCAGGACTATCATTTCGCGCTGCTGCCGCGCATGGTGCGCGAGAGATTGCCCAAGGCGACCATCATCATGTTCTGGCACATTCCCTGGCCGAACCCGGAGTCCTTCGGCATCTGCCCATGGCGCGAAGAGCTATTGCAAGGGTTGCTGGGCAATACGCTGCTGGGCTTTCACACGCCTTTTCATTGCAAGAATTTTCTGGAGACCGTCGATCGTTATCTCGAGACCCGCATCGAACACGAGGCGTCGACGATTTCGTATGGCGGTGAGCTCACGCAGGTCGAGCCTTATCCGATCTCTATCGCCTGGCCTGAGCAGGAGTCGGCGGTCGATGTCGTGCTTTGCCGCCGCGAGTTGCGCGATGAGCTGCGACTACCCGCCATGCACCGGCTGGGACTCGGCGTGGACAGGCTCGATTACACCAAGGGCATCGTGGAGCGGTTTCAGGCGGTCGACCGATTGCTGGAGATGTATCCCGATCTTGTGGGAAGATTCAGTCTGCTTCAGATTGCGGCGCCCAGCCGCTCTTCATTGGATGAGTACCAGAACCTTGAGACTCGCGTGCGCCAGCTTGCGCTGGAGATCAACCAGCGCCATGTCAATTTGGTCGCACCCCCCATATTGCTGCGCGTGGAGCACTTCGACGCCGAGCGGCTGGCGTGCTGTTATCGCGGCTGCGATGTCTGCGTCGTCACCAGCCTGCACGACGGCATGAATCTGGTCGCCAAAGAATTCATTGCTGCGCGCGATGACGAGCTGGGCGTCCTGATACTGTCCCAGTTCACCGGCGCTGCGCGCGAGCTGCACGAGGCACTCATCATTAATCCGTACCACATCGAGCAGGGCGCGCAGGCGCTCTACCGAGCGCTAACCATGCCCGAGCCGGAGCAGCGCGAGCGCATGCGCAGCATGCGTCAGCTGGTACGCGACTTCAATGTCTATCGCTGGGCTGGGCGGATGCTGCTGGATGCGGCGCGCTTGCGCCGACGGCAGCGGGTGAGTGAAAAAATTTCTTCTCACAGTCATCAAGGATTACGCCGCGCGCTATGAAAGCCCTGTTTTGTCCCGACGGCTGGCAGGCGCTGCGCGATTTTGTTCGCGATGATCTGCTTTGTCTGTTCGACTTTGATGGCACCCTGGTGCCGCTTGAGCCGCATCCGGACAAGGTGATGGTTCCCGACTCGGTGCTGGACCGGCTGCAGCGGCTGCAGCAGCGTACGCCGGTCGGCATTGTGACTGGACGTGGCCTCAATGACATGCATCGTATGCTCGCCTTTGAGCCCGATTACCTGATCGGTAATCATGGCATTGAAGGTTTGCCGGGGTGGGAGCAGCGCGTTGGTGCGTTTGAGACCATTTGCGCCGGGTGGCAGCAGCAGCTGCAACAGCCATTGCGTTCGCTCGGTAGCGAGGTCTGGATCGAATACAAGCGCTATTCGCTGTCCGTGCATTTCCTGCATTCGCCCGAGCGCGATGCGGTGGCGCAGCAACTGATCCGGTTGTTTGATCGGCTCACGCCACTGCCTCGCGTGATCTCTGGCAAGTCGGTGTTCAACCTGCTGCCACCCGGCGCCAGCGACAAGGGTGGTGCCGTGCAAGCGCTGATAGCACTGACTCGCGCATCGCGGGTCCTGTATGCGGGTGACGATGTGACAGACGAGCATGTGTTCGCACTCGGCCGACCGGATCTGTTCAGCGTGCGCGTCGGCGAGAGCCATGACAGTGCCGCTGATTATTTCATTCCTGATCATCGGGCCATCGTGCCGCTGCTCGATCTGCTGATCGATTCCCTACCCGCCAGCAGGCGCCACAGGCGCAGCTCCCACACCGATAACTGATGAGCAATCTTGATCTTGGCCTGATCGGCAACTCCCGTACCAGCGCCCTGATCGACAGGCAGGCACGCATTGCCTGGTGGTGCTATCCGCACTTCGACAGCAACCCGCTGTGCTGCAGCCTGCTGCGCCCTGCAGAGCAGAATCACTCGCCAGAGGCTTTCGGTTTCATTGATCTGCTGTTCCCCTCCAGCCATACCGTTCGTCAGACATATCAGCGGAATTCTGCCATTTTGCAGACGCGTCTCGAAGATGATTCAGGCAACGTGATCGATGTTACGGATTTTTCTCCCCGCTTTTACCTGCATGGCCGCATGTTTGCGCCCGCGATGATTGTCCGGATGGTTCGCAGAGTGGCGGGGCGACCACGCATTGGTGTGCGTGTGCGACCGGCGCTCAACTACGGCAGTGATCGTGCATCGCCTCGCAGCGGCGCGCATCATGTGACGTATCTGGGCGGTACCCAATCGATGCGCGTGACGACCGATGCATCAATCACGGCGCTGACCGAGGAGCGATTGTTTTTTCTGCATGACAGCATCACCTTGCTGATGGGGCCGGATGAAACGATCGATGGTGCACCCCGCGATCTGGGACGAAGTTTTTATGAATCAACTGCATCCTACTGGCATCGTTGGGTGCGTAATCTGGCGATTCCTTTCGAGTGGCAGGAAGTCGTGATACGTGCTGCGATCACGCTGAAACTGAACGCATTCGACGACACCGGCGCGATCATTGCGGCAGTCACGACGTCCATTCCCGAATCGCCGCACAGTGGCAGGAATTGGGACTATCGCTACTGCTGGCTTCGCGATGCGTACTTCGTCGTGAACGCTCTCAATCAATTGGGCGTGACCGCGACGATGCAACACTATCTTGAGTACATCCTCAATCTGATTGCCGATTCGCGAGACATGCCCCTGCAGCCCGTGTACGGGATTCGGCGTGAGACAGCGCTGGACGAATTCATCGCACCCGGTCTCGCAGGCTACCGAGGCATGGGTCCGGTCAGGGTCGGCAATCTCGCCTGGAAGCAGGTGCAGAACGATGTGTTCGGTGCCGCAGTGTTGGCCAGCACGCATGCATTTTTTGATTCGCGGCTGGAGCGTCCGGCCGGACGTCAGATGTTTGCCGATCTGGAGCGACTTGGGCAGCAGGCGGTTCGCGTGTATCAGGAGCCGGATGCCGGTATCTGGGAATTGCGCGGCACGCGACGTGTGCATACATTTTCCACGCTCATGTGCTGGGCCGCTTGCGACCGCCTGGCATCCATTGCCCGCCGCCTCAAATTGCCCACACGCGCTTCGCACTGGCTCCGCGAGGCCGATACGATTCGCAAAGCGATCGTTGAACACGCATGGAATCCCGAGCTGGGCAGTTTTGTATCCACCTTCGGTGGCGAGCATCTTGATGCCAGCTTGCTGCTGATGGGAGAATTTCAGTTCCTGAGCACGAATGATCCCCGATTCATCGGGACGCTGCGCGCGGTGGAGCGGCAGCTTCAGCGTGGAGATTTTTTGCTTCGTTACGATGAAGAAGACGATTTCGGTCGCCCTGATACCGCTTTTTTAGTTTGTACCTTGTGGTGGATACTCGCTCTCGCACAGACCGGGGAGAAAGCCAGGGCGAGAGCGCTGTTCGAAAAAGTACTCTCGCGACGCAATCATCTGGGCCTGCTGTCAGAGGATGTATCTCTCGATGGGACGCAGTTGTGGGGTAATTTTCCCCAGACCTACAGCATGGTAGGTCTGATTCAGTGTGCGGCACGGCTGTCTATCTCTTGGGAAGAAGCGTATTGATCAGACTTCGGTAGGGTGTTGCACAAATTTCTCATCCGCTCTAGTGCATCTCGCGCACAAATAAGCAATCTTCAGTTGATCCCCAGTTTATAAAATCGACTCCATCATCTGAGTGGCGAGCTTGGATGTGCTTGCTGCAGTCATCTGTTTCGTCTTCGCTGCCGCAGATACCCGAATCAAATGGAGAATTTCATGCACAAAAAAAATATGATGGCCTTGCTTGGCGCTGTTCTGCTGATTCCTGCGATCAGTTATGCCGAAGGTAGTTATGTGAAGCTGGGTGTGGGGCAGGCCCGCTACTCTGACGGAGATTCTGTAAGAGCCACCGGTTACTACCTGGCCTATGGCTCGAAAATTGACTCGAGCCTCGATATGGAAGTGGGTTTTGTGGATTTTGGGCGCGCAAAGGTGCCCTTTGGCTATGAAGATTTGTCTCCCGCTGATTACTCAGTGCGTTACAAGACACAGTCGATCTATCTGGCTGGCATTGGTAATGTTCCGGTATCGACAGTTGTCACTTTACAAGGAAAGCTAGGCCTTGCTTACCATCGTAGCAGCGCCATCAAATACCCTGACGCGATCGTCAATCAGAGTCAGGGTGAGCTATCAGCAGAAGGCGAAAGCAAGGTGCGTGCGCTGGTCGGTGCAGGGCTGACAGTGCAGTTCAGCAAGGAAGTCTCAGGTGCTGTGGAGTACACCTATTTTGGCCGGGAAGGGCATGGGGCCAAGCTCAGCATGTTCAACGCGGCCCTGCTTTATCACTTCTGAGATGCTTGCCACAGGGTCGCTGAACAAACCTCTTTGCGCAGACTACCCAGTGCCGTTGTAGAAAAGCGAGACAATCTGTGAGTTCTAAACCACGCTCGCTTTCGCGACTTCTTTACTGTCTCTAGAATCTCGCCGGTCCCTCACGGACTGGCATTTTTTTATTGTTTTGACGACATCTTGGAACAGGAAGCTTGAATGAAAAAATTCTTTATCGCTGCAGTGATCGGTGCAGTATCAGCGACGGCCATGGCGGCCGATGTGGCGGACAGCTATTTCTCCGCCTCAGTCGGACAGGGAAGGTACAAGTTTGCAGGGGAGAGCGAGACGCAGATGGGTTTTGGCGCAGCGTTCGGACAGAACCTCTCTGAATACGGCGGCTATGAGTTGGGATATGCCAATCTTGGACGTGCGTTTGGCAATTCCGGGCACAGCATTTATTTCGCTGGCGTGGCGCGTTATCCGATCGCCGATGCATTGACGGTGTATGGCAAGCTGGGCCCCACCGTGAATCACTGGTCGGGTGACGATTCGGCCACGCGTTTGAGGCTGCTGCTGGGCGCGGGCCTCAGCTATCAGTTCGATAAAAGCTGGGCAGCGACGCTGGAGTACACACACTTCGGCGATACCATGGACATTACGCCGACGCTCTGGTCTGCGGGTGTGCGCTACTACTTCCGGTAAACGTACACCCCATCCGCCGCAATGAACGGCGGCGGATGGGGTGTGAGGCTATACCGCGCGTAAGCGCGTGGCGCATCGTCGAGTGGTAGCCGGTGCGTGATCAGACGCTCGGGATGGTAATCGCCCCGGCGTCTATGCTCCAGCAGCGGCTTGAGATAGTGCTGCACATGGGTTTGTCTGGTGCGGATCGTCAGTGAGCGATTCATCAGTGAACCGACCGGCAACTTGTCAACCCATCCTACGTACGCGCCGGGCACGGAGATGGTGCCGCCATTGCGGCATGCGCGCAGTATCTCGCGCAGTACCTGCGCGCGATCGAATTCCAGTCGCAGCATTTGTCTGATGCGCTCGCTACGCCGATGATGCGATACAGCGCAAGCTCCGTGCTGATGAGGACGGTGACGTGCCACCCGGTCGTCGGTGACGCGGTTGGAAGGATGATCATACTTCAGAGGGGATGTAGCGTCTGTATCGCCGTCCTCAGCGCAGCGGCAATGCCGGCATCGGCCGGCGTGTGACCGCCTTTGGCTACCCAGTACATTCGGGCATGAGGCATTGCTGCCGCCAATCTGATCGCGTTTTCCGGCGGGCAGACCAGATCATGGGTGCCGTGGATCAGCGCCACCGGCATGTGATTCAGCCCGCTGGCGATCTCGAGCAGTGTATGTTCAGAAGTAAAGCAGCCCTGAGACAGGTAATGCGCTTGTAATCGGTATTTGGCCAGCACGCGCTCGCTGGCTTGCCGTGCGCCGCCGGAGGGTGCCTCCAGGAGCTTGCCGGTCATCGCTTGCATCACGCTGTCTTCATACGCCGCCCAGCGCATTGCCGCATCGTTCTGTTCCTCGTCAGTGCCTTGCAGCAGGTGCTGCGTCAGTGTCGCCAGCACCTGATTCTTTTGTGCTTCGCTCCAGCCGTTCACCAATGCTGCCCAGCCCTGCGGCACCATCGCTTTGAGCGACTGAAAAAACCACTGCATCTCGCGCGCGCTGGCAAGAAAACTGCCGCGCAGCACCAGCGCACTGAGGTGCTCTTTGTGCGCACCTGCATACATCAGCGCCAGTGTGGCGCCCCACGAGCCGCCGACCACCATCCAGCGCGAGATATTCAAGTGCTTGCGTAGCCGCTCGATATCAGCCACCAGCGCCTGACTGTCGTTGTGCGCGATCTCGCCCAGTGGCGTCGAGCGTCCGGCACCGCGTTGATCAAACAACACCACACGCTGGCGCGAGAGATCGAACCACTCCAGCACCGAAGGCTGGGTGCCGCTGCCCGGGCCCCCGTGCAGCACGACGGCGGCAGGCCCGTCGGGTTGGCCATACTGGGCGACGTACAGCGCGTGGCGGTCACCGGCGGGCAGATGGAACTGGTCGTAGGCGTTTGGCGGGGTGGGCGGCATGACATTTTTTTGTGACGGGTTCGGGCTAGAATGCGCTCAGCGAACAACATAAAAGCGATAAGTCGCTTGCCCGTGAAAGCTTGCAAAACAGTTCAGTATCAACGCAAGCCACTGTTTTACGGGTCAAGTGACAGGAGATGATTATGCCTGCAAGACCTCCCTACAGCTCCGGCTGCCCGCGCAGTGCGCGCGGGCGTCGGGTTAGCCTGTCTGCGATCTCGGCAAAAGCCGGGCAAAAGCGCTCCTGATATCGGTGGGCGCTGCCTAAGCAAGACTTTATTTACTCCTCCTGAAAATCATGAAAATTCTGGTCCTTGGTTCTGCGGCGGGCGGTGGTTTCCCGCAATGGAATTGCAATTGCACCAATTGCGCTGGTGTGCGCAATGGCACAATCAATGCGAAAGCGAGAACGCAGTCATCGATCGCTGTGTCCGCAAACGGCACCGACTGGGTGCTGATCAACGCATCGCCCGACATCCTGTCGCAGATCCGCACGAACACGGCACTGCAGCCCGCGCGCGCGATCCGCGATACCGGCATCGCCGCGGTGATGGTGATGGATGCACAGATCGATCACATCACCGGTTTGCTGATGCTCCGCGAAGGCAAAAAGAAGTTGAATCTGTACTGCACCGATTCGGTCTGGGACGACCTGAACCACGGGTTGCCGCTGGCGAAAGTACTCTCGCACTATTGTGGTGTCGAGCATCACGAGATTACCGGTCTGTCGGCTGACAAGACACGCTTTGCAGCCGTCGATGTACCGGGTATTGCTGGCATACGCTTTCATCCGATGCCCTTGAAGAGCAAGGCGCCGCCGTATTCACCGCATCGCGAGAATCCTGGTCCCGGCGATAACAATGGTCTGCTGATCGAGAATCTGGAGACGGGCAAGACGCTGTTCTACGCACCCGGACTCGGCGAGATCGAGACGCATGTGCTGGACGCGATGAAAAAAGCCGATTGCGTGCTGGTCGATGGCACGGTCTGGACCGGCAACGAGATGATCACCCTGGGCCTGACGCAAAAGACCGCCGCCGACATGGGGCATCTGCAACTGTCTGGTCCTGGCGGCATGATCGAGGTGCTGGATGGCGTCGGCACTCGCCGCAAGGTGCTCATTCACATTAACAATACCAACCCTATCTTGAACGAAGACTCGGCCGAGCGCGCGCAGCTGGCGAAGCACGGCATCGAAGTCGCTTACGACGGCATGGAGATCGAACTATGAACGCACCTACCCCGATGTCTGCACAACTCCCGTGGAGCCGCGAAGAATTCGAAGCGAAGCTGCGCGCCAAGGGCGACAACTATCACATCAATCATCCGTTCAACATCAAGATGAACGAAGGCAAGCTGAGCGCAGACCAGATCCGTGGCTGGGTGTTCAACCGCTTTTACTATCAGGTGATGATACCGATCAAGGACGCAGCGATCATGTCGAACTGTCCGGATCGCGACGTGCGCCGCAAATGGGTCGAGCGCATTCTTGATCATGACGGTCATGGCGAGAAGGAAGGCGGTATCGAGGCCTGGACCCGTCTGGGCGAAGCGACGGGTATCTCGCGCGAAGAGTTGTGGTCGCTGAAAAAAGTCGTGCCCGGCGTGAAGTTCGCGGTGGATGCCTATGTGAACTTTGCGCGTCAGCGTCCTTGGCAGGAGGCGGTGTGCTCATCGTTGACTGAAATGTTCGCGCCCAAGATTCACAAGGACCGCTTGGCCAACTGGCCGACTCATTATCCGTGGGTGAAGGACGATGGACTGGCTTACTTCCGTAGCCGCGTGCCGCTTGCGCAGCGTGATGTCGAGCATGGGCTGCAAGTGACGCTGGAGTACTTTACGACCCGCGAGCAGCAAGAGCGTGCGCTGGACATTCTGCAGTTCAAGCTGGATGTGCTGTGGCAGATCTCTGACGCCATTGAAAAAGCTTACCCCTGAGACGCTCCATGATTGAACTCACCGCAAAACCGAAGCTCGCGCGCTTGTTCCGCATGCAATATGAAGAGGCGCAGCAAGCCTATGTGCTGCTGTACCCAGAGGGCATGGTGAAGCTCAACCAGAGCGCCTCCGAAATACTCAAGCGCTGCGATGGAGAGCGCGATGTGCAGGCAGTGATTGCCGACATCGAGCAGAGCTTCAATGCGACCGGTCTCGAAAAAGATGTGACCGGATTCCTGGAAATTGCCATTGAACGAGGCTGGATCAGTGTCTGATATCAATAAAGTACCCTCGCAAATCCCGCCCCCGCTGTGGCTGCTGGCGGAGATCACCTATCGTTGCCCGCTCCACTGTGTGTTCTGCTACAACCCGCTGAACTACGCGGAAGACAAACGTGAACTGACGACAGACGAATGGAAAGAGGTGCTGCGTCAGGCGCGCAAGCTCGGCGCGGCGCAGCTCGGGTTTTCTGGTGGCGAGCCGCTGGTGCGCGACGATCTCGAAGAGCTGATCGGCGAAGCACATCAGCTAGGTTATTACACCAACCTGATCACTTCCGGGGTAGGACTCACCGAGGAGCGCATCTCGAAGATGAAAGCGCTCGGGCTGGATCACATTCAGCTGTCCTTTCAGGATTCGACCAAGGAGATGAATGATTTTCTCTCCAGCACCAAGACATTCGATCTGAAGAACCGCGTCGCCAAGCTGATCAAGAAGTACGACTATCCGATGGTGCTTAATGTCGTGCTGCATCGTTACAACCTCGATCATGTCGGTCGCATCATCGAGATGGCGGTCGAGATGGGGGTCGAGTATCTGGAGCTGGCCAATACGCAGTATTACGCGTGGGCGCATGTGAACCGTGACCAGCTGATGCCAACCCGCGAGCAGCTGGAGCGTGCCGAGGCGGTCGTCGCTGAATACCGCGCCAAGCTGGGCAACAAGATTCGTCTGTTACTCGTGGTGCCAGATTATTTCGAGAACAAGCCCAAGGCCTGCATGAACGGCTGGGGCTCGGTATTCCTTGCCGTCGCTGCTGACGGCTCTGCCTTGCCCTGCCATGCGGCGAAGACCTTGCCGGGGCTGACTTTCCCGAATGTGACAGAGCAGTCGCTCGACGACATCTGGTACCGGAGCGATGCGTTCAATGCTTTCCGTGGCTTCGAGTGGATGAAAGAACCTTGCCGTTCCTGCTCAGAGAAAGAGAAGGATTTCGGGGGTTGCCGTTGTCAGGCGTATGCACTGACCGGTGATTCGGCAGCGGCCGATCCGGTCTGCGGCAAATCCGAATTCCATGACGAGGTGAAGAAGATTGTGCTGCAGGGAAGGCAGCGCCCGGTGGAAGAGAAGCCGCTGCTGTATCGGAACGATGCAAATTCGATGAAGTTTGCGGGGATCCCGATACGGGAGGCGAGGGAAGAGGTCTGATAGCCCCTGCAAGTTCGCTGTCAGTCATTGAATTACCTGCTTGATAGAGCATCTGAAAGACACTGGGTCCCGGCATCCGCCGGGACGACGTTCAGTGGCCTGTCGCCTCTGAAGTCGTCACCCGGGCGCAGGCTGGGGTCGAGTGTCTTCCAGTCTCACCTTCCGTAGCGCCCTGCCCGATACTCCCCATACCCTCGCGCACGTAACTCACACGCAGGGCAATGCCCGCACCCGTGTCCCCAGTCATGCAGTTCACCGCGCTCACCCAGATAGCAGGTATGCGTATCGGTGCGTATCAGTTCAACCAGCGCGTCACCACCCAACGACTCCGCGAGCGACCAGGTCGCAGCCTTGTTCAGCCACATCAGCGGCGTTTGCAGCGTGATATCGCTGTCCATTCCCAGCTGCAGCGCTTTTTCCAATGCCTTTAATGTCTCGTTACGGCAGTCCGGGTAACCTGAGTAATCCGTCTCGCACATGCCGCCGACCAACACCTGCAAGCCGCGACGGTAAGCGAGTGCTGCGGCGACGGTAATGAACAGCAGATTGCGACCGGGTACAAACGTAGTCGGCAAACCGTTTTCTTGCATCACGATCTCGGTATCACGCGTCAGTGCGGTGTCCGAGATCTCCCCCAGTAGTGACAGATCGAGCAGATGGTCCTCGCCCAGTCGTGCGCTCCAGTCGGGTTGTAGTGCGCGCAGGGCTGACAACACCGCAGGACGAAGTGACAGCTCGACCGCATGTCGCTGCCCATAATCAAAGCCCAGGGTCTCGACGCGCTGATAGCGTGACAGTGCCCACGCGAGGCAAGTCGCTGAATCTTGCCCACCCGAGAACAATACCAATGCAGCATCCGCGGCGGAAGTCTCTCTCATCGCTGATCAGCCTTTTTTGATGCCCGCAATCGTTTGCTCGATAGCATCGCCATTCGGCTCTGAAAAGCGTATCCGGACCGGGAACCCGTCCAGCGATGGCGCCAGCCAGATATCGACCTTCGGTGCACCAGAGGCTTCCGGCGGCTGATACACCAGATGCAAGGTGTCCATCTCACCTAAAGCCGTACGCAGCTTTTGCTTTTCCTGGACCAAAAATGTCCAGGGTTCGCCATTGCGATGACTGATCACGAAAAACTTCCAGTTCGTTCCCACCGCAAACCGGGCTGGCGTCGCTCGCACCAGTGATAGCAATTGCCAGAGCACGCTGATGCGGTCTTGTTCACCACCTTCGATTTTCAGCGAGGGATGATTATCAGGAAAAACGATATTCCCTGCGGCGCGATCAAAGTTCACCGTGATGGCTTCCTTGCGGAAGCGCTTGGAATAAAAGCTCGCTGGCTGCAGTCCGCGCCGGTCGATCGTGCCCTCGCTTTTTTCTGACAGCAGCTTGCCCGTCAGTGCGGTTTTGGTCTCGAAGCTCAGCTGATATTTTGATGCGGCGGCTTGCCACTCTATCGTACCGCTGCCTTCGAGCGAGAGACCCTGAACGCTGGCGCGTATCGTGTAATCCAGCTGTGCGGGTGGTGGTGGGCTGGCCTTGTCCTGTGCGTTGGCAGCGCAGATGACACCCGCGTTCACTAGCGCCCCGACCGTTACAGCAGCCAGCAGCCGTCGAAATGTGTACCACAGGTCGTTCATGTCATGCCTTATTTTTTGTTTAATCGAGACAGTAACAGCGACAAGCTTGCGCCGCTGCGATTCGAATAATTGATCTTGACAGGATACCAGTCACGATCTGGCGACAACCAGAGATCGATCTGATAATCGAAATTGTTTTCTGCCGGTGCGAGAGACAGGTGCCAGCCGGTCACGCTACCCTCGCCGAGAGTGATTGTTTCCTTGCCGATGACGATGACGTTCCAGCGATCGGCGGCTCGGCTTCCAGCGACGACTGCCTCGAACCCGAGGCCGGGAGCGAGCTTGTCCGGGTCGCCGCGCGCCAGACCCGCGAGTTGCCAGATGACGCTGCCGCGATCTTGCTCGCCGCCGCGAATCTCATAAAGCTGGGTGGATGCGGAAAAGCTGATGGTCTTTCTCTCACGGACAAAATGGGTGGTGGTCGCTGACTTGCCCAAGCGCTTTTCCTGATATTGCTCGGGCATCAACCCTGTACCGCCCACCTGACCACTGCTTTGATAACTGAGCAGATTCAGCAGTAACGCGCTGGCCTCGCCCTTGATCAGATACGTCGGTCCATTCTGTTGCCACAGAATATTGCCGCTGCCGGACAAGCGGCGGCTGCCTTGCGTGGCCAGCGCGTCGTAACTGAGTTCTGCCGATGGCGGGAAACTCACGCGCTCGAAAAGCGGCGGCGGAGATTCATGGTTGACGGCAGCCGGCGTACTTGCCGGTGGTTCAGTCTCTCGGGCCAACGCTTGCGTTGGCGCCGTCGATGCTGCCGTCGTCTCGGTGGATGGGGCAACCGCGTCAGCAGCGGCTGTGCTCTCTGGCGATGCGGGTGCCGCGGGTGCGGGCGTGGCGGGCGGTGTCGCCGGCACCAAGGGTGCGACGCGTTCTGCCACCGGTTGTGTTGCACGTGCGGGCGGTGCGGTGACCGCCGCTTTGTTGGCGGGGGCCTGCAATTCGACGATCACGGCCTCGTCTTCTTCATCCAGCGCGCGTATCAGCGCGAGACTGTCATTCGCCCAGTCGATCAGCGCCAGATGGACTGCAACGATTAGCGCAACAAGACCCACGGCGAGCCATTGCCTTCGGTTCGAGGGCAAGAAGGTCAGAAGAAGTCGGCGTGCGGGCATACCGACAGTGTATGCGATCGCCCAGAGGCTGATGCATCCATGCCGGGGGTGCTTGTATTTATGCAGGACACGCGGTAGTGGTTGGTCAATGACCAGTTCAGGTGAATGGCGGAATTGAGCGATGCCGTGCGTCCCGGTCGGATTCTGGGCAGGCGAGAGCGACGATCTGCTACTCTGTACTCAATAGGTATGCGAGGCGGGTCGTCGTCGCAGCCAGCTAGGCAAGGGAGGCAGCAGATGTCAGATAGGATGAATAATATGCCGGGCGCCAGCGCGATGAATGACACACTCGAATTCGTCCGCAATTTCTGGGGCGCGATGAAGATACCGGGCATGGCCATGCCATCGATGTCGCCTGACGATATCAACAAGCAGATCGCCGATCTGAAAGCAGTTGAATCCTGGCTGCAGATGAACATGAACATGCTTCGCAGCACGATTCAGACCCTGGAGGTACAGAGCGCCACCCTCAGTGCATTGCAATCGATGAGCGAGAGTTTTGCACATGCCGCGAAGGGCGGTGGGGCAGACGATGGCAAGCCCGCGTTCGAATCCCCTTTTGCGAAGCCGGAAGATCATGCTGCAACAGCCATGCCTGACGCGTCAGCGTTTGCGGCGCAGTTTGCAAACCCCTCCGGGTGGTGGAATACGGTGCAGGATCAGTTCGCCAAGGCGGTGGGATCGGCCATGACCCCACCCGAGAAGCCGGCACGAAAGCGCAGCGCGCCCGCTGCAAAAAAACGCAGCACCAGCCCGCGCAAGACAAGTCCGAAAAAGAAATAACCCAGAGAGCTCAGCGATTCGCCAGTCGCTTGAGCGCGCGCATCAGACTGCCCAGCAAGGGCAGCTTCTCATACAGCTCCTCGGCAGCGTCCCAGTAATCACGATGGAAGTTCACGCGGCCATCTGCGGCGAAGCGAACATGGGTAGCGCCGCGTATGCAATGCTCTTCCGCCGAGAAGCGCTTCATACGGAACAGGAAATCCCAGGTCAGGAAAGCCTGCTCACCCTGGATGACACTGTTGGTGATGATAAAGCGAGGCGAATCGACCTGATCGAACATGTGCCGGAAAATGTGCGTGATCGCATCGATTCCACGGACTTCATTGAACGGATCCTTGAAGAAAGCATCCGGGGTATAGACTTGGGATAGCTGACTGACATTCGATGGATCGATCTGCTCAAAAAAGCGGATCAGCGGCTCAAGTCGCGGATCGATGCTCATAGCCCGGTCACTTTGTGTATCAGTGAGAAATACCAGCGGTAGGGCAAAAGACGCACCAAGCGCAGCCAGTTGGTGAAACGGCGTGGAAAATGAATATGGAATTCCCCGCGCTCCATGCCACCGAGGATCTCGCGTGCCGCTTGCGGCGCACTGATGAGCCCGGGCATCGCAAAATTATTGTTTGCTGTCGCGCGTGTCTCAACGAAACCAGGATTGATCAGATAGACCGGATGACCACGAGGGCCCAGATCGAAATACAGTGACTCGCACAGATTGATCAGCGCCGCCTTGGTCGGGCCATACACCAAGGCCTTTGGCAGACCGGACAGGCCGGCGACGGAGGATACGATGCCCACACCGCCATGGCCTTGCGCGAGCAGTGTCGGCAGCACGGCATCCAGACAATGAAACACACCGCGCAAGTTGACATCCAGCAGCTGATTCACTACCGACATATCGAATGAATCGACGCGCATCTCGTTGTACGCGCCCGCCACCACCAGCACCAGATCGATACCCGCCCAGTGCGCCAGCAGTTCGTCTCGTGCGTTCAGTACCTCAGCATGCTGACTGACATCCAGCGGCAGCACCAGCGCCCGCTCATTGTTCTCGGCGAGTGCTTTCAGCGCCGCATGGTTGCGTGCAGACAGCGCGACGCGCGCGCCTTTGTGCAGCAGTAGTTTCGCGGTCTCTGCGCCGATGCCGGCCGACGCGCCAATCACCCACACCCGCATGCCTTGCCAGCTGCGTACCCGCGGATTCATGGCGCGGCCACGCTCGAATAGCGCTGCCGCACGACTCCGTTCTGTTGCGCTGTCCAGGCGTTGCAGCATCACGGTGTCCTCTTGTGGAAAGCCAGCGTGACCTCGCCGAGCCGGAAACCAAACTTGCTCATCACCGCACGGTTGAGCATGACCTGATCATCCATCAGATACATCCAGTCATCGAAATTGACGTGATAGACCTTGCCCTCGACCGGTAACGCGAGCACATATTTCCAGTTCAGCGCATTGCCACCCGTCTGTCCGGCGGCTTCGCCGACCACATCATCGGCAGTACCGATGTAGCGTCCATCGGGCAGTTTCTTCAATGTCCAGATGCGTTTTTGCGTCGTACCATCCGAGTAGGTGAAATCTTCATCCAGCGTACCGGTATCGCCTTCCCAGTGGCAGTGCATCACCACCCGAAAGCGCTTGATTACCTTGCCGGAGCGATCCTGAAACATGCCCCACGCATCGATCGTGCCATTGAAGTAGCTCTGTAGGTCGAGCATCGGCTTTTCAGCCGTATAGTCAGCAGGTGTCATCGTCGCTCCGCAACCGGCGATCAGCAGCGCCAGCGATAAGCAGATCATTCGCAAGCAGAGTCTCAGCATGAGTCCATTTCCTCTGTAAATTCATTACACATCCTTCAGTGGCGCGCGCCACAGCAGCGTCGCCGCCGCCAGTTTCAGCACGCAGGGCAGCAGCGCATAGGCAATCACCAGTGCGCGCAATCCGTCGTCATTCGCCTGTCCCGGCACATAGCCCAGCCACGACAGCAAGGGCAGCGAAATGCCTGCTGCCAGCGCGAGATTCATCTTGGTCGCGAAAGTCCATAGACCAAAATAGGCGCCCTCGCGTTCGCCGCTGTGCCCGGCGGCGGCGATCACGCCGGCCAGCAGCGCTGGCGGCAGCGCGAGGTCGGCGCCGAGCGCCGCGCCCGAGAGCACACAGATCAGCGCAAATGGCACCAGCGCGCCTGCTTCGAGCTGCGCAGTCCAGACAAAGACCACCACGGACAGCAGCATCGCGATCAGCCAGGCGCGTGATTCGCCGATGGCGGCGCTCGCCTTTGCCCACACCGGCAAGGCAAGCGCTGCTGATACGAAGTACGCGACCAGAAACAGCCCGGCCTGCGCAGGCAGCTGCAGCCTGTCCGACGCAAAAAACAAGAACAACGTCGCTGGAATCGCCGCCGCGATACCGTTCACGGCAAACACGGCCAGTAGCCAGCGGAACGTCGGTTCGCGCAACGGAAACAGCATGTCGCGCCAGTGCGCGTCGCCGCTCGGCCTAACGGCGGCTCGCGGCGCGACCCGCAGTAAAAGCAACGACGCCAGTGCAAGCGCTATCACGAAGGCGATCATCAGCCCTTGCAGACCGGCGATCGCGGGTAGTGCCGACGCGAGCATCACCCCCACCAGCGCGAAGCCCTCGCGTATCGACGTCAGTCGTGCTCGCTCGCCACGATGCTGCGTGAGGCCGGCGCCCCAGCTGCCATGCGCAATCATCGCCATGCTGTAGCCCAGATACACCAGCACCAGACTGGCTGTGAACCAGAGCGCCAGCACTGAATCCTCGCGGGTAGTGACAGGCGGGTTGAACAGCGCCAGATAGCCGGCCAGCATCGCGGGCAGTGATAGCAGCACGAAGCCGGCATGACCTTTCGACGGCGCTACACGATCCATCCAATGTCCGATTAATGGATCCGCAAAGGCATCCAGCAAACGTGCCGCGAGCAGAATCGTTCCCACCAGTGCCAGTGGCATCCCGAGATGCCCGGCATACAGCTGCGGCACCTGCACATACACCGGCAGCGCCAGCAACGACAGTGGGAGCGCAAACAATCCGTAGGCGATCAGCGCCCGCGCGCTCAGCGATGTCGTGCCCGTGCTCATCACGTCATTTGCCACTCAGCAGTGCGGCGCGAAGCTTGGGCGCGCTGGTCTTGGGATGCAGCCAGATACCAAAAAAAGCCGCGCCGAATTCCGGATCGCTGACCTCGCCAATGGCGGTGCCATCGCGAACGAAACGGGTCGGCTGTCCGGGGGCATACAGCCCGATCAGTTGCGTGCCTTCTTCCACATCCGGGAAAATCTTTTTCATCGCACCCAGCCAGGCATCGTGTTGCGCTGCTGTGCCTATGCCTAGTTTTTTGATCTCATCGATACTGGCGACCGCGATCCGTTCGCCATACAACCTGCGCGCATACACCAGCTCCAGTGCGAGGTTGCCGGCCGCCCAGTTCGATGCCGAAAAATTTTTCTTATCAGCCCACAGTCGGGCTTCGTACAGACTCAGCCCGAACCAGGTGTAATTGCCCTTGCCCAGTAAGCTGGCGTCGGGCACCGCTGCTTTGACCGCTGCTGACTGCGCGAGTGCTGCACTCGCCAGTCCAATCTGTATCGCTGCCAACAACATCAGCAGCCAGCCATACCGCTTGGCTTCCTGCATGAGAATGATCCTTACGACTTCTGCAAAGTGAACTGGAACAGATCGATACTGCCTGCACGGAACCCCGCTTCGCAATACGCGAGATAGAACTGCCAGGTGCGGATAAAGCGATCGTCAAAGCCCTGTGCGCGAACTTCGGCTTCCTGAGCGCGGAAATCTTCATCCCACAGCGCCAGGGTGCGCGCATAGTCGAGTCCAAACGCCAGCTCGTTGACCACGGTGAGGCCGTGCCGTTCGGCATGTGCACGGAACACTTCGGGTGAGGGCAGCATCCCGCCCGGGAAGATGTATTGCTGAATGAAATCCGTGCCCTTGCGGTAGCGCTCGAAGAGCTCATCGGCAATCGTGATCGTCTGTATGCAGGCACGGCCGCCGGTTTTCAGGCGCTGCGCGACACAGGCGAAGTAGCTGTCCCAGTATTGTTCACCGACTGCCTCGAACATCTCGATGGAGGCGATCGCGTCGAATTCGCCGCGTACATCGCGATAATCCTGTAGCCGCAACTCGGTATGGCTGGCATGACCGGCGTCTGCCAGGCGCTGCTGTGCGAAGGCAAGCTGCTCGGACGAGAGCGTCAGCCCGGTGATGTGCATGCCTCGAGCGGCCGCCAGTTCGGCAAAACCGCCCCATCCACAGCCGATTTCGAGCACATGATCACCAGCGCGAGCACCGGTCTCCGACAGAATGCGCTCATACTTGGCCTGTTGCGCTTGCTGCAGTGTCATGTCTGGCGATGCGAACAGGGCGCTGGAATAGGTCATCGATGGATCTAGCCACAGCGTGTAAAAACGATTACCGATGTCATAGTGCGCGTGAATATTGCGTCGGCTGCCAGCGCGCGAATTCCGATTGAACAGATGCCGCACGCGATACAGCAGACTGCCCCACCAGTTGCCATAGATCGCCGCTTCAAGCGCATGGCGGTTGTGGATGAACAGCTCGAGCAGTTTCGCCAGATTGTCGGTTTGCCAGTCGCCAGCGATGTAGCTTTCGGCGAAGCCGATATCGCCAGAGCGGATCGCCGCCAGACAGGGCTCCCAGCTGTTCAGCGTGAGCGTTACCGGCGGGCTGTCATCACCGAAATGCAGCACGCTGCCATCCGGGCATTCCAGCCGCAAAGCGCCGTGCGCCATCTTGCGCAGCATTTGCAGCACGATGCGCACTTGCGCGGGCGCCTTGCCAGACTGTGCGTAGCTGGTGGCGATCTGTTCGTTGAGTGCGAGCGAGGGTGACAGAGGTTTATTCATCGGCTCAGGGAAGTCGGTGGTGGCAGGGGTTTGCTGAAGAAAGGCACGCGCTTGATAAACAGCTTCAGCGCCTGCCAGTGAATGCGCACGATCACACCCAGCGTCATCAGTGGGTGTCGCAGGAAAGCCAGTGCGGCACTGGCGGTGGACAAAGGCTGCAATCTGCCCGATATACTGGTCAGCAAAAGCGGCCCCTGTGCATCGTCATAGTCGATGCGGGAGACGATGCGCTCGATATCCTCATTCCCGACTTGTTGCGTGGTGCGCATGAAGCGGAACCGATACTGGCCCTCGACCGCGCAGAAGGGCGACACATGAAAGACTTTTTTGGCGGACATCGTCACGCCCCATGGCATCGCGTCGCCGGTATCGAGCAGATAGCAGTGGCGCTCGCCAAAAGTATTGTTCACTTCGCAGACGATCGCGCGCAGCTCGCCATTGCGTCGGTGACAGAACCAGAATGACACCGGGTTGAACACATAGCCCAGCACGCGAGGGAAGGTCTGGAGCCAGATCTCGCCATCGGCATCGCTGATACCTTCGGAGTGCAGCAGACTGTCTATCCACGGCAAGAGCGCGCTGTGGCCATCGCCATGGTCACGATCATGAAACGCGATCAGGTTGAAACGGTTGCGTGAGCACAGGCGGTTGTCGAAGCCCGCATCACCGAGCGCGCGCAGCGGCAGCATCAGCGTGAACACGCCATAGCTGAACGTGTTCTCGGCGGGGCGCAAGCGGCTGTGTCGCACCTGTCCGGTGGAGATCAAGGGGCGCGGTGTCAGTCTCTGCATGCGTTTCTCCTTGCGTCGTTTCAGGCTGCGCGTTTCATTGTTGTGCTGCCCGTCAGTGTGGCAATACCCTTGGCCACGGCCAGTCCGGATTTGAGTCCGTCTTCATGAAATCCATAGCCCGTCCATGCGCCGGCAAACCAGGTGTTGCGCAAGCCTTGTATCGACGGCAGCGCCTGCTGGGCGGCGATGGCCGATGCGTCAAACACTGGGTGGGCATAGTCGAACTCGGCAATCACCTTGGCGGGATCAATCGGCGATACGGGATTCAGCGTGACGATGGCTTGCTGACGGAAGGGCAGCGGCTGCAGTTTATTGATCAGATAGTGGACACAGACCTGCGGTTCGGTCACGCCCGAGGTTTCATAATTCCACGCTGACCAGGCTTTTTTCAGCGTGGGCAGGCAGCGCTCATCGGTGTGCAGCACCGCGTGGTTCGGCTGGTAGCGCACGGCCGAGAGCAGCTTGTGCTCGGCGGCGCTGGCATCCGCGAGGATCGCCAGGCTCTGGTCGCTGTGGCAGGCCAGCACGGCATGATCGAAGCGCTGCTCGCCAGCATCGGTGACGACGCTGACTTGCACACTGCCGCCGACATCCGCGCGCGTGACCGAACGTACAGGCGTGGCCAGAAACGGGTGCGCGATCGCTGGCAGCATCTTCTGAACGTAGTGCTTCGCACCTCCGGTCACGGTGTACCACTGCGGACGGTTGTTGACCTGTATCAGCCCGTGGTTATGGCAGAAGCGCACGAACGTCGCGAGCGGAAAGGCGAGCATCTGTTCGGTCGGACAGGACCAGATGCAGCCTGCCATCGGCAGCAGATACCAGTCGCGAAACTCGGTGCTGTACGACTGCTGCTCCAGGAAGTCGCCGAGTGACACGGCTTCCAGTGCACCTTCGCTTTCTGCCATCGCCGTGGTCTGGCGATTGAAGCGCAGAATGTCCGAGATCATCCGCAGGAAGCGCGGGCTGAACAGATTGCGGCGTTGCGCGAAGACTGTGTCGAGATTCGATCCCGCCCACTCTAGCCAGCGGCCATCGGCCAGCGGCAGTTTGACGGCGAATGACATGTCACTGGCGCTCGTGTGCACGCCGAGCTCGTCAAACAGGCGAACCAGATTCGGATAAGTACGATGGTTAAAGACGAGGAAGCCCGTATCGACGCCGTGCGTGATGCCATCAAGCGTGACATCGACGGTGTTCGTATGGCCGCCGAAATACCGGCCCGCTTCGAACAACGATACTTCATGGCCATCACGAGAGAGTTGCCATGCGGCGGAAAGTCCGGAAATGCCTGAGCCTATGACTGCGATCTTCATGCGATTTCCCGACCTTGAGCGCTACTGGTTGAGACGTGATGATGGAATAAAAATGCTGCGGTGCCCGTCGGGGAGAAATACGGGTTGGGGGAAGATCGCCCCGAGCATGCCGCCGGCACAAGCCGGGAGGCACTGCAGCAAAAACTTTACTTACTGCGCAGCCAGCGCTTTTTCGAGTGCGCTGACAAATGTTTTTTCATCCGGGCGCGTGGTGCTGCCGTAATTGGCGACCAGTTTGCCCTCACGATCGATCAGATACTTGTTGAAGTTCCACGAGGGCGCTTTGGCGCCAGCCTTGATCAGCGCGGCAAACAGCGCGTTCGCTTCTTTGCCTTTCACCGAGGTCTTCGCAAACATCGGGAACTTCACGCCGTAGGTGTTGTAGCAAAAATCGGCGATTTCCTTGTTATTGCCGGGCTCCTGGCTAAAGTCATTTGACGGAAAGCCGAGGATCACCAGTCCTTTGTCCTTGTAATTCGCGTAGAGTTTTTCCAGTCCTTCGTACTGAGAGGTGAAGCCGCAGTAGCTGGCCGTATTCACTACCAGCACCACCTTGCCGCTGTACTGGCAAAGGTTTTGCGGCGAGTCATCCTGAAGGCGATTGAACTTGTGGTTCAGCAGTGCGGGGCACTCGCTGGCAGCAGCAGGTACAACGGCGCTCACCATCATCAAACCCAGAGCGAGCGAGAGGGTCATCAGGCACTGACGGGCAAAAGCTGTGTGAAGTCGAGTCATCGCTGGAATACCAAAAGGTTTTAATTTAAACTCCGTGGTCATTCTAGCGCATTCCGGACAGAATAGTGGCCCCGATGAACATAATGTTTTTAAATGTGCCAAAACGACAATTCTGTCACTTGAGCAGCGTATTTCCGGACAGTGAGTGGTTGCTCCTGAGAGATCGGAGAACTCGCTGATGCGCGAACTGACGCTTGTCTTGGGCGATCAACTGAGCTTTGACAGTCCCGCGCTCGCCGACTTCGACGCTGCGCAAGACCGTGTGCTGATGATCGAGGCGTCCGGCGAGGCCACCGCAGTCTGGTCGCACAAGGCGCGAATAGCGATTTTCCTGTCCGCGATGCGGCATTTTGCGAACGGCGTCGCGGCACGCGGCTGGTCATTTGACTATGTGCAGCTCGACGATCCCGGTCCGTCGGATTTCGCCGGGCGTCTGCGCGCGGCGCTAAAGCGCCACCGCCCGCAGACGCTGCGCGTGGTCGAGCCAGGCGAATGGCGAATGCTGCAGATGATCGAAGATGTCTGCAAAAAAGAGGCTGTTTCGCTGAAGTTGTTGGATGATACGCACTTCATGTGCAGCCGCCATGAGTTCGCGCAATGGGCGAAAGGCAAGAAAGAGCTGCGGCTGGAATTCTTCTATCGCGTCATGCGTCGGCAGTATCGGGTGCTGATGGAAGGGGCCGAGCCTGTTGGCGGCCAGTGGAATTTCGATGCTGAGAACCGCAGCGCCTACCCAAAGCGCACGGGGCCCGGCACCATACCGCCACCGGCCTGGTTCGAGCCCGATCCCGTCACCCGCGAAGTGCTTGCCCTGGTGGAGAAGCACTTCCCCGATCACCCGGGACGGCTCGATCAGTTCGGTTGGCCGGTGAACCGGGAGCAGGCAGTGAAGGCGCTGGAGGTGTTCATCGAGCATCGCCTCGCCCAGTTTGGCACCTACCAGGACGCGATGTGGACCGACACGCCAATGGGCTGGCATTCGTTGTTGTCAGCGGCGCTGAATCTGCATCTGCTCGATCCGCGCGAAGTGATCGCCGCCGCTGAAAAGGCATACCAAACAGGGCGGGTATCGCTCGAGAGCGCAGAAGGCTTCATTCGCCAGATACTCGGCTGGCGCGAATTCATCCGTGGCATGTACTGGCTGGACATGCCCGGTCTGAAAGAAGCGAATCATTTTGATCACCAGCGGACCTTGCCGCGCTGGTTTTGGACAGGCGAGACGCAGATGGCTTGTATGCGCGACAGCCTGAAGCAGACTCTGGCGCTCGGCTATGCGCATCACATACAGCGACTGATGGTGATCGGGAATTTCGCGACGCTGGCGGAGCTGTCGCCGCAGCAGGTGGCTGACTGGTTCCTTGCGATCTATGTGGATGCGATCGAATGGGTCGAGTTACCGAATACGGCAGGCATGGCGCTGCATGCCTGTGGCAGCCGCTTTACCAGCAAGCCCTACGTGGCGAGTGGCGCCTACATTGGTCGGCAGAGCAACTACTGCGCAGGCTGCCGTTATAAGCCTGCGGAACGCACGGGCGATGCAGCCTGTCCCTATACGACGCTGTACTGGCATTTCATTTCGCGGCACGAAAAAACCTTGGCCGCTAATCCCCGCACCGCACTGATGGCGAAGAACCTTCAAAAGCTCAGCAGCGAGGAGCTGGCAGGCATCGCCAAGCGGGCGGCCGTGCTGTTAAAGGATCTCGAGGCGCTGTGATGAGGGTGCGCTTCGCTCAGCAACCAGGGACCCTTGTGTGACCGCGTGGTTCGGCCTTGTGCATGACTGACTATGCCTGATACCCCGCAGGCGACCAGGGATTTTGCGTGTGAAGGACCATCGAATGCGCATGCTTTGTTGGTAAAATCTTGTAATCAATCAATATCTCGCATGCCCATGCTGTACCCTGAACTTTTCCGCTCGCTCGAGCAAGTCCGCTGGAACATGGAAACTGACATCCCTTGGGACAGTTTTGATGCCAGCCAGCTGACCGATGAGCAAGCGCAGACCATCAAGATGAACGCCATTACTGAGTGGTCGGCCTTGCCGGCGACCGAGATGTTCTTGCGCGACAATCGCAATGACAGTGATTTTTCGGCATTCATGTCGGTGTGGTTCTTTGAAGAGCAAAAGCACTCTCTGGTGCTGATGGAATATCTGCGGCGTTTCCGCCCTGAGCTGGTGCCCACCGAGGAAGAGCTGCACCATGTACGTTTCGAGTTTGATCCTGCGCCACCGCTGGAAACTCTGATGCTGCACTTCTGCGGAGAGATTCGCCTGAACCACTGGTACCGCTGCGCGGCTGATTGGCACACCGAGCCGGTCATCAAGCATATCTACAAAATCATCAGCCACGATGAAGCGCGGCACGGCGGCGCCTACCTGCGGTACATGAAAAAAGCGCTAGCCGAGACCGGTGATACTGCGCGCGCCGCTTTTGCGAAAATCGGTGTCCTGATGGCCTCGGCGAGGCGTACCGACAAGCCGCTGCATCCGACCAACCTGCACGTGAATCAGTCGCTGTATCCGAACGATACCGTGCAGAGCCGCTTGCCAGACCCACAATGGCTGGAAGCTTGGCTGGATCATCAGATCCGCTTTGACAGCGACTGGGAAAAGAAAGTCATTGATCGTATCCTGCACAATTTGTCGCTATTGTTTGAGCGTAGCTTCGAATCTGTGCAAGACTTGAACCGCTACCGCAAGGAAGCCATCGCACGGCTTGCGCCTCAGCGGCCTACGACATCGGATACAGAGCCTGCACCTACGCTGTAAACCATCTGCTGACCCGCAGCGACCGACCATGGACATGAACACAAAACGCCGCACCCTGATCAAAGCCTTGCTGGGCGTCGGTGGACTGCTCGCGCTACCGACGGCTCTGATTGCCGCCACCAAGCCGCAGATCACGGTCTACAAAACGGCCAGCTGCGGATGCTGCAAAGACTGGATAGTTCACCTCGAACAGAATGGCTTTGCAGTGCTTGCGCATGATGTGCCAGGCACCGGACCGTATCGGGAACGCTATGGTGTGCCGCGCGCACTGGCCTCCTGTCACACCGCCGTCATCGATGGTTATGCCATCGAAGGACATGTGCCCGCGGACGACATCAAGCGACTGATCACCGAAAAGCCCAAGGCACGCGGCCTGTCCGTGCCCGGTATGCCCGTAGGTAGCCCCGGCATGGAGGTCAGAGGTGAGCGTCGAGATGCGTTTGATGTCGTGCTGTTCGATGACGATGGACGCCGCCAAATCTACCGTCATTACGAAGCTCAGTAGTACTTTTGGTCCGATCCCCGCGGACGCCGAGAATTCCTCAATTCCCAGCGTTCTGCCACGTTCCGCAGTTGAGTCATCCAGGCGCAGATACCTTCGTCGCTGAGGATCTGTTGCCGCATAGACGCCGACGTTTCGCCAGACATTCAATCATGACGGGTTGATCGCTCATCGATCATTCTCGGCCAATGTCATCGCTACATTGATTGAAGACCGAACTTCAATCCGACAAGAGACCTGTTGGCTGATATGCATCCCATTTTACGAATGATGTCAGTGAAAAATTCGATCTCACTTCTCTTCCTCACATCGCCTCGCAATACTGAGCGCTCCGTTGCCTTGGGCTGCTCTCGGTAGGCTGAGCACCCCGCCAGAGCTCTCTGACTACCGTTGGCTCTTCCTGCCGGGGGTGGCTCAAGGCGCGGACCCTTCGGGGTTCTGCGCACCGCATCCCAACAGGTCAGGCACAAGCCGTCGCCGGTTACCCGCGAAAGACTTCCATTATGTTGAAAAAATTTTTCAAGCGACTCGCTGCATGGATTTCAATTTTCACGGCCTCTACTGCTGGGGCGTATGACAACACGCGCACCCCTGCTTTTGAGCCAGCCAAGACCGGAAGGGGCTTCCAGAGCATCAGCATTCACCCCAACGGTGAGGAATGGCTGATTTCGGAATACAGCGATGCATTTACGCCTTATTCGGTGTGCTACTTACTCATCTACAATCTGAGAGATCATACCTATCAGCGTTTAGATCTTCCAAAAAATTATAGCTACGTGGAGGCGAATTTCTCACAATCCGGCGAGCAAATTGTATTTGTCCGCCAGCCACCTTCAACAAAAGGCGATCATGCCGACATCATGAATAGCTATGCTAACGGCGAAATAGTGATCATGAATCGTGATGCCAGTGGCTATCGCGTTCTACCAATTCCAAGAAATCGAATTGTTGGTCCTGCGCTATCCCCTTCGGGTCAAAAACTTGCCTACCTCGTGGCGAGCTCCGATAAGCCGCGATCACGGGGAATGCACATAGCATTTTTTGAAATTTGGGAATTCGATTTCAAGTCGGGAGAGCACCAGCTTTTCGCTGGGCCGATCAATTTCTATCATGCAGCCGTGATTAGCTATTTGTCAGAATCCGAGATTATCGCCGGGGCAATATTTCCAGAACACACGGGTACCGTCGAAAGGCCCGACTATCTAAATCAGTACCGAGGTAGCGAGATATTTCGTATCAAACGCGGTATGCGATTTGCGCCAGAGCCAAGCTACTACGATTTAGCTTACGCAAAATTTCCTACTATCGATCTTCAAGGGGATATTTTTTACCAAGCCGAGGTAGCGAAAGTAGGGATTTCCTTAGTCAGGAAAAACCACTCAGATAATACGACCGTATGGCGGGAACCCTTGATGAACATGGCATCAGTCTCGCAATACGTAGCTGCTCCCGCCGGAGACTATGTGGGTTTCATCTATGGGGGGCCACCCCTTAGAACTAAGCAAGGGACGAGTGCTCTTGGTTATTTTGACCTAAAAACCGAAAAATGGATTCCGGTCATTCCACCCCTGGTGAGCGAATCTACTCTGATCCCATTAAAACTACA
>JACCDG011140786.1_pt1 | contig 49481 bp, 61 predicted proteins | sample 7442471 | NCBI WGS metagenome assembly JACCDG01 (sample SAMN15323444, study PRJNA562643) | freshwater metagenome | isolation source: river surface water | place: USA:Blue River Watershed | collected 2017-08-17 | reverse complement strand
GCAAGACCAACACTGAAGATACTGCCAAGTGCGGCAACAACAGAAATAGTCTTAGAAAAACTCATAGAACCTCCCAATGTTTGTCTGTTTTATCACCGAAACGATTAGTCCCAGTGCGGGTAGAAACCCAGAAAAAGTATTTGCGATTTTCAGAGGCAAGAAACAACTCACCTCCAGTATCCTGCTCTACAATACAAACAGGATTGTTTTTCATCAAATTAGCAAGACGATTCTTTGCCTTACTACTAATTGCTCTGACCGTTACTTTTCTCATCACTCATTCCATACACCCAATTTGAAGTTAATTAGGTTCATCAGATTGTAATAGTTTTGATTTGTTCTAGAGTAAAGTCTCCAGTATAAATTGCTTGGAGACGATGATTTGAGTAAATTCCAATACCATTATCAAGTTGAGCAAAGGATACATTACTTCCAAGAATATCAATACGATCCTCAAATCCAAGATTTGTAATCGTATCCACTTTCCTATCACACTTGATGAAAGCAATATCTGTCTGACCATCAGCAGTCATAGTATAAGTGTTCTTTCCTTTATCACCATAAAGTCTATCAGCACCAAGACCATCAATCAGAATATCATTCTTTTGATATCCATAAATCACATCATTTTGGTCGGTTCCCAAAAGATAATCATTACGACGAGTACCATAGATGTAGTTTGTAATAGGATCCTGTTGGATGACGTTTACTACAACATTATTCACAACTGTTGTATTTACAGTTGTTTGTTCATAAATCACAACTTCATCTTTATCTTTACGATCGTGTTCTTTGTGTTTGTACTTGCTCATTTTAATTAGTTCCAAATTCCAGTAAGTGCGTCAAGATCAGCAGTTCTCCAAGTAGATGGATATGAATCAACATTTTGATATGCCATTACAGTATCATTTATAGTTGCACCATTTCCCCACGGATTTGTAGTCACATAGTAGTCTCCATCATAGTCATCAAATGGATGCTCAAGACCAAGGGAATGACCAAACTCATGGAGAAAAACCCAAGTTTTTGCAAAACCAAAATATCCTCTTTTTACTGATATTTCCCAATGAGAATTTTCATGGTATTGAGCAAGTCCCACAAGATTATGATAGGAGTCAATAGAAACTTGATCTTTTTGATAGAAACGAATGTCTGCTTTTTCTGCTTTTTTTCTAAACTTAAATTTGATGTCCAACATTTTATCGGTTTCTTTTACCATTTGCTTTACGAACGGTCTCATATCATCTAAAGATCTATCAAGATAAACAGTCAGGATGTTTTTGTCCATAAGACCCTTCGTATAGTCAACAAAGGTACTTTCAATCAAATAAGTTGGTTCAAGCATAATTCTTAAGGTTAGATGTCATTTTTTCCATGAAGAGGACAATCACCATTCACCCATTTGCGATCATCAGGCATTTCTTCATTGTCCATTACAGGACACTTACAACCTTTATCATATGCCTCGGGAGATCCAGGAATCAAACCTTTCCATTCTTTATTATGTTGATTAGCAGTCATAGCATCCATTTCTTCCTCAGTATATTGAGGATTATCAGGTTGCTCAAGACGGGAAAGTTTTGCTTTGAGATCACGAATCTCCGCCTCCAGTTTCCTCAAGTCTCTATCCTGTTGAGCATCATACTCAGCAAGTTTTTTCTGATGATCCTCAGATAGTACGAGGTCAAACTCCTCCGCAATCTTACGCATATCATCTTCACTACGCATATCATTAAATGCAAGTGAACAAGCACCTTTCATAACACCATCCTCAGTGTGTCCCATTGTGCGAGCAATGGTTCCAAAGAAACGAAACAGTTGAATGCTGTTAATGTCTTCAACAGGAATCTCAAAGGTATAATGCTCTTCTGGAAGAGTTTCATCATCATAGATTCCAGAACCGCCATAACTAGCAGTCCATTCAGTATCATAATGAACTTTGAGTTTTGCTTTGTAGGTCATTGGTTTGTTGCTTATGAAAGTATAATACCAGAAAGGGAACCCAAAATCAAGTGCCTCTGTGACGGTTCTTCAAGTGTCCTCGATTTCTTCTGCCCATTTCTTCAAATCTTCCATTACATCATCCATAGGAATTAGTTCCTCTTCACCACGATCAATTCTATCACACATTTCCATCAGGTATTCTAGAAACTCTTTGGGTAGAGTTTCATCCATATTGATACTACACCAAAACCACTGATAACACTCTTCATAAGGGTCATCATCTTTCAGTAAAGCATAGTTCTCATAGTTTCCACTGATAAGGTCTTTCCACATCTTGAAGTTATTCCACATTTCCCTCCAACCAGTTTGAAGGCAATGACCGATGTAATACTCAAACCAGTTAAGTTTTTTCATTTGGTTGAATATAAAACAACTCATCACGCCAGTTGCGACCACAAATATCAAAAGTGAAACCTACTCGTCCAATAGAGAATAGAAAGGAGAATAACCTCCCATACCCCATAGAGATTTGAAGATAGGGAAACTCAATCCAGTTACCATACTCCCCATAATCAAAAGCAAGTTGAAGCAGTGAGTATCGTCTTCCAGTGAGAAGAGTCATATAATACTCTTTTCCATAATCAGATCTTACACCAAATTGAATGAGTTTCATAATCAGTAAGGTAACGACTTCAGACCATCTAATACTTCTTGGAATCTTTCGGCACGACTCTTGTGGTGCTCTACATTCTCTTCCAACACACCTACAATATCATCCAGCACAACATCCAGAGAGGCATCAGTATCAAAGTATTTCTGGATTGCTTCGGCAAGGTATCTCCTCCGACTCCATTCCATACTATAGGGTTTGTAGTCCATAATCTAAATGTATATGCGGGTATTATAGGGTATCTAGGGCAGTTTGTCAATCCCTGTTTTTTCTGTTGTACTGATGCCACTTACACCAACCATCAGCAGCAATCTTTCCTTTTACTGCAGTGCAGGCATTGGGTGGTCTCCACATATTGCAGTTAGAGCACTTCTCATTTCCTTTTGGATTATTTTGATATCCTGCTGTTGCCTTAGAAGACTTTTCTTCTTCTGATAAAAACTCTTGAAAGGATTTCATCAGTCTCTCTGCCTCCAATCGGTTTCATTGTCGTCTCTCTTAAACCAATCGTGTAAATCATCAGGAGAATCAAAACCACGACGACCAAATCTTTCGTGACCTAATCCACCAATGTCTAATTGATTCATAAAGTCGTCTAAGTCACCTTCTACCATATCTGGATTCTCTGCTCTCCTTCTTGCCTGACGAAGGATTGTTGCGGCACTTCGGTTTGCTTTGGCAAGTTTTTCTGCCCAAATCATCTCACTTAATTCAACTGACTCACCTTTTACAATCTTATCGCAAATTTCTTCAAGACGCAAACGATATTGTGTAGAGAGCATACGTATTTCCAGATATAGGGTTATTTATTTTCATATTCGTCCATTAACTCTTTTGCGAGTTTCATAGACCGACGCCACATAAAATACTTCACAATCGGATTCGCAGGATTGTGAAGTATCCACCACTTTACTTTCTCATATTCAACTCTAGCAAGTTGTGTCAGCATATAAACTGCCCGTGCTATTGACTGGTCTGTGACAATCAAATAACCAATACAGAAGAATATAACAAAGTAAATGTATATGGTATTCATCTTCGTATTGTTTTGAGATATTCTAACACATTTTCACGCACTGCCATCAACTCATTGTAACATTTTTGATTATGAGCACATTGTCGCAACTCGTGGTCTGGTTTATGGACGGACTCAATAAACAAATCCAGTCCACGATTCCATTGGTCATTTGTCATCTTTTTTGATTATTACAGGACAAAAGGGAATAACTTTACGAATTTCTTGAATAATTTCAGTTCTTTGAGTTGTTGTAAGTCCAGCAACTCTTGAAAGACGATTAATAAGACTTAAAGCATCCGCACAAGATATGGTTGTTGTCAGTAATAGTGCGACCATTACTCATTCCCATATTTCCAATATTTATTAGGAGAATCCCTTACTCTTAACCTTATTTTTATCTTTTACGATTATAACATCTAAAAAATCTGGAATCTGACAGTTTTGATACCAATACACCCAGGTGTCCTCCCAATTGTCGAAAAATACCTTTTTGTCATTTTTCAGAAGGATTTCATAGTCGTGTCTATCATAAGGTGCCTCAGATGTGACTTTGAATGTTTGTGTCATAGAAACTTATCTAAAGAAGAGACTGATTTACCTTTAATTGCTTTTTGAATGTAAGACTTAGCAGTTTTGTAGTTATTTGCAGTATGAACTTGTTGTCCGTTGTGGAGAATCACAAATTTCTTCCCCCAAGGCACTGCTGCCCACATTCCATCCTTTGTTACATAACCATTCGGATCTCCTGGTTTTGGATTCAAGAGACCCTCATTTTGAATATTCATCAATACAAAACTGTAGAAGACATTACACGGGCGTTTGGATATTGTGCAAGAGCAACCTGAACTGCCTCTTGACGGTTACGCGCATAACATTCAACATAGAATGTCTGACCACTAACCATGCAGGTGACACGATGTTTCATAATTAAATACCTCAGCGTTTGATGGTGGAGATTGCAGGTTCGCCTTGAACAAAGATTGTCTCAGCAACGCTCTGCAGGCGTTTGGCAGTTGCGATACCGACATTACTATACACGGGAACATGGATGAACCCATAGGACTTGTGATAGTCATTCAACTGTCCAGGGATCAAAGTCCCCTCTGAGAGGCGCTTAGAATCGTCTGGATGAAGGCGAATCACCCTACCGATAGTCTGTGCCATAGCGATGTAATCCATGTTCCTCATGAGGACGCAGGAGGTCAATCCAGGGCAGTTGATACCCTCAGAAAGGATGCTGTAGTGAAGAATGATAAACTTCTTCTCAGGATCCTTACCCCATGCAGTCAGAGTGTCAAAGAACACCTCACGGGAAACCTTTTGATTGTTGATAAATGCACCATACTTTGCAGTTACCCACAATACATCATATCCATGAGACTGAACTTCTGTCATGAAATCAGTCTCTGCAAGCATCCGAATCAACACTTTGGTATTGGGCGCAGCTACCAGAACCTTCTGCATATTATCCTCATTGAGAATCGTATCCAAAAGAGTCATGCAATCACGCTCTGCTGCATCATCTTTATCACGAGTTGCATTGACTTGACTCACACAAACTTGAGGAGGAACAATAAAACCACCATGAACCAATTCAGGAGCAGGAACATTACAAATCACTTGACCATACACAGATCCATCGTTCATCCCAGGTTTGGAAATAGTAGCAGAATGCTTAGGAGTAGCAGTGAAGAAATAGCAGCGGTTAGCAGTAGCAGAGAAGTGCTTTGTAGCAGGGAAAAAGTGACTCTTAACGCTATTATGTGCTTCATCGAAGTAAATAGTGTCAATATGAATATCTGCCTGTTGCAGACGCTGAAGAGAATTATAAGTAGTAAAGATCAGTTTATGACCTTTGTTGTGATAGTTCCATGCAAAGATCCTATTCGGACTTGTAGTGCTGTAATGAGATGTCTCACCACTATGCACATGAAGAACGCTAGCGTTAGTGATAAACTCAAGAAACTCAGCAGACAACTGCTCCGCTAGCATGATGCGTGGAGCAACCACCACAATCGTTTGAGGATCGCTATTGGAAAACTTTTTGATCGCATCAGCAATCATGGTCAGAGTCTTTCCAGACCCAGTGGGCATGATCAATTGACCAATACGATACTTGAGCATTGCTTCAATACCGCGTTGTTGGTGAGGACGGAGTTGAATCACGGGGTTCATTGCGTATGAGACTATTATAGCAGAAGACCGTCCCTGATGCGACTCAGTGGACGGTCTCTTAAGTGTCCTATAAAACTTTAGCCTCTCATCTTCAACCGGGACAAAGGTAGTCTATATGGTTTTTAGTACAGTGTCAAGCTTGTAGATCCAACACCAGTAATTGTGAAGGTTAATACATTACCTGATACTGTGATTTTTACTGGATTAGTGACTCCAATACCACTTGTAAATCCACCTTGAGATGTTGTAATTCCAGAAACATTAAGACTTTGTGCAGTTGTAATGTTAAGAGTAGAAGTTTCAGAAACATTAAGAGTAGATACTGATGCAATACCGCCAACTACGTTTGTTGCTGTGGTTGCAGTTCCTGTTAAAGAACCACTAAAAGTTGTTGCTGTTACGATACCAATACTATAAATATTGCCAATGTTGGCGTTTGTTGCAGTAAGATTAGATGCCTGAATAAGTCCAGATGCTCTTACTCCACTTGATGTGATAGCAACACCAGGGCCAAAAAGAGGATCTCCACCAACAAAAAACTCATAAGAATTGCTAGAAATTGTGCTTGTAGAAATTCCAAGTCTTGATAAAGTTGTAATACCAAGATTTCCTGTTAAAGATCCATTGAATGTAATATTTCCAGTTACATCCAGATTATTTGTGACAGTTAAATTGCTATCAATTGTTGTGATGCCTGTAATATAAGAAGTTCCTACAACATATAAGTGACTCGTTGGATTCGTAATACCAAGTCCAAGTTTTCCATCATATGTTAGTGACATTACTGGATTTGATGGGTCTTGACCGTAAATCCAATGGAAAGTACCAGTTCCTAATCCAGCACTACCATAATCAAGATAATAGTTGACATTTCCAGCGTTTGAGTTTATAATATCTAAAGATGTTGGGGTACTATACAAATAGAATCCATTTGTATTTCCAGTTCTTACCTCTGCACTTCTACCAATACCAATTGTAGCAACACTATTTGCACTAATTACACGAATTGAAGAAATACCCGTTTTATTAACTTCAATATCTGCTTCTGGTTGTGTTGTGGTGCCTACTCCCACCTTTGCTGGGAATCCAACAACATAAAGTGCTTGAGTTACTGTTGCAATTCCAGTTGAAGTAAATCCACTATTTACAGAAGTAACAGAAACTGTTCCTGAAGGTGCTAAAGTTGTTGCAGTTGATGCAGTTCCAGTTAGATTCCCTACAAAAGTATTAGCAGTTATAATTCCAGAAACAATATTGGGAGGAAGTCTAGATGTACTTAATGTCCCCGTTGTAATGTTATCAGCATTAATTGCAGTTAATCCTGCACCAGATCCTACAAAAGATGATGCTGTAATTATTCCTGATAATCTAATACTTGATGGGAAGAATGAAGTACTTAAAGTGCCAGAAGATATGTTAGAGGCATTAATTAGGGATATATCAGATCCAAATCCAGAGAAAGATGTTGCCGTAATTATACCATTACTATAAACATCACCGGTAGAGTTAATACCAATACCCGAGGAATATACAAGAGGATTTACCCCAACTTGCAAATAAAATACAGGACTTGTAGTTGCTATTCCAACTGTACCTGCAGCATAAATGCTAGAGACACCTGCTCCAGTATTTACGTCTACCCACTGTGATGTTGGTAAGTTTAATAATTTAGAACCATCTCCATAATAAGTTACAACTCCAGAAGTAGCAGTTATAATTCCTGAAGTTAGTGATGTAATTCCTATGTTCAGAGTTGTAAATGATCCTACACCAACGCTTAAGTTTGAAATATTTGCAGATCCTGCAGTAACTAGTCCAGTAACTCTTGCGTCTCCATAAACATTCAACAAATAATCTTTAGGTATTGTGGTTCCAATACCGACTAGACCATTTGCATTAACGATAAAGTTGTCATTATCAACCTGAACTCCATTCCTAAAGTTAAATGACTTGTTATAATTTGCCATCTCGGAGACTTTTTAAGTATTTATGAAACTCTCATAATGAACGCTAAAGCGTAGTATGGTGGTCTGTTTTCATGTGCTCCATTTTGACCCTCAGCAGTAATTCCATGTTGGTGATTATTATTGACACCTCCAGTATTAGAATACCATCTTGCATCCTGCGGTTGATCTGGTCCCTCAGCTCTAAATGACCCATCCGGACCAGTTCCTCCAAAATTACCATCATTAATTACATAATATTGATCAAAACCACTATTTAAATTGTGAGTATGATTGGGGGAGTCATTTCCAGTTGTTCCTCCATGGGAGTGAGATGGCATTTCATTTATAGTAAGTGCTACTGAATTAGCACCACCAGTAGCAGCAACAGCATATCCACTACCAGCACCTACAATAAATCTATCTTGTAGATTTGGAGTACCGTTAGTACCATTACATAAAGACCAACCAGTAGGGATGGTGGCGATGGTTCCAGACCACATAATAATTCCACCAACTGGAATTGTTCCAGATGCTTGACTTCCAAATGTATCTCCTAATAAAGTTGCTTGTGTAACTGACATTTCTTTATCTCCTTATATTAGTATTTAATCACTGGAAGCATTCCAACATATGGTGGAAGGTTTGCATTGGTTTCATTCCCTGCGGTTCCTGCATAATTAATTGTAATTCCAGTTGTATTTGGGTTTGTAATTACAGTTCCAGAACTAACTACTCCATGATTACGATTTCCTGGTCCCTGAGTAATACCACTACTATTTGGATTCTCTAAGTCTTGGTTTGAAGTATGTGTGTGTCCTGTATCAGTAATTTCATGATTATGATAAGGTACAATCGCATCAGCACTACCTCCAGTAACACCAGGAACTGCAGAATAACCTGCGAAGTTATTAACTAAGTTAGGAAGTCTTCCTGTAGCACCATAAGTGGATCCTAAGAAGTTACGAAGATTTTGGAGAAGGGAAGCATTGACACCTTGGAATGTGCCACCGGTAGGAATGTCTCCACCATTACAAATTAGATATCCTTCTGGTGCATGATACTCAGTTGCACCAATTGTTACACTACCTCCAGTTGCAGTATCTGCAGATGATGCTGCCATATAGAAGAACGATCCTACAGGGACACCAGGTGCCCATTTAACACCTGTTGCTTGAGCACTATCTGCAGTTAATACTGTTCCATTTGCGCCAACTGAAAGTTTTGCAGCAGTGTTATCTCCAGTTGCAACAAGAATCTGTCCCTTTGCATCCCAATCAACATTAGAAACCAAAGATCCTTGTCCACCTAAAGCAACGATAAAGCAAGAAACTCCAGATGCAGGAGCAGTTGTGAATCTAATTGTACTTGTATTTGCACCCTCAAAAGTTACAATTAAGAAATCTGTGCCAGGTTTTTGAATGACTCCTCCAATTGATACAATCAAGTTTGCAGAACTACCAGCAGGAATGAATGCTGTACCAGCAATATTAAGAGTGAAGTCTGTGGTACTTCCATTAAATGATCCAGAAATATCATCACAAATTACAGAGTTTCCAAGTGGGAAATCACCAGTAATTGATGCAGAATCTGCTGGAATATATCCAAGAGCATTTTGAACTTCGCGGAAAGTAACAAAGTCTTGAGATCCATCCGCACGAAGCATTTTGAATGTTGGTGTACCATTTAAAGTTGTAGTTTGAGGTACAGTTGCTTTAAACTTTGGTGATGTAATTCCCTCTACACCCAAGACAGTAAGAGTACTTCCAATACTTGCATTGCCAGTGACATTTAATCCAAGAGAAGTGACGGTCTTAGCAACACCAACACCACCTAAAATTCTTAATGCACCAGTTGAAGTTGAAGTTGAGTCTGTAAGATTTGAAATTAAGACACTTCCTGTAAAAGTAGAATTTCCTCCAACATTTAAGTTTTCACCAACTCCAACACCACCCTTAACAGTTAAAGCACCTTTTCCTGTAGAATCTGATGATGTTGTATTTGTAACTCTAACCTGTCCACTAAAAGTAGAAGCATCCTTACTTCTAATTTGTTTATTAAATGTAACTGGGCCATCAAATTGTGAAAGAACTGTTCCAGAATCTCCACCTTCAACAAGAAGTCTTTCTTTTACAGTTACTTCATCATAAACAACACTTGACTTGGAAGGATCTTCACCAGTCACTGTTGGTGATGGAATATCATAAGAAATTACTTCTCCAGATGCTGAAGAAGTTTTAGTATTTCCACTGAAGAAATCGCCACTGTTATTCATTCCAGTATAAACAACAGTACCACCCGATCTTTCTTGAGATTGAACTAAAAAGTCTTCTCTTTCAGAAAGAGATTTAATTTGAACTTGTGGTAAACCAGTTGAATAGTTACCTGGACCATATCCAAGATATTCGAAAGTATGTCCCGAAGCACGAAGAATTGATGGTCTTCTAAATTCGACGGCAATTGGATTGATCTTACGAATTAATGATCCTGCATCGTGAGATTCTTTACGAGTTCCAAGAACACCACGAATAACTGTAAATTGAGAATCATTATTTGACGTGGTAATTCTCATGATTTCATTATCAATCTGAATATAAGATCCTAATGCAAATCTTAAACCAGTACCGATACCAGAATTAATTGTTGAAATTACTAAAGTATCTGCAGAGGAATTATCCGAAATCGCCGTTGAAAGTCTTATGATTTCACTATCATAAAATGAAACTTGGCGAATTCCAAAGTTTTCTTCTCTTACATCTGAAATTGCTTCATTTGCAGAGTATCCATGCTTAAGAATAAATCCGTTTGTGGCACTTAAAGACTGATTAGTAATTGCAGTAAATGTATTAACACCTACTCTTTCACTAACAACATAATCTCCAAGATTATTATTTGTAGAATCAATAACTCTAAACTTATTACCCTTTAATAATCCATGGGGAGTTTCTGTTGTGAAAGTAGTAATTCCTGTTGCAGAATTATATGGTGTGGTAGTGATTCTAGAGGAAGAACCAACTATAAGTACATATTGTCCTACAATTGGAGTTGGATCTCCAGATGTTTTGGCAACTGAAATTTGAGTTGAAGAATTAACTGCACTAATTCTGTAATATCCATCAGTTGCAGTTCCTACTCCAGTAATTTGAACTACATCACCAATATTTGTAGAAATTCCTGCGGTTGCAATTGTATATGTTGCATTTCCATTTCCAGAACCAACTCTTGAAGAATCAAGATAAAGAACTTCTCCATTTGAATATCCAGATCCTCCAGAAATAATTGATACAGAACTTACATCTCCTCCAGATTCTACAACTACTTTTGCTGTTGCTCCTTTCCAAGTTCCTACTGAAGGATTTGGATCAGTATTTAAAAGTTTTACGTCATAATGTGTTCCTGGAATATAATTTGCATTTGGAGTGTATAGAGTTCCTGTAACAACTTTTCCAAATCCATGTCTTCTTCCAAATGTAATTGTTGAAATTCCAGAGGTAGATACAACTGAAGTAATTGATTTTCCAATACCCGAAACTCCAGAAAGTTTATCTACAGTTTCTCTAGTAATACTTTTCTTTAAGTCACTTGTATTTGTATCGCCAATTGGAGAACGAAGAGCAAATGTTTTTGCCGATTGTGGATTTGCATCAATATTATCTCTATCTAACTGAGGATAAAGATTTACAGGATTCTGAGAGTACTCAAGATTTGTAAACTCTTCTGTAATCTTATTACTTGCATTTAAGAGATAAAGATGATAGATTCCATCTTGAGATCCTTGTACATAAGGAGAAATAACTTCATTACGATAAACATATAGATTTGACTGCCAATCATTTCTTTCAAATCTTGGTAGAGATCTAATTTGATCTGCTGTAGTTCTAGAGTTAATATTGTTTGTACTCGTTGCCCCTGGAGTATGAGTTCTTCCATTTACATCAACTACAGAATGTGTAAATGACATATCATTTACAATTGATGTAACTGCAAATTTACCATTATATCCACGATCATATAGACCGCTTGGATTACTACTATCAGTTACATTGCGAATGATAACTAAATCACCAACATTTAATTCGTGAGGAAGTGATGTTAAAACTGTAACCGTTGTAGACGCTAAAGTACAAGTAGTGATAAATCTTGGATTCTTGTTATATTCAAAATCAGCACTTGTAATACTCGTTCTGGTGAAATCATTTTCTCTTGCACCAGTTGTACTTGACTCTTGAAGAATAAATCCATCTTCTGGATCTTTAGCTCCAGATAGTTCTTTTGGAATTACAACTCTTACCTTATAAATTTTTTCATCCAAACTACGATCATCAACAATTCTCTTAACATAAGTAAGATCAGTTGTTTCACTTAATCCTGCAACTCCAAGAGTATTCAGTTGATTATAAATTTGGTTTGCACTATTTACAGTGATATACCAATTTCCTGCTGTAGAATCAAATTGAATTGGAGAACCAATGTCACCAGATGTTTTATCAGAAACTCTACTATAAACTTTAAGTTGAGTTCCTCCATATACTGTCAACGCTTCATTATTAAGAGCGTTAGTAAATGATGTTGCTAATCTGATTTGTGTTGAATTGACCCGAATTGCATAATAAACAATATGTGGAGTTACATTTTCGGGAAGATCTCCAGTTTCACTGTTGATAATAATCTTTTCACCAGTTTCAATTGTATGAGATCCTATTGTTAAAGTTGAAGAACTTACAGTAGAAACATCATAAACTTTATAAGAACTTGTTACACTATCCTGCATATAAATGTCTGCAGAATATTCGGTGTTATTAATTGAAAGGTATAATTTATCATTAAGACGAGCGCCAATACGATAACCTTGAGTAACACTAACTGGTAAACTATCTACAGCATTAAATCCATAAAGATAAAGATGAGTTGAAATACCAACAGAAGTTGTCAAACCAACATCAATTGATAACCATTCAATGTCTTCCTCTGTAGTCGTATCAATATCTCTTGGAGGAATAATAGAGGTAATAAAGGCATTATTATCCTTATCAAATGCCTCTGCTTTGAATCCATCAGAGTTAAGTGATATCTGACCAAAGTTTGAGTTTGAGTTGGTTATAGAGGCATCTGCACCAGACTCAAGATCAAAATGCTTATTAAATCCAATTGCAAAGACTGATACTACCTGAATAAAAGAGTCATTGGTGACTTTAATGTGACTTGTTTCCCATCCTTGCCTATAAATTGCATTAGGATCTAAATGATAAACTTTTGAAGTATCTGTCTGCGATGCTCCTGTTGGTAAATCTGATCCGTATACTGTAGTATAATTTACACCATTATAAGTTCTTGTAATAGGATCATACTTTACAAATGAACGATCATCTTTTTGCAATGATACAGCAGTAAACTGTGCAACAACCATTGAACGGAAACCTGATGCTTTGTTACCATCAGCAAGCATTCCGTTCATACCCCAGACAGATCTGAGAGAACAGTTAAAGATATAAGGAGATGCTCCTGATACTGTATCAGTTTCTACGGTTACAGTTGCTCCAGTTACTACAGGTGTTGGATCTAGAGTAATTGGGAATGACTCAAGTAAGTATGTAAATGTAGTTGCACTGAGAACATTTTGTACCTTTGTTGAAACATTATATGTTGGTACACTGACTCCTTTAATTTTAATTGGAGTTCCTGTATTTAAATTATGATCTTCTGTTGTTGTAACTGTGACTAAAGTACTTGCAGTTGTACCATTTCCAGAAATAATCGACTGAATATCAATTGGATCAGATGCAAACGCCCCAACGATTTCCCATTCGGGTGCCATTTTTGCAAAGTCTTCATCACTTGCAGGAAACTTTGCATCTGCTGGAATTGGACGATATGAATTAAAAGCATTTGAAAGTTTGCTATAATACATATCAAGGTCAGTCAGACCATAGGTGCCGATTTCATTCACACCATCAGCATACTCAAAACAAGTAAGTTTATGGTGTGAGAATCTTGGAACTGACTGATAATTACTTGTAAAGAATGAAGGGTGAGTATAAACTAAACCAGAATCATCAGCATCAAAGAATGAAAACTGCCAGAAGTAACACGCACCAGTAACTCTAAAAATTGCAGACTTTCCTACAAGAGGGTCTGTTGGGTTTGGAACGTATTTTGGTCTGACTTTCGTTTTTCTTAAATCAAGACCAACGATTGAAGTTCCTCTTGGTACTATAACACCACCATTAACACTATTAAACTTATAGAGAATATTATCTTCTTGTGTAAGATCGAAATTAGATTCTAATTCTAAAGATAATGTAGTAAGTGCTGGAGTCCCTACCCCACCTGTTGGAGGAACGGAATATGCTGTACCGCCATTATCGTAAATTGCAAATCCAGGTCTATTATCAACTAAGTGTTCTCCTGGAAAGACAAGAATCGTTGTTTTTTCTACTAAATCATTACCTTTTCCATTCACAAAAGAGAATCTTGCCGCTTCTAAAAGTGCTCTCTGAATCGTTTTAAAAGGTTGAGCAAGCGAATTTCCAGTATTAGTAATCGAATCTGTAGCGTCTAAATCATTGGGGTTTACATATAATGTGCGCCCATCGGTATTCTTGATGAAGTTGCTTAACTTATTCAGAGGCATCGGATTATGACTTCTTAAGATATTGCTATCTTTTATTTATGAAGTCAAATCCTCCCCATATTCAAGTTCAAAGTCGTCTGGAAGGTCTTCTGGATTTTCTAATTCTACTGGAAACAACATTGGATGTGCTTCTTCATCTATAAGGTAGAATGAAGATTTATATAAGTCTTCTGGGTCATATGTACGATTTTTATCTGCTTCTCTACATAATTCCTGATCGTATAAGTGTCCATCAGGCATTTCATCGAAGGTAAATGGAACAGAGTTGATAAAATACATCTTCACAATCATACTGCCGTCATTATACCAGCAATATGCGGAGTCGATACGATAAGACATAGGATTCACTCCCGTATCTTATATTTATTTTTTGTTCTTACCTCTATAAGTATCCGTTTGTGCGTGACAGTTGGGGCACAAGATACGAAGGTTTTCTAAACGATTATCGTGATGGTTGCCGTTTATGTGATCTAATTCTAAGGGTGCTAGTTTTCCGTTCCATTCAGTTATACCACAACACTCACACTTATGTTGTTTGAGACCTTCTGCTAATAAACGATTTTTTAACCTGAATGATTGAACTACTGAATTTTCTCTTAAATATTCTTTAATATGTCTTTTTGGGCCAATAACTTTTCCTTTATTCCACGCTTGTCCAGTAAAATGTGAGGTATCAATGCCTAAATTTTGTATTCTTCTATTCGTAGTTTGATAATTTCCTCCAGCAGGAACAATATTTAACTTATCTAAGACTTGACGAATGCTTGTAGAAGTTTTTACTGCCTCACGAAGTTCTTGTTCGCTATAAGTATATCTGCTATTCATTTAAATAGTAAACGCTACTACTATTTATAAGGTTTACTATTTTAAGTAGGGCGAGCGGGACTTGAACCCGCAAGGCTTGCGCCACCGGTTTTTAAGACCGGAATGTTTACCGATTTCATCACCGCCCCGTGATGTGAGACCATTATAACTGTTAAAGTTTGAATGGTCAAGTGCTCCTTGTCGGTTACGATCCGACCTGTGTCCGATTATGAGTCGGGTGCTTTCACCAGATAGCTAAAGGAGCAATAGGGATACTGGGAGTTGAACCCAGACTAACCCGTTATAAGCAGGCCGCTCTAACCATTAAGCTATACCCCCATAAAAACTCAGAATATTACTGAGCTTCGTTGTTTAACTCAGTGTGTATTCGTATGAGATCATCATCGGCAGGCATCATAACCGCTGCCTTTCCATTCTCATCCACAATACCTATGTGCTCTCCGCTTTCTACTCTTTCAATCAGTTCATCGAATCTTTCTTGAAATTCTTCCACCGTGAAAATTTCCATTCTTTTCTTTGAGGATATTTATAGCATAGCATCATTCACCATAAATTGCAAGATCTGCATATTCAATTTGATCAGGATCAAGATTGGCAGTAACAACTTCAAGGACATTCATAAACTCTTGAACGGTTTCACACTCTACCATACGCTCGCTTCCTTGGTCACTCAGGAGCAGAAAGGTACGACTGCAGACATCAATCACAATACCTTGAACGGTCTCTTGTGCGGTACTCATGGGGGTGTTTTGTTGATTACCCCCATATTATAGGGCATATGGGGGTGGGTGTCAAGTTGACAAGAATTCAAACCATGAGTAGGATCACTCTGTCAGGGTTGAAGATGATGCTGCGACGGATTCGTCTTGACGTTCTTTAGCTGTTTTTATAACTGCATTAGCAACTATTTCTTCTTTAGTTCCAGAAATTTCTCCACCCTCTAATGCAATTCTTTGACATTCTGCTAGAAAAATTTCCTCCATAGCTCTTTCACATCTTACATTTACAGCATTTTCAATCCACTCTTGAGGATCATATGCAACATAAGAAAGTGCTTTATATTGTGCTTCAGTAAGTTTGATAGTGTGTTCCATAAATTAACCCCATAAGTAACCGTAAAAGTGTGCTAATCCTTCTCCATAATAGTAATCTGTAGTAGCTGGATTTCCAGATGCTGCACATCCAAATTGTACATAATCATTTGCTGCTAATACTAGGTAATATGCTGCAGTCACATCTCCATGATGAGTTGTTGTTCCCCCATCACCGGCACAATATCCCAATGATCTTGTAGTTACATTAACTCCATTTTTGTAAAAAGATACTTCAATAGATGATGGTCCTCTTTGCAATACTTTTCCATGAAAAAAATATGTTCCTGCTACTGGTGCAGTAAATCTTCCAGTAGTTGTGCTATAATGACCGCCAACATTATGAATTACCCTATTAAATTGAGTTGTAAATATTGTAACGGCGGAAGATGACAATCCTGCACTTTGATCCACATAAAATAAAGGTCTGTTTGGTTGAAATACTCTTCCAGCAGAATCTATAAGAAGAGCATCTGTACCATTACTATGCTCAATTGTTGTTGTTAGAATAGTATTAGCGACTAAAGAACTCATAAGGCATCAACTAATCTTTGGTGGTTTTGGATACTTCATTTTAATCTCATCAATCTTTGCTTTCCATCCTTCATATCCTTCATGATATAAAGTATCTAGTTGATCAGTGATACTAGGATACTCTTTCATACGAAGACGTTGATATTTATTACGTTCATATTCCTGTTTGAGTCTTTCAATTTCATTTAGAATTATTGTTTTATCTGGTTTTGGTATCTCATTACTGTCATCCCAAATCATATCTTCATATTCATCACCATAACATGTCCATTGAGCACCAGGATAAAGTGATAAAAGTGCCTGTGGAATTTTTATTTGATCTTTATTAGTAATCATGCGGATACCTCCATTATTAGAAAATTCGGAGCAGACCAATCATAATTTATATTTGCGGTTCCACCCCATAGGTCACTAAAAAAAAGTGTAAATGTTGTTGGGTTGGTATTATTTGCGTTCACATAATGAACTATTTTGGCATTCACGAGCATTAATGCTCCATTTGAATCACTTCGATAAAACAACATATCTCCTGAGGCATTAGAATTTATAGCAGTTCCGTCACGATATATTTTACAAGCAATTCCGTCATCTCCACTACCACCAAAAAAATAAAGACTCCCAATAAATCTTACATATAATTTAGATGATGCTGATATTGGTGTTATAGATGCGCTGATATTAGTTGTTACATAAGATGCAGAAGTAGTACTAACAGATCCTGTTTTACCATTGTTCAGTGCAGTGCTACAAACAACTTGGAGGATACTTCCTGTACTTCTAAGTATATCTTTTGTTGTTGTATTTTGTACTGTGTTTGTTCGTATTATAGATGTCATGCTGATATTTCCATTACTGTAAATTGACTCACACCCCAGTCTCCACTTATAACTCCAGTACCACCCCACTGATTACTAAAGAAAAGAGTAAATGTTGTTGCACTTGTACTATTCGCATTTACATAATGTGTTATGCAACAAGGTAAATGGTGGTTATTTGTATTAGAATCACTACGATATAATAAATTATCCCCTGCATTTGAGTTCAATGCATTTCCATCTCGGTAAATCTTATATGATACTCCATCATCTCCAGGTCCATTAATAAATTTTCCATTACCCACAAACTCAACAAGTAATTTTGATGTAGATGATGTTGGAGTAATTGTTACCGATAATCCAGTAGTAACATATGTTGAAGAAGTTGTCGTAATTTCTGCTGGGAATCCAAGAGTATTACTATTCACGATTTGAAGGATACTTCCCGTGCTATTCAGAATAGGTTTTCCTGCAGTAGTTTGAATTTGATCTACTCTTAGTGTGCTCATAATTATTCAGGTTTAGGATATTTTGCCTTTACTGCAAGACAAGCATCTATATATGCTTGAATTTGTTTTTGATCTCCTTTTACAATACCATCAAGATATTCTTTAAAGTCTGGATATTCTTTTGCACGAAGTCTTTGATATTCGGTATCTTCCCATTCTTTTTGAAGTCTCAGTAATTCTGCTTCAACTTCTTCTCGTGTTGGTTTCTTTTGACCACCTTCATAAACTGGTTTTTCTAACCAGACAAGACCTTCATAATCATCCCCAATTAAATTCCATTCTGCTCCAGGTCTCAATGAAAGAATTGCAGATGCTATACTTGTCATCCTGTTATCTCCATTAGAACAATGTTGCTACAACTAAGCATATCTTGACCAGCTCTATCATTTATGTATAACGAACTGCTTCCACCATTCCATCCAGAATTTGCATATATTTGATAAGTTAGTGCAGACGTAGTTCCTGGAGAGTCCAAATAATCTATAGGCATACTAAAAATTTGATTGTCTCTAGCAGTCTCTTGTGAAGATTGATAATGTATCCAATAAGCAGTTGCACCCCCAGTTTGAAGAGTTTCTCCATGATTTGGTATCAAATCAGATCCATTTCTATAGATATGAATTCCGCAAACATAAGTATAACTACATACAAGCATTGCCTGTATAAGTATTTTATTTGAACTTGAAGTGGGATTTATAGTTGCAGAAAGACCAGTAATTGCTTGTGGTGTCGTTGAAGTAATTGTTTGCCTAACAAATCCAGTATTGGCAGAAACAACTTGAATGACACTTCCTGTGCTATTTAAGAGTGGTTTTCCATCAACTGTTTGAATTGCGTTAGTCTTTAGTGTACTCATAATTTATCTCAAATAATGACCCAATTACCACCCGAACTTATAGTGACGGTGACGCCATTATTTATTGTAATTGGTCCAATACTCATTTCATTATAAGCTGAGTTTATTAAATAATTTGCCGAAATTGTTGCACCCGTTCTAAAAAATGGAACACTGCTGGCAGTAATAGTTCCATTTACATCCAAAGCAGATGATGGATCAGTTTTTTTAATTCCTAATCTATCATTTGCAATATCAGCAAATGCAATACCATCAGAAACAAAATTACCAGTGTCTCTAGTTTTTCCCATTTTATTCTAGGTCTTTATTTTTGTATTTATTGAAAATCTATCAAGAGAGATGTATACTGTTTTATCTAATATTTTTTATTCATTTTAATGTTAATGGGTGGATGAAGGTTCAGATAGTGTCCACCCATTTAACTCTGGAACATACTTGTACATGATTCCATCACCATGTAAATCATATTCTAATTCTGGGTCTGCCTCCCATTCGAATGTTTGATTGTTTAAAATATAAGTTTCATTTGGACATGGAGGGATGAATGCATTTAAATTAGCGTCATACTTATATCCAATTGATGCTGGATTATTAGTAATAGAATTATCTATTGAATATTCTATTTGATTTTCTTCTATTTCATATTCAGTTGCATATTCTAAATCTTCCTCAGATATAACATCTTCTTGAAATGCACTTCCATTAACAATAACATTATTTTCTTCAGTTACACTTGTATTGATAACAACGTTGTTTTCGTCTAGTGTTGCAAAATATTTCATTTTTGAATACCAAGATAATTTCTTTTATCGTATATATGATCTTTATATTCGCCGTCTGTATTTACGTAGTGTAAAAAAGACTGTAAGTACCATTTTTGATTAAAGGGTTCTCTCCAATGATAAAGATTACATCCACGATATAAACATAAGTCTCCTGGTTCTAATAATATTTTAATTGGATTTGATTTATCATTATTTTCACTGAAGTAAATTGGTGAAATATCATTATTAGGAACTCCTAATGAAATAGTAGCAGATATTTCGCAAGAAGGTCTATCTTTATGAATAACTAATTCATCTCCCATACCATAAAGTCTGCTGTAACTATATGTTGGAAGTAAATTAAATTCAGATATTTTACTTAAAGATTCTGTTGAAGATTCAAGAATAGTTTCCATTAAAGGATCCCCATAAAATGAATAACTATTTGGTGCCTGTTCATCGCCAAGAATAGAATGTCCTGCTTTAATTCTCAAAAAAAAGTATTGTTGTATAAATTCAACAAAATCAGGTTCTAAAAAATTTTTAACAACCTGAAATCCATATTTTTTAAAAGTCATTTTTCTATTTAAAAGGTGATCCATGAACCCAAGCAACTAAAGAATATCTTTCGCCTTTTGTTACTGGAGTTACTTCATGTAAAGTGTAAGATGGGAAAGTAACAACATATCCTTTTTCTTTGCGAATAATTGTTGGTTCCGTAGAAGAATATAATCTTAGTTCTCCACCCTCATATTCTGATGGATCTGATAACTGGAGAACGATACTTAACTTTCTGTTATGTGGAATATCCCAGGTTAAAGGATCTACATGAGCTTTATAACAACCATCTTCTTGGTCATTATAATATGTAAACTGCAATACTTCAATTTTATTAAGATCAAAATTAAAATACTTTAAATTATTATCATTTACTAATTCGGTCAATCTAGAATATATCCAACTAGTATGTTCATTTGGAGTAATCCATGATGTAAATGATCGTCGATGATTTAAACAATTTTCTCCCATTCCACCAGTTTGTGCCCTTTTCATTCCTAATCTTTTACCAATTATCTTTATTCTATCAATTTCATCATCAGTAAAGACCTTATTATTCCAGCAAAATGAATTAGTTTCTTGACACTTTAAATACCAATACTGCCCCCAAGAATTTTTAACTGGATCAACAATAGAATCAAAAGAATTTTTATATGTTAAGTGTTTTGAAATCATATAAGTTTTTAAACAAATCTACTTGATGATAAAGTTTCATTTCAAAATCTACACAATCTTGAATATGTTCTTCTATTCTATCACATATTTCTGAAATTTGATTTTTATTAAAAGTGTAGTATTGATTATTAGTTTTATAATTAAATGAGTCTACAGATTGAATTCTTTTAATCCAAAAAGAATATCTTGTTTTTTCATCAGGAATAATTTTAATTCCCTTATATTCAATTGGAGAATTTTCTTTTTCTTGAGTCAGCTTTGAAATAATGTCTTTTAATTGATTCTTATTCAACTCTAAGTTTTCTTCTGAACTTGAATATTCTTTAATATATTCTGAGTTGATTCTCACCCACCCAAGATTAGGATTTCCAGACCAAGTTAAATCTTTCAATTCTTCATCACTAAAATTTCCTGGATGAGCAATATTATTCCAGTAATCTGGAATTTTTTGAATTTTATCAATAACTATTTTTTGTTCATTATCAACCAATACAAAATAATCATTCAACATTTTCTTCACTTTGCTGTATTGCTTTAATATTTTTTGCTTTAACTGCTTCTAATTCTGCTCTTTGTTCATCAGTTAATTGCCATGGAGCAGCACCCATCCAATGAACACTAGGAGGAAGAGAAGTATCCCATCCTCTCCAAGTGGCAAAGTCTTGTCTTGGTCTCATAGCAATTTCCAAACCAGCGGCCGCGGCAAGTTGATTAATAACCTCTACTGCTTCTACTGGTTGGAGTAAATACCATAGATTTGCAAAATCTCCTCTTAATGCAACTTCTATGATGCCACCTGTTGTTGTTCCAATAGTAAATGATCTTGCTCTAGTTTGAGTTTGTTTTAAATTAGCAAGTTCATTCTCTTCGTACAATTCATTAATTTTTTTTCTTGTAGATGAAACTTTCTTAGATGCCATAATTAAATTCAAAACTGTTTTTATTTATTGAGAGTTCCAAGATATGGTTATAAATCCTCCTGGATTTACGGTAACTGGATATGAAGTTGATCCTGTTATTACAACACCTGGAGATGAGTTGATATTTGCTGCTGCACCACCGCTTCCAGGGTTTGCTGATCCTGAGAATCCGGCATTCCCACCAGCACCAAATCCAGACCCACCCCCACCACCTCCAGTTTGGACATTAGCTGCAGGAAATGTAGAAGGTGTGCGCGTACCGCCATTTCCTCCACCGGCTGCTCCACCTCCACCAGTACCTGCATTAGATCCAGGATTTGGTCCTACATTTCCTTGATTACCAGGATTACCTCCAGGACTTCCACCACCACCACCATTTGCTCTAGAACCAACTCCGCCAGGATTTGTTAATCCTCCCTCTCCTCCTCCTCCTCCATTTCCATTACCACCACCATTGCCTGCTCCACCTGGATTACCATTACCAGCAGATCCACCAGCACCACCAGGAAAAAATATTCCAAATACTGATGAAGAACTTCCAGTATTTCCAGAAGTTCCCGAATTTCCATTATTAGCAAAACCTGGATTTCCAAAATTACCTGCATTTCCAGCACCTCCTGAAGGTGCTCTTGTACCACGAGTAGTGGTTGGATTTCCTCCTCCGCCTCCATTTCCACCACCACCAACACTACCTCCAGCATTCCCTGAATTCATTGGACCTGAAACAGCGGAAGCACCACCGCCGCCACCACCACCGCCGCCAGTACCAGCGTTTCCAGGATTTCCATTTCCTGCTGCCCCTGGATTTCCAGCATTTCCTGGACTACCTTGTCCATTAACATTTACAACTCTAAGTCTAGAAAAGGATGTAAATGTTCCAGGTGCATTAAAAGTAACGCTTCCACCTTCAATCATTCCACTTCTATATTTTTCCCTAGAACCTGCCATGTTATTCTAAGTAAAACCACCCTGTTATAATGTATTTAGATTGTTCTCCATAAACTACATTACCTCTATGGGGATGTGTAAATCCTGCAGGCCAAAGCACCATGCAATTTTCTTTAGGAGGAATTCTAAGTTTTTGATATAAGAATTCAGTTTCTCCTGCTTCATGAATATCATTTAAGTATAATGCATATACCAGACATCTGTTTGCACTTTCATCATTTCCTTGCTCACAATGCCATACATGATATCCTGCCCCAGGAATTGTTTTTTGCATTTTGATAGAAGTGCATTTAAGATGTAAATCTTTAAGAATATCATATTGATTTACATATTCATCAAAACACTTTTGAAGACCATCAATAAAAATATCATTAACACAGTCACCGTTAAAACTACTTAAACGATGATTTTTTATATTTAAAAAATAAAAATAATCTTCTTTTAGAGTCTTATTTACTCTTTCATCATTTTGTCTGTTTCCACAAAATCCACCATTTAAAACTCTTTCAAATTCTGAAATCATATGATTGCAAAATCCATCTGGGTATACATTTTCATACATACCAATAAAATCAACATAATTTGAATTCATAATACTAAAAACTAAGCATAATTATATATTGAAAGAAGTCCATACCAGTTCGTTCCTCCGTCAAAAGTAAAAAATGTATATACATCTGCTCTGTTTGCAGTTGTTGTTCTTGTAGGTGCTACATCATTGGGCCATCTTACAGAAGCAGGCCATACAATTGATCTTCCAGCAGTAGCGTCATTTCTTAAGAATAAGGTAAATGCAAATGCACCAGATGGACATCCTGTTAAACTGAATGTAAATGTACAATTTCCTGTAAGATTTGCAGTTACAAAATTTCCATTAGATAATTCAAGAGTTGCTGAAGTTCCAGTATCTCCAAAAGCGTAAATAACTTCTGCATAATTTTTTAAAGTTCCATTATCTATATTTCCAGGAACTCCTAACATACCCTGGACACCCTGGAGACCTTGAGTGCCTTGATTACTAAGACCTTGAGTACCCTGAGCACCTTGACCAACAAACTCACCAGAAGTACCTTGAGTACCTTGAAGACCCCGAACATAATTTCCAAGGTCATAAACAACTACCTCTACAATATCACCTGAACTTGCTCCAGTATTGAAAATTATTGTAGTTCCATTCGTTGCAGTATATTCAGTTTCATCGAGATGGGAACCATTTAGATATACTTGAATATAATTAGGAGTATATACAACACTAAAATTAGTTTGCCCTGAAGTTGCAGTAAATCTGGTGCGAGTAATTGTAGATGGTGTAGTTGCTTCTGCAGTTCCCGGTATACCTTGAGTACCTTGAAGACCCTGAGTTCCTTGAAGACCTTGAGTACCCTGTTCTCCTTGAAGACCTTGAGTACCCTGAGCACCTTGACCTGCATTTTGACCTGCTATTCCTTGAAGACCTTGAGTACCTTGAATACCCTGTTCTCCTTGTAGACCTTGAGTACCTTGAAGACCCTGAGTTCCTTGAAGACCTTGAGTACCCTGTTCTCCTTGTAGACCTTGAGTACCCTGAGCACCTTGACCTGCATTTTGACCTGCTATTCCCTGAAGACCTTGAGTACCCTGTTCTCCTTGTAGACCTTGAGTACCTTGAAGACCCTGAGTACCTTGTAGACCTTGAGTACCTTGAGTACCCTGTTCTCCTTGTAGACCTTGAGTACCCTGAGCACCTTGACCTGCATTTTGACCTGCTATTCCCTGAAGACCTTGAGTACCTTGAAGTCCTTGAGTACCTTGAGTTCCCTGGAGTCCTTGAGTACCTTGAGTTCCCTGAAGTCCTTGAGTTCCTTGAGTTCCCTGAAGACCTTGAGTACCTTGAGTACCTTGAGTACCTTGAGTACCCTGAAGACCTTGAGTACCCTGAAGACCTTGAGTACCTTGAGTTCCCTGAAGACCTTGAGTACCTTGAGTACCTTGAGTACCTTGAGTACCTTGTTCACCCTGAAGTCCTTGAATACCCTGAGCACCTTGACCTGCATTTTGACCTGCTGTTCCCTGAAGTCCTTGAGTTCCTTGAGTTCCCTGGAGACCTTGAGTTCCTTGTGTACCCTGAAGACCTTGAGTGCCTTGTTCACCCTGAAGACCTTGAGTACCTTGTGTACCTTGAAGACCTTGAGTTCCTTGAGTTCCCTGGAGACCTTGAGTTCCTTGTGTACCCTGAAGACCTTGAGTTCCTTGAGTTCCCTGGAGACCTTGAGTTCCTTGTGTACCCTGAAGACCTTGAGTTCCTTGAAGTCCTTGAGTACCTTGAAGTCCCTGAAGTCCAGCAGCAAAAGGAGGAGTCCAACTAACTCCAGCACCTGTAGAAATTAAAACAGATGCAGCTGCACCAACATTATTATAAACGTCAGTAAGAGTTGAATTAAGTTTAAGGTTACCAGAAAAAGTAGAAATTCCAGATACAAATAAATTATTTGCAAAACTGACTGCTCCACCAACATTTAATCTTTTTTCAATTCCAACACCGCCTCCTGCAATAATTGATCCAGTACTTTTACTTATAGATTCTGTGGCATCGTTTACATAAAGAGAATCGTTAACCTGAGTTGTACCACCAGAAGAATCTAAAGTAAGATTTCCAACATTTGTACTAACTGTATTTGTATCTAACTTAATGTTATCAAAAGTTCCTACACCAGTAACATTTAAGTTATTAACATTGACTTGAGAACTAAATGTTGAAACTCCAGTTACATTTAAGCGATTTAAAGTTGTTGAGTTGTAAACTTGAAGATTTTGAGTTGTTGTAAGACCAGTTACACCTAAATCATTATTAATATTAACTTTTTGTAGAAGTGTTGATATTCCAGTTACATAAAGTTGAGTTATATCAACTGCTCCAACAAACTTAGATGCAGTTACAATTCCTGTAAAGAATGCACTTGTTCCCGTTACAAATCCAATTGTACTAACACCAGTTACTAGGAGGTTGCGAGTTGTTGAAGTTCCAGATACTGCAAGAGTTGAAGTTGTTGTAATTCCAGATACATTTAAATTATCAACAAAAACTCCACCTTTAAAAGTAGATACACCTAAAACATCAAATAACTGTGTGGGTATAGTACTTCCAATACCGACACGATTATTGTTGAAATCATAATAAAAATTATTTGCACCATCTATAAGTCCTGTAGAATTATGAAATTGTACTTGTCCTATAGTTCCGCCAGCACCTGCGGTAATAGAGGATTGATTTGCCCAAGATAATCCACCAACATTATTTTTTACCAGAATTTGACTACTAGTTCCTGGTTGATTGTTATAATCATAAATTGTCCCTGCAAGTCTAAGATCTCCTTGAAGATGAAGTTTTTGTGTTGGATTTGTCGTTCCAATTCCAACAAAACCAATATCAGTTGTAGTAATTACAGTTCCACCAGTACCTACATTAATCCTATCTCCAGCAGATAAAAGACCTGTAGAAGAGTCAAACTTTAATTTTGATGATGTAGAAAATTCGTTTGCAGTATTAAATAAAATTTCTTGATCATTTCCTGGCGCAAGTACTGTAATTGTAGCAAGATTAGTAGATGCTGTTGAAACAGATGCCGATACTGCTGCTCCAACAAAATTGAGTTGAGTTATACTACTTAACGCACCAACAAGATTTCCTTCATCAAAAATACTAATTGAACCTGGAATAATTCCACCTTGACTAGGAATCCAATACCTTTCACCTGGAGGAGCTCCTTGAACAGAAACAATAATATATTGTTGTCCAGGAGGAACTGGTTTTGCAGTAAAAGATGATGGCCCAACTAATGGGTCTCCAAGATTTGGTTCTGCATCTCCAATAGATAAGTATCTATATCTATCTGATTGTAATCCGGATTGTGGTGTTAATTTAGAACGTCCAGAAAGATACTTTGGCATAATTACGTTGTACTATTTTCAAGAATACTGCAGATAAATTCCATTTGAAGTGGTCCTACTAAACCACCACTAACATATGTATGTGCAATTCCAGTGACCGTTCCAGAGTTAGTTACGAAGGTTTTAGAGGTTCCTACACTTCCAATAATTGAATCTATAGTGAAAGATTGCTGTGGGGATGGAAAAATTGAAGTTGTAATTCCATAATTCCCAGGAGCGCATGTAAATGCCAAACCACTCATTGTGACTTCATCGCCAACGTTAAAGTTATGGGCATCAATGGTTGTAACTGTAGTAACTCCTGTGGTATTATCATACAAACAATTTGTTACTGAAACAATTCCAGATTGAGTTCCTTCAATAACAATAGAATCGGTAATAACAGCAGTTCTTTCTAATACCAATCTACCATCAACAATTATGACAGCATCATTTGGTGGAATTTCTACTTCTTTTACAAGTCTTATATTTCTTGTATTTCCAAAAGTTCTCTGAGAAGTACTTTTTCTTCTATGTGTAACAGTAACTGTTGGATATGTATTAATTCCAACATTTGATACTTGAGCGTAAAGAACGATAGCAGAAACACCGGTAGGTGCTGTGTATACGGTTTGCTCTCCTGGAGCAACGGGAACTGCAATTGTTAAAAACTTATTAAGTGGTGCTACTGCCATATTTTACCTCAACGCAAGTATGAGTGGTGTAACTTCTGCCTGAATTGCCTTACTAAAATCCCTGCCTCTAATTGTAGCGGTAGGTTGATTAATTTGAAATCCTTCGCCAATGTCAAAATTACCTTTTTGATCTGTGCTTGTAAATGGAATTTGTGCCCCATCTAAAGCAACAATTTCGTTTGCTTTAATTGGAACACCTCCAGTAGAGGGTGTTGCCGTATTTATATCAGTACCAGTACCAATATATTCGAAAGAATGTGAACTTGTAAGAATCCTACTAATTCTTCTAAATGAAACTTGTTCACCTCCAAATAATTCATAAGGAATAAATTCAGTAAATGTAACTGTTGAGATTCCTGCAGAATTTTCTGTTGCAGCATCAATTGCATAGTAAATTGGTCGTGTAACTACTTCTGCAGTTGCTGAACCACCGTCAATAAAAACTTCTAGATTTTGAGTTGATAGATAATTTCTACCACTGTTTATAACATCAATACTGGTAATTGCACCACTAACTTCATCAATATTTGGACTCAATTCTGCAATAATACCTTGCGGTCCCTTTGGTTGTTGAGAGTCATCATCAGAATCACGAATAATAACAGTTGGTGGAGAAGAAGCACTATATCCACTTCCACCATTTGTGACTATTATTTCTTGTATATCAACCATTGGGTTTTGAATTATACCACTTCCAATAGCGTCTGGATAATTATCTAAATCTATTTTAAAGAATAATGATTGACCATCATAAGGTCTTCTTGAATTTCCTATATTTTCAAAAGTAACAATATCACTACCTGCATCAACACCTGTTTGCCCTCTTGTCGGAGGATAAGTACCTACACTTCCTGTAAATTCTGTTGATCCAATTCCAACTGCATATAAACCATAGTTGCCAAACGAAGAGTTGGAGTTTGTTAAATCGCAAGATCCACCACTATCTACATAAATTCCAATGTCACAGTTAATTGTGAAGATAGAAACTAACTGTGCATAACCATTATTTGTAATTGAAACTCCGATACCATTTTCATTATATTGAGTGAATGAGTCACAAACCATAGATTTCAAATCATTACCAACAGTAGATGCGGTGGCATGATCACCATTAATTTTCATACCAATACTACCGGTCATGAAATTAGTGCAATTTCTGACGTATGGACTTCTCCATCTTCCACTTGGACCTTCAGTTGCTGGCCCTGGTGCAATAAATCCAGAAACTGCATAATCTGAAGGATTTGTAGGTGGAAATGCAACAGCACCACATCCAGTATGAGCAATAGAAACATTAGAACCTGCAAAGTTTAGGTTTTCAATTAAACATCCTCTTCTTACATGAAATACGTCTTTGGTTACATTGATCGGAACAATTGTAACTAGTCTCAAATCTTGTCCAGACACCGAAACATCTGTACGAAGACCAATTGGATTGTTTTCATAATAAACACCAGAACGAACAAAAATTGTATCTCCCTCTTGAGCAATTGATGCTGCTGCACCAATAGTTCTCTTTGCATCACCTTCTAAGTATCCGGTATTTGAGTCATTTCCATCCATCGTAACCCAAATAGCATTCTGTGTTTGAACTCCAGGTGGTCTCCAAGAGACTCCAGTTCCTACAGAGGAAAGACGATAATCAAATTTTCCAGTTGCTGTACTATTATTAACATCAATTAGAGATGAATCTAGTTCTAGAGTTCCTGTTATTTTGGTATTATTATCAACATTCAAATCTGCTTGAACATTTACAAGATTAGTTGCGGAATCTAAAATTAGGTCACCTGTTGCAGTATCAATAGTATTATCATTAGTACTATTGGCAATTCTAATCTCTCCAATATGAGCATCGGAGAATGGTAGTGCTGCAGTGCCAAGATAAGCACCCTCATCAGTATCAGGAACTATACCAGTGTTTACCGTAACTTGACTTCTTAAAGTAGTAATTCCAGTTACATCTAATACATTATTAAGAGTAGTGGCACCATCTACATTTAAAGTTCCATCAACGTCTAAATCTGCTTGAACATTTACAAGATTAGTTGCGGAATCTAAAATTAGGTCACCTGTTGCAGTATCAATAGTATTATCATTAGTACTATTGGCAATTCTAATCTCTCCAATGTGAGACTCTGAAAATGGCAGTGCCGTAGAACCAAGATAAGCACCCTCATCAGTATCAGGAACTATACCAGTGTTTACCGTAACTTGACCAACTAGGGTAGAAGTTCCATCCACATTTAGAGTTGAATCAAAATCAACTGAACCAGTTGCGTGAAGAGTTCCAGTAATATCTAAAGTTGATGTTGGATTATTATTTTGAATACCAACATTTGTCATTCTATAGATATTTCCACCCGCAGTAAATCCCCATAAATCTTGGGATTGTATGTCTGCAATAAGAGTTGGATTACTAGGATTTGGAATAGGGATAATTGTATCTGTTCCTACTCCAAGACTATTAATTTGCGTAAAATTTAAAACTGTGAAAGATTGTGCTGTACCAACAAGAGGTATATAAGCACCTTCATCTTGAATAAAAATTCCTTCAGTAAAACTTGGTTCAAAACTAACCCAACGAATTCCGTTTTCATCTCTATTTAAGAAAGAACCATTAAATCCAGGGGAATTAGTTGAATCGTAGATAAATTCATCAATTTTAACGCTTCCAGTAACGTCAAGTTTTTGTTCTGGTATTGCACTTCCAATTCCAATTTTTTCACTAACTATTGCTATTCCATTAACATCTAATGTTTGTTGAGGATTTGTTGTCGCAATACCTACGCGAGTTGTTGTAGTATTGGCAGTTAAAACAGTTCCTCCACAACCAACATCCAATTTTTCTCTTGCAGTAACCGTACCAGCAACATTTAAATTACCATCAATATAAACACTATCATAAAAATCAGCAAATCCAAAAAATGTAGATATACCAACAACTACTAAATTATCAAATATTCCAAGATTACTCTTAACAAAATCATAATTTAATTTTCCATGAACAGTGACATCTTTATAAAAAATAACATCACTATTAAAGTGAGATTCTAATCCATAAAATTTACTATCTGCAGATGGAGTTTTATATGGTATATTCGAAGATTTTTCTATAGATACTCTAACTTTTTCAAGAGATTCTTGCTCATTATTTTTTTTACAAGTACTAATATCTTCCGCCATATTAAATTACCGAATCAATTACAGTATCTATAACATTACCTACAATACCACTAACTGCATTGTTAATAAAATCAAGACCAACAAAACTATTCTCAAAAACTCTGCTTGTAAAATCCATATTTAATAGTGATGGTATATTTCCACTGGTTCCTTTTAAATCAACTCTTTGACCTTTAACCATAACACGACCATCACCACCCATCATGGAAATATTTCTTCCTGCCTTAAAATGAATATCTTCTTCTGCTTCAATCATAATATTAGTAGCATACAAACGAATCATTCCGTTTGCTGAGATAGAAACATTTCCATTGTTTCCAATAATGACTACATCTTCTCTTCCTTCTTCATTTTTAGATCCCCCAGAAATTTGAATGGTGTGATCATTATAGACAGAGAATAATCCAGCACTACTTAAACTAATTGAAGACTGATTATCTCCACTATCAGTTACACCATAAATTTTATAAACATCAGTTCCATTTAAACCCATTTGAGGATTTGCAGTGTCAATTCTAAAATTAGGATTGAAACTGATTAATTGTCTTTTGTAAATATTTTTGTTTCTTTCTGCCATTTTATGTTGGACAATCTATGGATACTTGAACTTGTTGTGAGAAGAGGTTTGCATCTACTGCATCTGGGGAAGCAGGTATATTTGCAGATTCTTTAAGAGCACCGATTACAGGACGCAATATTGCTCCAAAACCTTCATCAGATGTAACAGTCAAAACTGGAAGACCCTCGACAATATTATTTAGAGGTGTGACCTGATAGATACTGCCATTGACAATTTGATAATCATATTCATTTCCAAGATCATCAGTTATAACAGTTGTTAAGTCATCATATCCACTACCACCTTCTTCAACTAGTACCCTCAGTACTGAAAATTCTGAAATATCTCCAACAGAATAATTTTCACCCTCAGATATCATGTAAATAGATTCAACTTCCCCATCAGAGTTAATAAGTGATCTTGCAACTGCACCATACCCTTGATCAGCATCATCAACGATTTCTATAAATGGTGGGAAGGTATAACCAGATCCAGGATTCGTGAGTTGCACTCCAATGACACTTGCTGTAACATTTCCATCTGAATTTGTAACAAGATTTCCAAAAACTGGAATTGCTGTTGCACCAGATCCTCTTCCTCCAAAAATTTTTACTACAGGAGGATTTGCAAACTGCAATGCTCCAGTAAAACATTCTGTCACTGCTTCAGCACCAGAATTAATTACATTTGTTATGTTGCGGATATTTGTATAGGTATTAACTAGTGAATTGTTGATAGTTGATGTAGATCCAGAATAAGTTCCACCAACAGTCCATTCATTCACAAGACCTTTATAATTATCTAAACTTTGATTACAAGCAAAACCTACTCCAAACTCAGAAAGTATTCCAATTCCTTCACGAAGTAAATTTCCAACATTAAAATCTGAGAAGAACTGAAGTATATTCTGAATTGCATATAATGGCCCTTCAAATAATCCCTCTAATACTCCAATCATCGAATTCAAAAGAGTACCTGCAAATTGTTCTGCTGCACAACTCACAAAACGCTCCACATTTTCAACAGTTGAATCTAAAATATCAAAAACTAAATCTTTCATAATTTCAATTGTTTCACCCGCAATACATGCAAATGCTTCCTCAAGTGCTTTTACTGGCATAACCATTGCCTCTTGTGCAGCAACTCCTGCAAGATGTGCTAAAACTTTACTTCCTGTTGCTGCAAGAACTTTAGCAAAAACTAACTTATAGAGAAGATCTAAACCTTGTTTAAGAAGACCAATTAATCCTGGAAAATTATCATTTCCATTAATTAAGAAATCAAACATTCCACCGATTAAATCATTGCATAGAGTAACAATTTTGTCTGCTGCTTGGCGAATTGCTTGCTGTATTCTTTCAATATCTCCTTGAAGATTGTTTATTTTACGAATAAGATTTTTTACAATCGATTCAATTTTATCAATTCTAGTATTCTTAACAGTGTTTGCTAAAGGAATCTTATTTCCAATTGCAAAGTTTTCTGAGAAAACTTGATATCCTACTTTTTGGGATACTGCTTGTGCTTGCTCTTGTGTTGCACTTATTGGAGATGGATTTGAATCTACTTTTAGTTCATTTGTCTGATTTTGGGTTACTTTTGTTGGTCTAATCTTATCAGAATATCCAGTAAAAGGGACAAATGGTGATTGATAAGTTGTTGAAGGAACTGAAAAAGTTCTTCCAAATGTCGCTAAAATAACAGGAATTTGAGCGTTATCGCCATCCAGAAAGAATCCAAGAACTGTATCTCCTGGTTGCAATTGCACTCCTGTAGAAACATTTGCTGCACCACTTCCTGCTGTGGTTGGAATCAAACATTGTGCCCAAGGAAGATCCTCATTCGGAAGTTCTGCCTCACTATAAGGATGATAACCTATGATTCTTACCTTAAACCTATTTCCCCATCCCTTTCCATCTACTTGACCTTCCATGGTAGATGTTGGTGGTATTTGTCCAATCCACCAACGAAAACCATCTCTACCGATAAAGTTACTTTTAAGAAGTGACTCGTCTATCATTTATTATGCCTTTTTATTGATTCCAAAAGTGTCTCTTACTAGTTTCATAGAAGTATATGAATTATTTACATCAAAATGATGACACAGTTCCTTAATCATATATAGTCCACTAGTCTCAGTGTCATATTCTTTTGCGTCAGATTCTGTAATTTTGGGAAACTGACATTCAATCACATCACCTGCTCGTAAATTTGTATTTGAAGGTACAACAACATTTAAAGTTTGAGTGAATAGTATATTATACCTCATTAAAGATTGTGATTGATATAATGATTGATCTGAATTTATATCAGTTGAAACACCAGGATCCATTGTACCAACATCATAAACTGCAGTTATAATTCTAGTGGGTACATCTCCCAAAGTTAAATCAGATCCATCAGATAATGGTGGAAGTTTGAGTTGACTGCCTAAATTATTAGTTTTACCAACATAGTCTTCAAGTTTAAATAGACCATCTTCTGGATTTGAAAAAGAAAAGTCTAATGGATTGAAAAACATTCTGTGACTTGCATAAGTACCAAGTTTTAATTTTTCAAGTAAATTTTGATTTTTTTCAACATGATAATTTAAGATTTTAAAATCATTATTTACTTTCATTTCTTTATCATCATATGAATCTTGAGATTGTGTGTAAGTATATGTTGCTTTTGGACTTTGTGCCAGTAAATCATCAACAGATCTAAATTGAAATCCATCCTGAGTTTGATAGAATAAAAATCCTGCCGTTCCACTTCCAGATTTTTCTGGTACTGCCTTTGACGCTAACCAAATTAAAAGAGTGAAAGGTTTTCTTAAATTTCCAATAAATCCATACTTGTTAGAAGACTTATCTATCTTTCCTATCTTGTTTGTTTTTAAGTAATCTTTTAAAATATTTTCTACAGAGTCACTAATTTTATTTTCAACTTTAAATTTTTTACCAACTCTTACTGTTTCATTTGTGATTGCTTCTCTTGAAACTAAGTGTAGAGTAAAAGATTCTCTATTTGACTCTGCAATCACATCAGTAATACTGGAAACATAAAAGTAGTCTTCTACTCTTTTTGAAAAATTTAATCCAGGATTTGTTGACGAATTTCCTGCGATTTTTAATGAAAGTCTTTCTCCACCTCTAAGAGGTAATCCATTATAAATTGATTGCTTGTCTCCATCTTGATTATTTTGAGGGGCAATAACATTTCCATTATCAACTACCTTCATTTTTGCAGTAATTGTGGGAGAAAATATATCCTCAAAGTATTCAAAAAGAATTGCACCACCTATAAGTCCAATAGACCTAGATCTATCATTTGATTCTAAAGTTAATTCATCATATAAAGACTTTTTAATTGACATTATAGGTATGCTAAGTCGAGGAGAAGTTTGTTCTTAATAAAATTATTTAACAGTTTAAATTCACTTATTGTTGGTGTTGCAGAAGGTTGTTGTTGAGATGGATATGATGCTTGGGGTGCTTGTGGTTGAGTGTCATCAATAATCATAACTTGCGATCCTTTTCTTTCAGGAGTCATTGCAGCGGGTTGTGATGGTTTTGGTTGTGCTGAGATTTGTGCAGGAGTTTCTGTTTTACCATCTTTACTTGGTTGAGTATTAAATGGTGCAAATTTACTATATTTGTTAAGAGCATCAAATCTTCCAGTTATTACTCCACCATTCCACCCAGTTCCTGTTTCCCAATGTAAGTGTGGTCCGGTAGTTCTTCCAGTCATTCCAACTTTGCCTATTATTTCACCTTTTTTAACCGGTCCTCCACGCTTATAACCAGACTGCATGTGTCCATATAAATGATAAATTCCAAGATTATCTTTCATTACTAAAAAGTTTCCCCATTTTTTTTCATAATCAGAATCAACAATAATACCATCAGAAATTGCTCTTAATGGTGTTCCTTCCTTTACTTGCAAATCAACACCACCATGACCTCTTCCCGCACCAAGACGATCACCAATCATTGGATTTACAGGAGTGGATGGTGGAGGTGATATTTGGGGAGTTTGAGTTTGTGGAGCAACTGTCGGTTTTTGTGGTGTTGAAGGTGCTCGTTTTACTTGAGACAATGCTTCTTTGACTGACGATGCTTTAACTTTTCCTCCTTGTCCAGAATATGAATACTGACCATATAAATTTGGAATTCCTGCCCATTCATCTGCAATTCCCTGAGCAAAAGCAGCATCACCACCTTTTAGTCTACCAGATAACCACTCCTTACCATATCTGATATTTTCTATAATGTAAACCGCTATTTTATCCTGATTTGATGGAGTAAATTTATCTTTATATGGATCTAATCCTGCCTTTCTTGCTCTTCCAATGGGGTCTGACAATAATTGATATCTACCCATTGCACCACTTCCACCTTTTGATCTACCAACTTTTTTGGCAGTTGACCATGCTTCAGAAATTGTCATATTAGTCAATCCAGGAACAACTTGCCCAGGATTAACCGATTCATATCCACCCTCACCAGAAGAAATAACATCAAGAAGTGGTTTCCATCTCCCACCTCCACCACCAGAAGGAGAAGATGTGGGAGACCCTGCAGTTTCTTGTTGAATACCAGGAAACATTGTACTTTCCCTTTGTTCATCAAGTGCAGGTGCTTGTTCGCCAGTTTCTACTGATTCTGTGAGTGGTGTTGTAAAAAGTTTAAAGGTGTCTGTAATATTAGTTCCTAAACCTTTAACAGCAAGATTCAATTCTTCAAAAGATCTTGCAACAGTTCCTTCTCCAGCAAATTCATCAAAATCTAAACGAAGAATTGAGTCTAATGAATATCCCAATGTATCTCCAAAAGATTTAATTATATTTTGCATACTACTCACCATACCATACATGGATCTTCCAAAAGAGTTAATCCTAGATATAAACTCTTGACCCATAAAAATCCATGTAGGTAGATTTTCTACAATCCAACCGGCAAATGTAAATCCCAAAAATCCTAATAATCTTCCTAAAGGGCCTTTTTCACTTCTAGATGTAAATGAAAGTCCTACTTGTGGAGATGTAGATACTCTTGTTGATTCAAGTCTATCCTCAATTTCTTGCCTTTTAGATGCTTCTTCTCTTCTAGAATTTAAAATATTAGATCTTGCAAATAATTCCCTTTTAACTCTAGTATTTGTTGCAACAATTCTAGAAATATTTCCTACAGATTCATTTACTGCTGAAGTACTTTTTTTAGTATCAGATAAAGTCTGAGAAATACTTTTAATATTAATAGAAGATTTTTGAAGAGACTCTAATATTGCTGACATATTACATCACCACATTATAATTTAACTGTGAATATAAAACATAAAAATTATCAGGATTTGCAGAGTTAATTAAAGGAACATCAGTTAAAGCACCATTTGTTAGTGGTGGATTAGGTTGCTGTTGCTGAGCACTTGATGTCTTAATCATGGTTAAGGATGGTTTTGGTTCTGGTAATTGTCCAACTTGTTGGGGTTCCTTAGGAGGTGTTGTCATTTGTGCAGGAGTTATTTCTGCACTTTCAGATTTTGTTGTTTGATTCATGTTGGCAGAATCTTTCAACCTCATTTCATTCCAATCATATCCTTTTGATGATGCCCAGGTTTTTGCTTGCTGTTGTTGATCTGGAGTCATTTTATTCCAAGCACCTTCAATTCTATCTCTGACCAAAGGATTATTTCTATTTTGCCATGCTTGCTCAAATTTCTTCTCCATGTCTGGAGATGGTGGAGGAGTTGATGGTTTTTGCTCACCCATCATTGGTGTTTGAGGTTGTGCTGGAGGAGATGGTGCAGGTGCTGGTGCTGGTGCAACAACAGTGGAGGGAGGTGTCGATTCTACTGCTGGTTTTGGAGATTCTTTTAGGTTTTCTTTTTTTAAAGTTTCATTATTTGTTTCTGTCTTTCCAAAAAATTTATCATATATTCCTTTTACATATTCTTGACCCGGACCATAAGCAAGAGCACCAGAAATCACTCCAGTTCCAGGAAAAGGTATCAAAGATCCCAATCCAAATGCAGCTGCAGAAGTAATCATACCACCAGCAGCCCCCGCGGCCGCTCTAATAGGATCTTCACCACCAGCAATATCAAGTCCAGTCATTAATGCGCCAACTGCAAGGTTACCTCTTACATTAAGACCACTACCAACTCTTGAACCTGTATTTGTAGATGGTTTTGGACCACCTGGTTTTGGACCGCCACCAGGACGAGGAATCAACGATGCAGCAAGTGCAAGAGGTTTTGCAATTAAAAGTTTAATTAGACCCGAAGCAATACCACCAATTGTTCTTTTAATTAATGAAAATCCTGCTCGAATTGCAAACAATCCACCAACTGCTATTCCAACATTTTTAAGAATATTAAATCGAATGTCATTGAATAATTTTGTATTTCCTTCTTCAGATGCTTTTATTGCTTGAACAGTTTGATTTGTTAACCATCCACCAAATAAAATTCCAAGAGCTGCACCGATTCTACCAAAAATATCATTTACTTTTGGAACTAATCGTTGTACAGGTTCAGTAACTGCATTTTGAATTTTTTGTTCTATTTCATTTTCTTTTCCAATTCTAATCTGACGCTCTGCTAATCTTCTCTCTTTTTCCTGATCTACTCTAACTTTACTTTGATCTTCTGTTGCATCTTGTTGAAGAAGAAGTGCAATACCAGAAAGTCCAGTTCCTAGTTTTACAATATCTGTTCTTATCGCCTGAAGAGTAGAATTAAATCCTATAAGAGCTTCGTTTTGCCCTCTAGATAATTCTGCATTTTGTGCATCAGTTTGCGCCCTTCTATTTTCAATATTCTGAAAGACTGATGCATCAATAGTAGATTTTCTTAAAAGAGCAGTTCTTACTTCTTGAGACAAAGGAGATCCCGTAACTGGATCAACACCAGATCTACCAACTTTTTCGGGATCTAACTCAGCCATTTGATTGGTTCTTTAGGTTTTCTTCTTCGATACACTTTATTTATGGTACAATAAATAATTCTGCCTGAAGTTGACTGCAATCTCTACGGGTAGGGGAGTAGAAATACTCTCCTTTAAATTATAAATATTAATGCAGTCAACTAAAGAGCAGTTATGGTAAACCCTAATAGGTTTTACACTTATGCATATTTGCGGGAAGATAAAACTCCTTATTACATTGGTAAGGGGCAAGGTAATAGAGTATATAAAAAATATAAAGGAACAAAACCACCCAAAGATAAATCAAGAATAATATTCCTAAAACAAAACTTAACTGAAGAAGAAGCATTCAAGCACGAAAAGTATATGATTAATTTGTTTGGTAGAAAAGATATTGGGACTGGTATTCTTAATAATAAAACTGATGGTGGTGAAGGTTCTTCAGGTGCCATTCGCTCTGCAGAATTTAAATTAAATTTGAGTAAAATAAACAAAAATAAAACTCTCTCAAAAGAACATAAAGAAAAAATAGGCAATGCACAAAAAGGAGACAAAAACCATAATTATGGAAAATCTGCTTCACAAGAAACCAAAATAAAAATGAGTAAGGCACGATTAGGAGAAAATCATCCAAGAGCAAACTGGTGGAAACTTACTTTCTCAAATGGAAATGTGATAGAAATATGTGGATTATCTAATTGGGCAAAAGAAAATAATTATAGTTGTGGAAATATTCATATGGTTTATCTAGGAATTAGAAAAAAACATAAAGATATCCTAAAAGTTATTAAAATCAAATAATATTTTAATGACTTTGTTGATTTTTTAGATTTTCTTCCTCAATATATTGTTTTAGAAGAGCAATATAAATTTCTCTCTCCCATGGAATCATTTCATTAATTTCAGTAAGAGACCAACCGTGATGCTGTACCAGAGAAAAGTTTGTCTTATAATATGACTCAAGACTTTCATGAGCCATTCCTAGGCGAAAAAACTTGATAGACCCTCCAATAGGACTTCGCTTTCAACTTCTGTATTTGGATTTCTGATTTTAAGAGTGTGAGAAAGTTTAGGCATTGTTGAAAAGAACTTTTCAACTTCTTTAAACTGTTTCGAACTTAATTGTTCAATGAACTCAGACAACTCTTTTTGAGTACAATCAGATGCAGACCAAGATTCTTCCTCATTATATACTTGTTCCATACAAGAAATAATGAGATTAAATGTGTCATCAACACTCATATTAAATTCATTTCCAAAATTAGATTTAATGAACTCATTCATTGATGGATATTTCATCCTCAAAGTTAGATTATCATCAAGTTTGATATCTCTTGAATGATTTTCATCAACAGTAATCTGAATATCATCAAGATTAATACTCACAGGAACTTGAGTTTGTCCGTCATCAGGACAAGTAATTAAAACATCAACGGTTTCACCAACAGACTTTCCACGAATATTAAGAAACAAATATTCAATATCAAAAGTTGCAAGTTGTTCAACCTTAATTCCTTTGGTTAAAATGCAATTATTGATTACAGTTTTAACGGCGTTCGCAATTTGCTTTGGATCTTCACTTTCCATTGCAATAATAAGGATCTTTTCTTCCTTTACAAGAAACGGACGATATTTAATTTCTTTTTTGAGAGATGGAATTTCTAAAGAATACGAAGGAGTCGCAATTTTAGGTAATGACATTTTCAACTGCAAATATGATCAAATTATTTATCTGTTAGACCTACGGATCTCTAAAGATTCTGCCAAACTTTGACCGAAAGGAAATAGTTCTACACCATTTGATGGAATGGATCCAGGAGATCTCGGAACTAATCTTGGTTTTGGTTGAGTAGGAATTGGTTGTTGTGGTTGAGAAGGAGTTTTATTTCCATCATCATTTCTGTTATAATTAACACTATATGATTTTCCAATTACATAACGATCAATCTTAAATGTAACTTGCATTTTTAATACATCAGATTGACTATAAGAAACTGGCATCGATGCAATATTATAAGGATATAATCCAATAAAAGTATACTCTATTTCTTTTTGATAATCACGATCAAATTTAACAATGCTTGTTCGATTTGACTTATAATATTCTGGGTATTGCATTCTTATGAAATATCCACGATCAACATTACTATTAATTGGATCATATCCATTGATTGGATTTGATGATCCACTTGCAATAAATTCCATCCAATGTTCTAAGAACTTTAAGGTATTATAATTTTTATCAACATAGAATTCAAGACTTATATCTTGATAGACTCTTCTATGAGCAAAGGTTTCGGTGATACCAATATAATTTCCAGCAATATCTACAGTTGCAAGTTGGGTTGTTGGAAGAACAGCATTATGACATAAAAGACCAGCATCTTCAGCAATAAATCTTGATGATATTCCTCTTCTAGATAAGTACCCTGTCAGTTCTGGTGGCAATCCACCAAACTTAACTTCATAATGAGAAGTTTGTGCAAGATTAGTAAATAGTGGTCTGATATCTGATATCCTACGTGGTGTTGCCACTCTAAATACCTATTATGAGTTTCTTGTTGTAAGTATTTAGATGTCGTACAAAGGAAAATATTAATTATAAATAATATGGAATAAAAATATCTTCAATATGAAAAGAATTTATTATAAATTTAGCACAAAAAAACTTAATGAAATTTTCAATTTAGGAGGTGAGCAAATTATTGAAGAGTTTTTCACAAGTGATAATGATGGTGGATGTAGTGGTTATAAAAATGGGTTCTATGGAAAAACACATACAGAAGAAGTTAGAAAAATGATAGGTGAAAGGACAAAATTTTTACACGAAACAGATGAAAATTTCAGAAACTCTAGAGTAAATTGTGGTGAAAAAAACGGTATGTATGGTAGTGCTAGATTTGGAAAACTAAATCCAATGTATGGAAAAACCCACAATAAAGAAACCAGAGAAAAAATGAGTGAAAATATAAAAAAATATTATGAAAATAACCCAAGTCCTAATAAAGGAAAAAAAATTTCAGATGAAATAAAAAAGAAAATATCTGAAAAAAATAGTAAAGAATATAAGTTAATAGATCCAACTGGAAAAGTAGTAGAAATTAAAAATCTTACTAAATTTGCGAAAGATAATAATTTAAGCATTGGTTGCTTACAACAAGTAGTTGCTGGAAGAAATAAAAGTCATAAAGGATGGAAAAAATATGAGTAGAAAAAAATTTTTACAAGGAAAATATAAACCAGCAAATCCTGAAAAATATAAAGGAAATGTTTGCGAAATATATTATAGATCAAGTTGGGAAAGAAAATTTCTTTATTATTGTGATATGAACGAAAATGTTTTAGAATATTCCAGTGAAGAAATGTTTGTGTGGTATAGATCTCCATTGGACGGAAAAATTCACCGGTACTTTCCAGATTTCCTCATAAAAGTAAAAGAGTCTGATGGTACTATTAAAAAGTATATGATTGAAATCAAACCATCAAAGCAAACCGTTCCTCCTACTAAACCTCAAAGACAAACAAAGAAATACATTGCTGAAGTATATGAATACGCTAAAAATCAATCAAAGTGGGAAGCAGCAAAAGAATGGTGTGCTGATCGTGGATATGAGTTCAAGGTAATTACTGAGCACGAATTAGGTATCAAGTAATGGCACTCACTGGATACGAAAAACCATTAAAAGATTATACAAAAGAACAATTAGTTGAGATTGCAGAATCTTATAGCATATACTACACGACTGCAAGTGGTGTTGGAAAATTAAGTGGATATCGTAGATTAACAAAAGATCAGTTAATCAGTATCATTAAAAATGACTCTGATTACATTGATGCCAATCCAAAGGCACCTAGAAGAATTGATGGTAAAAGACTTACAAATCGTCTCAAAGATTTTAAAGAATCATTATTTGGAACAGAAAGTCCAGAAGAATTAATGGATGAAATTATATCAAGATTGAGTGGAACTGAAAGAGCATATCCATCACCAGGTAGATACTATACTTATATCTACTATGCTAAAACTCCAGGAATTGTTTATGACCGACATCCTTTAATTATAGCGGGGGATATATTGCCAAAAGGGTTCAGAGGATTTAATTATCATCTTGGAAAAATCAGACAATACAATACTGAAGATGGTGATCGATTAGTCACTGGACTGTATGAATTAACTCAACAAGAATTTGCAGTATTAAGATCTGTACCTTACGGCAAATTAATTCAAAACTAACAATAAATAGTTAAAAAAATAAATGTCAGAACAACTCCGATATCCTCTTAGTAATATTGGACCGCAAGATGATTATTTTAAAATACAAATTCGTAAGTATGAAGCACCAGGACTAAATCTAACTGGAGGATTTGCACTGGGAACAAGTGAGCAAGCGTTTGACGCCGCTGTTGCAGCAGGAAAAATTAAAAGGTCTGAAGCAACTATTATATTACCAATGCCAGCAACAATTCAAGATAATAATGCTGCTGATTGGCAATCTGGAACAATGAATCCTATTGTAGCAAACCTTGGCGCTGCAGCATCTAATGCAGTTCTAAGTAGCAATCCATTTACTTCACTTATAAGTTCAATTAAAAATTTTGGGGGAGACATTAGTGGTGCTATGAGTACCGGCCAAGGTCAGGCAGGAGCAGCTGCTGGCGCTGCTGCAGCAGCAGTTCAAGCAGCATTAGGACAAGGAAATATCAATCCAATTATTTCAAGAGCAACTGGTCAAGTATTCAATGAAAATGTAGAAGTTCTTTTTAATGGAGTTACAATGCGCCCTGCATTTAATTTCACATTTGACATGGTTCCAAGAGATGATAATGAATCGAGAGTAATTAAAACTATAATTAGAACTCTAAAAAAGAACATGACTCCTCAAAAAGGAAAACCAGGAGTGGATGGTGGTGGTCTTTTTGTTTCAGCGCCAAATGTTTTTAAATTGGAATATATGAGTGGAGGAAAGCATCATCCATTTTTACATCGATTTAAACCATGTGCTCTCACACAAATGAGTGTTAATTATAATGGATCTGGACAATATGCAACATATGCTGATGCAACTCCTGTTCATATGCAATTGGTTTTACAATTCCAAGAATTGACACCAATTTATGCAGAAGATTATGAAACAGAAGAAGGTAGATACGGAGTAGGATACTAATGACTTATTTTAGAGAACTTCCAAACTTAGAATATCAATCATTCTTATCAGATTCTAATTCATCAGATCAGTATTTGCTAGTTAAGAATCTGTTTCGTAGAGTTAAACTTCGTGATGACTTGCAGAATGTCTTCACTGTCTTTGATAAGTATCAGATTCCGGATGGATCCAGACCAGAGTTAGTTGCCCAAGAACTTTATGGTAGTGTTCAATATGATTGGGTTGTGATTGTATCTGCGGGAATCACAAGACTGAGAGATCAATGGCCACTTTCCGATAAACAAGTTTATGATTATGCAGAATCAATCTATAGTAATGATCTAAATGCAATTCATCATTATGAAACTAAAGAAGTCAGAGATTCGGAAGATAGACTAATTCTCCCTGCAGGTCAGATTGTTGATGCTGACTTTAAAATTTCTTATTATGAAAATGGAACTTTGTATACGAATGATTCTACACGATTGGGAGAAGATGTGGTTCTTATTGCAGATCCTATTGTGGGAATTAGTAATTACGAATATGAAGTGAGAAAGAATAATGATAAGAGAGGTATCTATGTATTAAAACCAAGATACCTACAGCAAGTTATCAATGACACAAGAAAAGCAATGATTTATGATAGATCATCACAATATGTAAATGATACACTGATTAAAACCGAAAATACAAAATCTTCAATTCCATTTTAATTCTAGATTTTTATCAAATATCATAACATATCGGTGCTTGCGGGAGCGGTCTCTCCATTCTCCTTCAGCACCTTTTACTTTCCCACGAGAGTGCTTAGTTCCGTCTGAATAGTAGAAATCTTTCTTTGGATCTGTGAGACCTGCATACTTAAAGTTGCAAGCCCGATAAATTGTACCACTATGAAAATCAGAATCAGCATAGGAAATGATTGCCTTAACTTCAGCATCTTTTCGTAATTGTCTAATCGCTTTTGAAACGAACCAAGAAGTGATATTATACTCGCTCTGTTGAGTTTGTGGATGAATGCAGAGTCTTGAGAGTTCAAAAAGTCCTTGTTGTTCATTTCGTTCAAGTCCAAAAGCGCCTTTTGCAATTTCTGGAACAGGCAGTCCCGTAAAGATACAGACCCCTTTTAATCCACCAATATTTAGAGGTGAGAACTCATTTTCTTTAAATAAACCGTAATTGTATCCTGATTTATATCCCTTAGAAAAATCTTTGAGGTAATGATAGGTCAGTAGAAGGTCTTCTGCCTGTTTCTTTGTGATTCGGTCAATATAATAATCAGATTTCATAAAAAGAACTATATTTTGTAATATGGTATTTTGTTTTACCAGTAAGTTTTACAGCATCTTTTATTGAATCATATACCATACCATTATAACACAATTTTCTTGCTCTTGGATTTTTTTGAACACCCTTCAATCCTTTATTCCAAGGAACTCTTCCTTGTGTTGCATCGCTTATTTTTCTTTTTGTTTCATCACTATGTTTTTGTTTTGGTTTTCCTCTTGCTCTTAAACCTTTTTCTATATCAGACTGCCTTCTTTTTTCAGTCATAGTTTTTGGGGTGCCTGTATTCGCTTCTGCAATTTTTCTTTTATGAGATTCTGATAAAGGTTTTCCAAGTCTTCCCTTTCTTCTGTTTTGAATATCTTGTTCAGTCATTATTTTACCAGAACACCCGTCGCCACCATTAGTTTTATTATGAAGAATGCCCGTTCCCAAATCTTTTCTACCAAAGATAGAAATCATATAAATTTCGTGCTTAAATGCTTGTTCTTCCGTAAGATTTATTTTTAAGAAAAGGATTCTTTCTTTTGATGGTGGGTAAAATCCACTATGCCTTAAAAATGCTCTTCTACCTTTACCTTTACCGATATAGTAAGGTGTGCCGTCTTCACGCAAATATGCGTAAGTGTAGTATTCCATCTGCTTCTAAATTAAGGTCGCAATAGTATTTATAATAAAATAGGGTGGATTTCTCCACCCTTCTCTAAAAGTGCGACCTTGTTAGAGCATTATTATTTAGTCTTGGGCGAGGCGAGCGAAATACTGCAAGGCATCATCGTCCTCATCTTCCTCAACGACCGCAGCACGACGGGTAGGTTGAAGATTATTCAGTTCAGAACGAAGATCATCATCAAGTTCCTTTACAGAACCACGGGTGTATTCTTCCTCAGACTCAACTTCTTCATCAAGACGAACCGATGCCTTAGAACCAAGCACAGAGTGAAGTCGTGCTTTCAGTTCTTCATAAGTCTTGAATTGATCGGGAGAAACAAACTCGGCAAGAGAATACTGCTTCTTCCAGATTGCTTCTAGAGCATCATCATCATCAAGCAGAGCACTCTGTGATGCAAACTCGCTGGAGTCATAGTTACGATAACCAGCAACATTTTTTGCCTTCAGTTTGAAGTTGGCACCTTGCCAGAAGTCAAACGGATCAATTGGAGTCTCATCTTCAAACTCAGGTTGCATTGCTTCGGTGAGTTTATCAAAGATCTTCTTACCATACTTGAAGAGGAAAACTTTACCTTCATTTTCAGGGTTAGAAGGATCCTTCACCACATAAATGTTAGAAACATAAGTCAGTTTACGCTTCTGCTTACGGGCAACTTCTTTACCAGCATCAGTGCCATTATTCCACAGAGTGGAGTTGTGCTCACACACAGGGCACTTTTGATTCATTGTAGTAAGGCATTGGTCTATCAACCAACCCCCAGGACCTTGGAATGCGTGACTATAAACTTTCACAAAAGGCAGGTCTTCACCGTCAGGGGCAGGAAGGAAACGGATTACGGCATAACCATTACCACTCTTGTCGCAATCAAGTTTCCATACACGGTCATCAGAAGAACCTGTGCTACTAGTATTCATTTTTTCGACTTCTTTCACCAGTTTCGCAGTGAGAGAGCCAAGTTTAGATTGTTTTTTAAGGTCGGAAAAACCCATTTGGATACCTCGGATAAATTGGATTCGTTGGATTACTCGGATAGTATAACAGGGATTCCCTCAACCGTCAATGTATTTCTTGAGGGACTGGATCGTTTTAGTCATACTATTGAATAAGACTTGCATATCAGTCTCTGGTGAGAAACCCATCAGTGCGACTGATTTGCGTAGATTCTCTTTCATTTCAACCGCTTGTGGGTCGTCAGAAAGAGACAATCTAGTATACATTACTCTTTGTTTTTCAAGCAAGATTTCAAGTTTTTCAATATGTTCCAGTTTGTCTTCACGGGACATCATACCGAAAGTAAGAATACTTCCGTAAATTTGTTCTTGTAACTGATTGATTTCTTTCAGTTCATCTTGAATAATATCAGAATCAAAAAAGTTACTCATTGATAATGTCCCGTAAAATGCGTTTGAACTGGAATATGTCAGTATTTATGAAAGGCGCGTATTTTTTGATTTTTAAACTGACGGTTTCCCACACAGGATCCAGAAGTTTTTTATCAAAGTCTTTTGAGAAATGAAATATTTTTTCGTAAATTGTTAAGGTTTCTAGCGACAACTGCCCGCTTAGAAACTTTTTGAGGATTGTTGGGTGTCCTTTGGAACAATTCAAAGCATCCTCTAATTTGGTCTCCGAGAATAATTCGTTGCTTTGCTCTTTGAACAAGTAAGTCAAACTCTGTTGTCTCCGCATCCAATCTGCGTAAACTTGTTCTCCGCCATTTATTAAGGAACCAATCCATAGATTTTGTGGGTTGTCTGCTGCTACAAAGTTTGATACAAGAAAATCTACGACTTCTTTATCAGAATACTTTCTCGATGTTTTCTCGAAGAAATATTTATCCCGGCGACGATTAAAAGATGTGATGCTGGCACGGGTCTTCGCACCGTACTTAAAGAAATCGTATTTTGGATTTGTAAAATGATTTTTAAGTGACAAATAATGTTGATAGGTTTCAAATGGTGACACAATCACAAAGGCAATTTTGCTCTCGATGTTTTTTTCATAAAGTTGAGACGAATTGCGTCCCACTTTAGTCTTTCTTTGAGTGGTTTAGAAATAAGTTTTGTTACTGAGTCTACTTCAAGATTATTGATTTCGCAATAGTGACATATGGCATCAATATAATTCATATTTTCACTTGCCACAATGTGTTCAATCTCAAGAGCAAACTTGGAAGGTGTAAGAAACTTATTTTCTATAACTTGTTCTAATTCCTTATTTGGTTCCATATATTCTATTTTAATTTCTAGAAGACTTTCTAGTGGATTACTCATAATTTTTCACAATATAGTATTTATTATAACTTAGTATAAGTCATTAGTCAAGAAAAATACAAGACTTTTTAATCATATGTCTAGTTACACCTGTTTTTTCAATAGCATCTTTTATACAATCAAAAGTTTTTCCATCAAAAATAATTTTTTTTGCTCTTGGATTTTTCCCTCCAGTTATACTTGAGTCGGTTATTCCTTTATTCCAAGGAGTTTTTCCTTTCATACTTTGAGACTGTTTCATAGATATTTCTGGTCTTTTCATAGGATTATTATTTTTCATCCTATTACTCTGATTCAATTTCCAATCTTTAGTATGTTTTTTACCTTTAAATGGATGAGGTTTATTACCATAGGTTTTTCTACCCTTAAGTAATTTACTTAGATGTTTTTTATGCTCTTCTGTATGTTTTTTACCATATGTTGAAAAACCGGTGGAAGTTTGATATGCTTTATTAGCAAAATGTGGATTTTCTACTACTTTATAATACTGCTGTAAAATAATTTCATCAGCATATGCTTCTTCTCTTGTATTATAATCACCTTTAAGTATTATTTTTTGAGTTGGTTTAAATGTTTTATCCTTTGAGGAACCAAAATATTTTATATCTTCTTCTGGGGGACAATAACATTTTCTTGATCCAAAATATCCTCTACCATATTCTTCATAAGAATAATATGTATAATAGTACTCTTTCATTTTTCTCTATCAGGGTCGCATTAGTATTTATAAGGGGAGCATAAAACTCCCCACCTGAAAAGTGCGACCCAGACAGGCACTTTTATTTAGCAATTTGATTTAACTTATCATTTACAAATTCTTTGATGTATTTTACAACAAGTTTCATATATTTTTTCAAATTTCTTTCTTCATAAACAACACATTCCCCATTTTCGCAAGTCATAATAATTACAAGTTTTTTAACCATTATACCTGTCATTTCATAAAATGCCATAGCATAAAACATTGCTTGGACAAAATAACCTTCTATCCACTCAATTGGTTTTGGTTCTTTTGATGTTTTATAATCAATTACAGATAATTCTCCATCAAATTTTGCTATTGTATCAACAGTTCCAGCAACTCCTAATATTTTACTATGTAATGAACTTTCAAGACAATATATATCGTTTATTCTATTTAATGTTGTCTTAGCAATTTTAAATAGATATTCTGAAATTGGTTGAACAGAAGGTAAAGTTTCATTTAACAAATAACTTTCTATCAACGAATGAGTGTCTGTTCCTCTACTTGTTGCTCTTTTTGTAATTTTATTTGCTTGCTCTTCACCTACTTTTTTACGCCATCCTATAAATTTTTCTCTATTGATATGACTAATAACAGAAGTGATAGAAACAAGTTTAATTAACTCATCATTATCAGGAACTTTATAATATCTTACCCCATCAATCGTTTCTCTCTCAAGTTGGGGTAAATCCAAATCAACATGATTAAATGTCAAAAACCTGCCTCCATTTTTGCCATAATATACTCCTTAACAAGTCCAGAACGGACAATATCTTCTACACCAAATTCAATTATATCAAACGAAGGCATTTTACGCAAGACTGCCATAAAATCTACGATTCCATTTCTTTCGTTTGTCTTTTGTAGGTCAGACTGAGTGGCATCTCCACAAAACATAATCTTGGTATTTTCACCAACACGAGTGATAATAGAATCCAATTCGTGGAAATTAAGATTTTGAAATTCGTCTACAATAATAATTGCATTATCAAGAGTTGTGCCACGAAGAAATGAAGTAGACCAAAACTTAATGGTTTCTTGTGACTTCAGATTACCGTAGAGCATTTCAAAGTCAGCATCAGAAGGCATCTGGAACATATACTTTACCATATTCTTATAAGGAATCTGGTAGATATCTGCCTTATCATCGTGAGAACCAGGAAGAAATCCGATTTCACGAGTAGCAACTAAAGAACGAACAATATAAACTTTTTCGTAAGGACTTCTTTCATT